>Ga0209229_10000412_pt1 | contig 17474 bp, 16 predicted proteins | sample SanBayMetagenome_FD_187466 | JGI IMG/M metagenome (GOLD analysis project Ga0209229, IMG submission 187466) | Freshwater and sediment microbial communities from dead zone in Sandusky Bay, Ohio, USA (SPAdes) (version 2) | ecosystem: Environmental > Aquatic > Freshwater > Lentic > Sediment... | reverse complement strand
ACATAGAACGTTGAGGATGTTCAGCGGCTTCAGCCACAGAAATTGCACCTTGATCCAGAAGCTCCTGAATCACTGTGTGGTCATTACTTAATTGTTCCAAAGTGTTTCCACGCAAGCGATAGCATCGTGAATCGCCAACATGTAATAAAGATATGTACTTGTCGCGAATCAATAACGCGGTCAAGGTTGTACCCATTCCACGTTTTTCAATTTCTTCATCAGTAACAGCTGAAATTTCTAAATCAATACTGTGCAGCGAATGCATTAAAAGATCTTCGACAGAATCTTCATCTATGTCGGTGGAAACCAAGGTTGGGACAAGAGATTGCAAAACCTCTACCGCAATACGTGAAGCAACTTCACCGGCAGCGTGTCCGCCCATTCCATCTGCCACAGCAATCAACTGCGCAGAGACAAACCCAGAATCTTCATTTCCTTGACGCACCAACCCAATGGCAGAGCGCGCAGCTGTTTCAAAAAAGTGTGCGCTCATAGTTCCAAGAGTAACGGTGTAACCTTCAAAGGTGAAGATTTACGCCCACCGCGGATCCTCGATACAACACCCCGAGTTAACGATGGTTGCCTATAAAGCCGCCATTGATGAAGGGGCGGATGGTTTTGAATGTGATGTTCGATTAACCAAGGACAAGCAATTAGTGCTCTGGCATGACGCGGACCTGCAACGAATCGCTGGCAATTCTGCGCGGATCGCAGATTCAAATTTTGCCGAAATCAAAAGGTTATATCCACAGATTATGACTTTAGAAGAATTGTTGATCTTGGCCAAAGACAACAAAAAAGATTTAGCAATCGAAACCAAACATCCAGTCCCAACTGGCAGCGCTGTTGAAAAGAAAGTTATGGAATTAATTCATCAGGAAAAACAAGCAGCCGATATTTTTGTTATGTCATTTTCTTGGTTAGCTCTGGAAAACATTCGCAAAATTGATCCACACCAACAAACAGTGGCACTACTACGTGACAAGTATTCATTTGCGATGCGCAGATTTACTTCAGCCCAGAATATTGGTCCCGGGATTTCTGCATTTAGAAACAATCCACATTTGAATCAAGACCCACGCAAACTCTTTGTATGGACCGTTGATAACCCTGACGATATCCGTTTTTGCGCTGATAACGGTGTGGATGTCTTGGTCACCAATACCCCGTCATATGCGAGGTCAGTACTCGGGTACCATTAGCAAGTGAGTACATACGCCTATCTCGGTCCCAAGGGAACATTTACAGAGGCGGCTCTTAAAAAGATCACTTCTTCCAATGATCGTCTAATGCCTTACGCCAATGTCACTGCAGCACTTGATGCGGTTCGTTTAGGCAAGGCTCATTTTGCTTTGGTACCCATAGAAAATTCAGTCGAAGGTGTTGTTGCACGCACCCTTGATGAGCTGGCAACTGGAGAACCACTTACGATTGTTGGCGAAGTAACGTTGCCAGTTTCATTTGCTTTAATGATCAAGGGCGATGACAAAGAGATTTTGCGAATCGCAACACATCCACATGCAGAAGCTCAATGCCGCAACTACGTAGCAACTCATTACCCAGATGCAGAATTGATTTCTACAGCTTCAACTGCAGCCGCAGCCGAAGCAATTTCACGTGGCGAATTTGATGCGGCGATTGCAGCTCCAGTTGCCGCCGCCCACTACGGCCTGCGCGTCATTGCAGACAACATTGGCGACAATGCAGGAGCGATCACACGCTTTATTTTGGTTTCAAAGCCAGGCACGATTCCAAAGAACACCGGATGGGATCGCACCTCACTTGCAGTGTTTATTGCAATGGATCACGCTGGAGCGCTGCTAGATATCTTGACTGAGTTCGCTAAGCGCGACGTCAACCTAACTTTTATTCAATCACGTCCGACTGGTCTTGAACTTGGCCATTACCATTTCATTATTGACGCTGAGGGTCACATCGCAGATGCATCGGTGAAGGAGGCAGTAGAAAGCCTTCGAGCAATCTGCGAAGACATCCGATTCCTTGGCTCATACCCACGAGAAAAGGCAAGTAAATGATCGACATCAAGTACTTACGCGAAAACCCTGATGCAGTACGCGCATCTCAAACTGGTCGCGGAGAAGATGCTTCGATTGTTGACAAAGTAATTGCAATTGATGAAATTCGTCGAGCAGCAATTGAAAAATTTGAAACTTTACGTGCAGAGCAAAACCTTTTATCTAAAGCAGTAGGTGCAGCAAAAGGTGATGAAAAAGCTGCGTTACTAGAAAATGCCAAAGAGCTTGCAACAAAGGTAAAAGAGGCAGATTCAAAGCGCGCAGAAGTAGAAGAGGAAAGCAAGCAGTTAATCATGCAGCTTTCAAACATTCTTGATCCAGCTGCACCAATTGGTGGAGAAGCAGATTTTGTTGTTATTGAACATGTCGGAACTCCTCGCACCTTTGATTTCCAACCAAAAGATCACGTTGAACTTGGCAAGTTATTGGGTGCAATTGATACTGAACGCGGTGCAAAAGTTGCTGGCTCTCGTTCTTATTACTTAACTGGTGTTGGCGCGATGTTGGAATTTGCACTTGTTAATTACGCGATTTCATCTGCGCTCAAAGCTGGATTTACTCCGGTAATTCCACCAGTACTTGTAAATCCAGCTGCAATGGAAGGAACTGGTTTCCTCGGTCAAGCTGCAGAAAATGTTTATCATCTTGAAAAAGATGACGTGTATTTAGTGGGCACATCCGAAGTTCCTTTAGCTGCAATGCATATGGATGAAGTTTTGCCAGCTGACAAACTTCCGATTCGTTATGCGGGTTACTCATCATGCTTCCGCCGCGAAGCGGGAACATATGGAAAAGATACTCGCGGAATTATTCGTGTTCACCAATTCGACAAGGTCGAAATGTTTTCATTTTGCCATCCAGATCAAGCAAAAGAAGAGCACAAGCGTTTGTTGCAATGGGAAAAGGATTTTCTCAATGCGATGGAGATCCCATACCGAGTTATTGATGTTGCATCAGGAGATCTTGGCTCAAGCGCTAATCGCAAGTTTGATATTGAAGCCTGGATTCCTACACAAGAGGCCTACCGTGAAGTCACAAGTACCTCTAACTGCACTGAATTTCAGGCACGCCGCTTAAACATTCGCTTTAAGGATGCTGACGGAACTAAAGCTGTGGCAACCCTTAACGGCACATTAGTTGCGATCCCGCGCATGATTGTTGCGATATTAGAAAATCACCAAAACGCAGATGGTTCAGTTAATGTGCCAGCAGCGCTGCAACCATTCCTGGGCACACAACGATTTGAGTTGGTGTGAGCAAGCGCCCTAAGTTAATTGCAACTGATCTAGATGGCACGATTGTTTCGCACAAAGGTGTCATTTCTCAAAGAACCATTGATGTATTTACTCGTGCCAAAGATTTGGGCGTTCATGTTTTCTTTGTAACCGGGCGTCCACCGCGCTGGATGGGTGAAATCCGCGAAGCCTTTGGTTTCGGCGAAGCAATCTGTTGTAACGGTGCAATGTTGTATGACTTGATGAATGACAAAGTTTTAGAAGAGTGGATGATTTCCATTGAAGACCAATTAGAAGTTGTACGACGTATGCGTATTTCGATGCCTGAAATGTCATTTGCAGTCGAATCCAACGATCACTATCACCGCGAAATTGCATACATTCCTAAGTGGGATATTGGTTTGGATAATGTTGGCACTGACAAAATTGAAGATGTTATTAATCGTCCAGCTTTAAAGATTTTAGGAAGATGCAGTAACCACGAATTTACTTCAGATGAGATGGTCGAAGTTGCACATCGCGAATTACATGATCTTGTAACTGTCACACACTCAACTTCACGTGATTCACTGATTGAAATATCTGCACTTAATGTTTCAAAGGGTGCAACCTTAGCGATGATGGCAGGACGCCTTGGATTAACTGCTGATGATTGCGTTTCATTTGGAGACAACCCCAACGACTTTTCAATGCTGCAATGGGCTTCACGTTCCTATGCAATGTCAGATGGACACCCAGCAGCTCCAACTTTTGCCACCGCAGTCGCAGAACCATGTACAGATGACGGCGTCGCAAAGATCATCGAACAACTCTTGGATCTGCCCGCCTAAATATTGGCTCGATTTTAAGCCTGAGCGATCTTCGGGTAATCTCTCCCACGGAGGGCTCGCATAGCGGCCGAGTGCACCGGTCTTGAAAACCGGCAAACGAAAGTTTCGTGGGTTCAAATCCCACGCCCTCCGCCATTTTTCTTAGCCAGGGGATTCCTCATCTTTTGTGGCTGAGTTCATACCCCCCAAGCGCAGCTACGCCTAGCCACTTTTAGGCCATAAGAGGACACTTATCCCAGTTGTTTCGCAGTTTCTTCTGAACAAGTTATTAGGGGAGTTGTCAATGTCAGGTGTTTTTTCACCAACACGCGCCAAGATTAAAGAGCGCACACTTCGCACAGATAAGTGGTGGTTAGAACCGCTACTAACTTTCTCAGTGCTTATCTCCTTTGTTATTTATGCAACCTTCCGTGCTTTCGAGAACAAGTACTACTTTGTTAAAGAAAGTCACTTGATCTCTCCTTTCTATTCACCGTGCTTATCTGATAGCTGTGACGCTGGTGCAACGATTGCAAACTTCACACCAGTAAGTTCACAAATCTTTAACTTTGCTTTGTCGCCAGCACTCATCATTTTGATCTTCCCGCTCGGCTTCCGAATGACTTGTTATTACTACCGTAAGTCTTACTACCGTTCATTCTGGATGTCACCACCAGCATGTGCAGTTGCAGAACCACATAAGACATATACAGGTGAAACTCGTTTCCCATTAATTATTCAAAACTCACACCGCTACTTTTTCTATGCAGGTTTAGTTCTCAACATCATCCTGACATATGACGCAGTAATTTCTTACCGAAATGCTGCCGGAGATTGGGGCCACATGAGTGTTGGTTCACTTGTGTTAACCCTTAGCGCAGCGATGTTGTGGCTGTACTCGATGTCATGTCACACCTGCCGTCACACAATTGGTGGACGTTTAAAGAATTTCTCTAAGCACCCAATCCGTTACAAGATGTGGTCTTGGGTTTCAGTTCTAAACCACTCACACCAACGTTTTGCGTGGTTCTCATTAGCTGCCGTTGCTTTCGCCGATATCTATGTCCGCCAAGTTTCATCTGGCGCATGGACTAACTTCTACTTCTTCTAAAAGGAAAATCGACTATGACACTAGAACGCCATAAATACGATGTCCTGGTAATTGGTGCCGGTGGCGCTGGATTACGTGCAGCGGTAGAAGCTCGTGAATCAGGGCTACGTGTAGCAATCATTTGTAAGTCCCTATTTGGCAAGGCCCACACCGTTATGGCTGAAGGTGGCGCTGCTGCATCAATGGGAAACGTCAATGACAAAGATAGTTGGATGGTGCACTTCCGCGACACAATGCGTGGCGGAAAATTCCTTAACCACTATCGCATGGCTGAACTTCATGCCAAGGAATCACCAGATCGCATCTGGGAGCTAGAAACTTGGGGCGCACTTTTTGATCGCACTAAAGAAGGAAAGATTTCACAACGTAACTTTGGTGGACACGAATATCCACGCCTTGCACACGTTGGTGACCGCACAGGTCTAGAACTTATCCGCACAATGCAGCAGAAGATTGTTCAACTGCAGCAAAAGGATGGTCGCGAAACTGGCGACATGGAAAGCGGAATCAAAGTTTTCGCAGAACTAACCATCACTGACATTCTTAAAGAAGGTGGCAAAGTTGCTGGTGCCTACGGTTACTGGCGCGAAAGTGGCGAAGAAGTTTTGTTTGAAGCACCTGCAGTTGTAATTGCAACAGGTGGCGTTGGAAAAACTTTCAAGATTACTTCGAATTCATGGGAAGGTACTGGCGACGGACATGCACTTGCATTGAAGGCTGGTGCAAACCTTGTTGATATGGAGTTCTTGCAATTCCACCCAACAGGAATGGTGTGGCCACCATCTGTTCGTGGAATTTTGGTAACTGAATCTGTTCGCGGTGAAGGTGGAGTTCTAACAAACAACCTGGGCGAGCGTTTCATGTTTAAGTACATTCCAGATGTTTTCAAAGATAAGTACGCAGACAACGAAGCAGAAGCAGATCGTTGGTATACAGATCAGGACAACAACCGTCGTCCACCAGAATTGCTTCCACGCGATGAAGTTGCACGCGCAATTAACAGCGAGGTAAAGGCGGGCCGCGGAACTGAACACGGTGGAGTATTCCTGGATGTTTCAAAGCGCATCCCTGCAGATGTAATTAAGAAGCGTCTGCCATCTATGTGGCACCAGTTCTATGAATTAGCCGGCGTAGACATCACTAAGGAGCCAATGGAAGTTGGCCCAACTTGTCACTACGTCATGGGTGGCGTGGAAGTAGAGCCAGATACTGCAGCTGCAGTAGGGGTTCCAGGCTTGTTCGCCGCTGGTGAAGTTGCTGGCGGAATGCATGGTTCAAACCGTCTTGGTGGAAACTCGCTGTCAGATCTTTTGGTATTTGGTCGTCGCGCAGGAATGGGCGCAGTTGCATACTTAAAGAGCAACAGCGCTAATCCAGTAAGTGATGAAACTATTCACGCAGCGGCGGCAAAGATCCAAGCACCGTTTGATCGCCAAGGTGGAGAAAACTCTTATTCACTACACGCAGAACTGCAGGAAGTCACACACAATCTTGTCGGAATCATTCGCACAGGCGCCGAACTAAAGGAAGCAATTGCAAAGATTGCAGATATTAGAAAGCGCAGTGCAAATGTTTCCGTTGCTGGTGGACGTAAGTTCAACCCAGGTTTCCACTTGGCTTTTGATCTAGACAACATGTTGTTAGTCGCAGAATCAACAGCTAAGTCTGCAGATTCTCGTGAAGAATCACGCGGTGGTCACACACGCGATGACTTCCCAGGTATGAGCAACGAATGGCGTCAGGTCAACCACATCTCATCATTTGATGGCCAGAAAGTTAATGTTCGCAAGCAAGCCTTGCCTCCGATGCCAAAAGAACTATTTGAACTCTTTGATGTTCACGAGCTGGAGAAATACATGACACCGGATGAAGTTGCGAAAGGCGGTTCCAACTAATGGCGCGCAATATTAAACTTCGCATTTGGCGTGGAGATTCAACCGATGGTGGCCTTAAGGATGTTGTTGTTGAGGCTAACGAAGGTGAAGTAGTCCTCGATGTAATTCACCGTGTTCAAGCAACACAAATGGGTGACTTGGCAGTTCGTTGGAACTGTAAGGCCGGTAAGTGTGGATCTTGTTCAATGGAGATCAACGGAAAGCCACGTCTTGCATGTATGACACAGGTTGCATCATTTGGTGAAGAAGAAACAATCACTGTTACACCTTTGCGTGCATTCCCAATCATTAAAGACTTAGTTACAGATGTCTCTTTTAACTATAAAAAAGCGATGGAAGTACCTGCTTACGAGCACCCTAAGGATCTAGCACCAGGTGAAGCTCGCATGGAACAGATCGATGTCGAGCGCTCACAAGAGTTCCGTAAGTGCATCGAATGTTTCCTATGCCAAGATGTTTGTCACGTGGTTCGCGATCACGAAGAGAACAAGAAATCTTTTGCTGGTCCACGTTTCTTTATCCGTATCGCAGAACTAGATATGCACCCTCTTGATACTTTGAAGAATCGCAAGAAGAGCGCACAAGAAGAGCATGGTCTTGGAATGTGTAACATCACCAAGTGCTGTACTGAAGTGTGCCCGGAGCACATCAAGATCACGGATAACGCAATCATCCCTATGAAGGAACGCGTTGCAGATATCAAATACGATCCAGTTCGCTGGCTAGGATCAAAGATCCGCAAGCGCGAGGGCCTATAATTTCTTCATGAAGTTATTGGTTCGCTGGGGTGCACTTGCTTTATCTTTTTGGGTAGCAACTGCCTTGATTCCAGGGATCGATGTTAAAGGCGGATTCACCACCTATCTGTGGGTTGCTCTGCTATTTGGTTTGCTCAACGCAACTCTGGGATCACTTCTGAAGCTTCTTACTCTTCCAGCAGTAATACTGACTCTTGGTTTATTTCTCGTAGTCGTTAATGCAGCAATATTGATGCTCGTTGCACGCTGGAGCGAAAGCTTAGATGTCAACAACTTTTGGTCTGCAGTCTTTGCAGCGATTGTAATTTCGGTAGTTACCAAGGTCGTCACCAGTTTTAATAAGAAAGTGACGAAACCCTGAATTCCCTAGTACTGGTTTCACTAGGTGGTGTAGCCGGAACTTTGGCACGTTATGGCATTGGTGCATTTTTTCCCGATGATCGTCAAGGAACTTTGATCGCAAATGTTGCCGGTGTGGCGCTTGCTTCTGCGCTTTTAGTATTGATGGAACGCCGCGGAATCAGCCAATTACGCCTACTTTTACTGCCGGGATTCTGCGCGGGATTTACTACATTTTCTGCTGTTACCGCACACTCGCTTGAACCCATCGAAGGCGGAATGCTATTTCTAGCTCAGAATGTTTTCCTCTCATTGATTGCAGTAATTGTTGTTCTTCCATTAGCCCGTAAATTAATTCCGGTGCGCAAATGAAGATGGCGCTCATTGTCATAGGTGCTGCAATTGGTGGCCCTATGCGTTTTGTCATTGATCAGAAAATTCGAACGTATACAGCTAAACCTTATGGAATCTTTACCGTAAATATTGTTGGATCATTTCTGCTGGGGCTTACCTACGGAAGAGTTGAAGAGGGATTTGATTTATTCGCTATTGGTTTTGCAGGTGCTTTCACAACCTGGTCAACTTTTATGCTCGATATCTATTTGGCCTACGAATTAAAGCGACACAAAGAGGCATGGGTAAACCTACTTATGTCGCTAGGTATTGGTTTATTAGCTGCGTGGATCGGTTTGCAGTTAGCGCAGTGAAGCCATCCAGGCTTCAATCTCATCTGGGTGATGAGGAATGTGCTCGCTCAAATTCAAGCAACCGGTTTCAGTAACAACAACATCATCTTCGATTCGAATACCAATTCCTTGGTATTCAGCCGGGAATAGTTCATCATCAGGTTGGATGTAAAGACCAGGTTCAACCGTCAAGCACATTCCAACTTCAAGAATTCCATCGCGATATTGCTCTGCGCGAGCGTGCGCACAATCGTGAACATCCATGCCAAGCATGTGGCTAACTCCATGCAAAGTCCAACGCTTATGTAATCCAACAGCTGGATCCATAATTTCATCCAAACTCATTGTAAGAATTCCCATATCAATAAGTCCTTGTGCCAAAACTGTATGACTAGCTTTATTGATTGCTAAGAACTTTTCACCAGGCTTAATCGCTTCAATTCCAGCCTTTTGAGCCTCATAAACCAGCATGTAGAGCGCACGTTGAGCGGGTGTGAACTTTCCATTAATTGGCAAAGTTCTGGTGATATCTGCGGTGTAGTAAGAATCAACTTCAACTCCGGCATCTAGCAGCAGCAAATCACCATTTCTTACCGCACCATCGTTGCGGTTCCAGTGAAGAACGCATGCATGTGAACCAGAGGCAGCGATGGTGTTGTAGCCAAGATCATTTCCTTCAATACGTGCACGACCAAAGAATGCTGCCTCAACTACGCGTTCTCCACGAGGTGTTGCAACCGCTGCCGGCAATGCGCGGATTACATCATTAAAGCCACGATGGGTTGCATCGACAGCTTTTTGCATTTCATTTACTTCGTACTCATCTTTGATCAAGCGAGCAACTGACACAAATTCCATCAATTCTGCATCCCGTGGATGTTCTTTAACTGTGGCATCTACTAAATCATCAAAGCCATGCAGCGCTGCAGACTTTTTGTTCTTCAAAAACTTTTCTAACTCTGCAATCTCGCGAACTTCGATTCCGTAACGCTCTGAAGCTTCATCCGTTGTAAAGCGACGGCCCACCCATAGTTCGCCATTTTTAGCATCGGTATAGAAAGCAGATGTATCGCGGGTAGAACGTGGATTGATAAACAAAATCGGATTGTGTCCACCATCAGCTGGATCCATAACAAGAACTGAATCTGGATTTGCTTCGACACCCTGAACACCTGTGTAGTACGCAAAAGCTGTGTGTGGGCGGTACAAATAATCTGTGTCATTACTGCGTTGCTTTGGTCCACCACTAGGAATTACTAAACGAACTCCAGTAAATGCTGCAGATAATTCGGCGCGACGACGAACACAATGAGCGATGACCTCATCTTGTGTAATTCCAGTTAAAGGTGTTGGTGCCCAACCGGTTTTCATAAACTCGGCAAACATTTCTGATGGGGCTACGTCATAAACACGCTTTGCGCCGGTATTCAACGCTTTATCTGAATTCTCCATTTATCTAGCCTACAAGGCGAGGATGGCGCAGCCAAAGGGGTGCGCTAAACTAGCGCCGTAACAAGGAGACGTCGCATAGCCCGGTCGAGTGCGCCTCACTGCTAACGAGGTAAGGGGTTAAACCCTTCAGGAGTTCAAATCTCCTCGTCTCCGCTCAAAAATTAAAGGAGTATGCGTGCCACATTTTAAAGTCGCAATTGTTGGCGCGGGACCCGCTGGTTATTTTGCATCGCAAGCATTACAAAACCTGACAAATGACGATCGAGTATTTGAAATCGACATGATTGAACGTTTGCCAACTCCTTGGGGATTAGTCCGAAGTGGTGTTGCACCTGATCACCCAAAGATTAAAACCGTTTCGAAGGTCTTTGAAAAGATCGCAACCGCTGAAAACTTTAGGTTGTTTGCAAATGTCGAAATTGGTAGCGATGTGACCGTTGCGCAACTACAAGAAAAGTATGATGCTGTAATCATTGCGACAGGCTCTTCAATCGGAAAGAAGCTAGGTATTCCAGGTGAAGATTTACGTGGATCTTTATCGGCTGCAGTCTTTGTGCCTTGGTACAACGCGCATCCAGATTTTGTTGGGGTAGATACTCCGTTAGATGCAGACACCGCAGTAGTAATTGGCGCTGGCAATGTCGCGATGGATGTTGCCCGCATGTTGGCATTGGAACCAACCGAATTAGATCCAACAGATACTGCAGATCACGCAATTGATGCCTTCAAACAAAGCAATATTCGCAAGGTTTATATCAGCGCACGCCGTGGGCCAGAACATGCAGCTTTTACATCACCTGAATTACGTGAGCTGCCTAAGTTAGAACACACAAATGTTGTAATTCGAAAAGAAGATATTGAAGCTGCAATAGTGCGCGCAGGTGCAGAGCCTGAAAAGGATGTGAAAAGCAACTTGGATGCGATGTTGTTGATCGCAGGAAACCCAAAGAGCGAGCATAAGCGCACAATGGAGTTCTTGTTCCAACACACACCGAAAGAGATTCTGGGTACAGATCGCGTAGAAGGCGTTGTGTACTCAACTCCAAACGGTGATGTAACAATCAAATGCGGGCTTGTTGTTACTGCAATTGGTTATCAAGCGCAGGGAATCGATGGCGTTCCGTATGAGAATGGAAAAGTTGTTAACACTGATGGTCGCGTAAAGGACAATCTTTATGTTGTCGGTTGGGCAAAGCGTGGCCCATCAGGAGTAATTGGTACCAATAAATCAGATGCAGCTGCAGTTATTGAACTTCTAGCGTCGGATTTAAGGCGCCCAAAAAATGCAGGTGATATTTCAGAGTTAATCACCCATCAAGTTGTTGTGACTCAAGGTCACTGGCAGAAGATTAATGAAGCTGAAGTTGCAGCTGGTGAATCTTTAGGAAAGCCGCGTCGTAAATCAATTGCTCGTGAAGAATTGTTAAAGCACGCAGAACTTTAAAGCGGCTTGACGATTTTCTTCTAAAGAACTCATGATGCAACCACAGTGATTTTAGAATCTAGATGTTCTAGAACATGAGCCTTCTTACCAACTGCTAATTCACCAACCGCCTTCAAATCAAGAGTTTTTGCCGGAAGAGTTGAGGCGGCATATACACAATCAGTAATACTTTTATTGACTTGCAAGAAGTTGTTAAAAGCTTTATCCATAGTCAAAGTACTGCCCGCTAATGAATGATTCGAAGTTAAGCGCGCAACACCATTAACTACAACAACTTCGAGAGAGCCAATTGAATAACTTCCATCGACACTACCTGCGGCAGACATCGAGTCTGTGATCAAGATGGTTCGCTTGTCTCCCGACGCAAGAACTTCTTGAAGAATCTCATCTGAAACATGGACCTCATCGAGAATCATTTCAAGAGCAATGTTCTTCTGGGCTAGAGAAGCTTCGGCAATTGTGGCGGCATCTTTTGATGTCTTAGGCATCCCGTTACTGAAGTGTGTAATTAGCTTTGCACCAGCAGCAAAAGCAGCGTTAGTTGTTGCTACATCTGCTTGCGAGTGACCAAGTGCAACGGTAACTCCGCGCGAAGTTAGGTACTCAACTGCCTCGATTCCACCATCAAGTTCTGGCGCAAGAGTGACCATAGATATTGCGCCTTGGCCCGCATCAATAAGAGCCGACAGTTCGGCGATTGTTGGTGAACGCAAAAGAGTTGGTTCATGTGCACCGCAGCGGGCGTGCGAAAGATAAGGACCTTCTAGGTGAATTCCTTCAAAAACCCCCGCATTTACCAAAGGTAAAAGTCGGAGGATTTGTTCTTCTAAAACGCCAATAGGTTCTGTAACAAGGGATGCAATATGAGTTGTCGTACCGCATGCAAGGTGAGTGTTTCGCGCAGCTGCGACATTTTCAGGGGAAAGATCCGAGAAGTAGAAACCTCCACCACCATGTGAATGAATATCAACAAACCCCGGAATTAAAGTTCCAGCATGATTTGAATCTGGGGTCTCGGTGCAGTTAGTCGAAATAGCTGCAATGAAACCATCTACCGCCTTGATGCAAACTTGCTTCTTAATTGCCCCATCGATTACTGCAGCAGCGCCATGTATATGCATTATTTGCCAACCTTCAATAGATCAAATGCCAACATCGCACAACCAGACGCGATACATCAAGGATCGTCTCCTGCCAACGAATCATGGTGCGATTATGTCGTGCTATCTAAGTCTGCGTGGGTTACCCATAGAAGGATTCCGAAAGTGGCAAAAGGGTAAACCTCGGGTTAAGAGTATTGAGCACGCCCAATCACTGAAGCACTCGCCTGTAACGACATTCACCCTTTCGAAACCGTTTCGTAATGCAACACGCGCCAATTAGAAATCTCTCTTTCATTAGGATGCGCTTATGAACAAAACCCTCCTATCTCGCAAAATCCTTAGCTGGGGCTCTCTAGCTCTAGCTACATCGCTACTAGTTTCATTACTAGTTCCATCAGCGCAGGCAAATACATACTCTTTGCCAAACGCTCCGACAAATGTCACCTCTTATCTAGGCGCTAAAGGCGTTGTAGTTAAGTGGAAAGCTGGTGCGGATGTCGCACCAGGAGTTATCGGCCACGTTGTTTCAGCCGGTGCCGGCTCATGCCCAATCTTTGTTCCAATCAGAAATAACTCTGTTGTAACAATGCCAGTAGTTATTGGACAACCTGCAGGTACACCAGTTGTACAAGCGGTTAATGCATATGGTTTCTCAAAGCCAGCTGCATCAAACAAGAGTTACACAGCGGCTGAACTTGCAACCGTTGCAAACTCTGGAAACAAGGCTGTTCAAGTTCTACAACTCAGCGACCTTCACGGCGCAATTGAAGGAACTTCATTCGGTGCAGCGCTTCTTACAAGCAACTGGGCAGCAGATCGCACAGCAAATGCTGCAACCGTTGCAATCTCATCAGGTGACAACATTGGTGCAGCACCGCCAATCTCAACAGAGTTTGAAGAGCTTCCAACAATTGAAGCCCTCAACCTTGCAAAGCTTGATGTTTCTGTCTTTGGAAACCACGAGCATGATCGCAACATTGATCATGTAAACAAGATCATTGGCGCATCTGATTTCGAGTGGGTAGTTTCTAACTACAGCGAAGGCTCACTAGATGCGCTTAAGTCGGGCTCAAAGCAGGCTAAGAATTACACAATCATCGAGCGCGGTGGAATAAAGATCGGTGTAGTTGGCGCTAACACAGCAGAAACAATCGAGCAGGTATTCCCTGGAAACCTTGATTACAAGGATGCATCAGGTGCCAAGAAGACAATCACAATTAACCCAGGCGTAGCCGGCGTCAATGCTGCAATCGCTGAGGCCAAGGCAGCGGGCGCTGACATTGTTATCGCAGCTCTTCACCAAGGATGGCTAGAGAACGCTGACGGAACCGCAAAGGGTCTGTTTAACGAACTCGCATCACAAATCAAGGGTGCTGCTGCAATCTACGGTGGCCACAGCCACCAGACATTCGCAACTGTTATTCCTGGCAACACACGTGTTGCACCAACCGTTCTAGGACAGGTTCGTAATGCAGGTGTTGAGTACACACGCACACAGATTTGTATGCGTGGTGGAAAAGTTATTGGTCAATCAATTCAGCACGTATTAAGAGCGGCATCAGCCACAATTAATACAAGTGTTGCTGCTACAACTACAACAGCAGATGTAGCAACTGCGGCAATGGTTAAGAAGTACAAGGATCAACTATCCACAAAGCTTGATGTAAAGATTGGTCAAGTTTCAGGAACATTCCCACGCGGTGGTTCACCAGCTGTTGAGCGTTCAGGTGAAACTCCAATGGGTAACTACATTGCAGACTTGATGCGTGCTAAGTACAAGACTGATTTTGCAATCCAGAATGGTGGCGGTATCCGCGACACATTCCCTGCAAGAACATACATTCCTGCTGCAACAGGTCTTGTTCGCACAGGCACTGGTCCACTAGATGTAACACTTGGTGACGCGTTCACTGTGTTCCCATTCGGTAACCAGATTGCAACAACTGTGATCACCGGTGCAAACCTTTGGAAGGCACTTGAAAACGGAGTCGGTGGTAACTATCCAGGAGATGGTCGCTTCCCACAAGTTTCTGGATTCAAGTTCTCATTTGATGCTTCAAAGCCAATCGGTTCACGTATCACTGAAGTTACAAAGGTTGACGGAACTGCAATTGCTAAGGATTCAAAGGAGTACACACTTACTACTCTTGACTTCCTAATCTACGGTGGAGATGGATACGCCAATGTATTCTCACCATCAAAGGCCAAGGTTCAAGGCGCACTACTAGATGTATTTGTAGATGCACTTAAGGCTGACATGGCTGCTAAAAAGGTAACGCAAGTTCCTGCAGCAGATGGTCGCATTAAGAAAGTTGGCTAATTAGTAAGTAATACAAAGGGCGCTCGAGCAATCGGGCGCTCTTTGTTTTCCCCAATTGCGCTTGATTTATAAGGGTTTGAGAGCATTTGGGCGATGAATAAAAAGCAGGTACTATTGCGGTTCACAAATAAATAGGCGTGCGTAGCTCAACGGATAGAGCATCTGACTACGGATCAGAAGGTTAGGGGTTCGAATCCCTTCGCGCGCACAAGTTAAGCCTCGAGTGCCTTTCACACTCGGGGCTTTTCTTCTGCCCGTAAGATCAGCGCATGACCAAGGTGCTGCTCACAGGGTTTGAACCCTTTGGAAAGGCAACCCTTAATCCATCAGGTGAAATTGTTAAGCAGATTAGCGGTGACAATATTGTTACCGCTATTTTGCCTGTCGCGTATGCGCAATCTGCAGAACGATTATTGGCATTGATTGCTGAACACAAACCAGATGTGGTGATTTGTTTAGGTCAAGCAGAAGGTCGAACACATATATCACCTGAGCGAATTGCAATAAATCTAGATGATGCTCGTCTTGCAGATAATGAAGGCGTAATCCGAAATGATGTGCCGATTATTGCGAGTGGCCCAGTGGCTTATGAAAGCACCTTGCCAGTCAAAGATATTGTTAAAGCGATTAACGATGCAGGAGTACCAGCAGCTGTTTCATTGAGTGCGGGAGCATTTTTGTGTAACCATGTTTTCTATGTCGCACAAGATCATTTCAAAGGCACAAAGGTGCGCAGCGGTTTTGTTCATGTTCCACTTATGGATGAGCAAACAGGGGAGTTCCCTGGATTGCCTACGATGCCGCTAGATCAGATGGTTAAAGCGGTTCGAACTATGCTCGAAGTGCTTTAGCAAAATCGCGGAAATCTTCAACAAGTAGATCAATCTCGGTTTGGCCATGTGCCAAAGAGATCAACCACTGCTCATCTAAACCTGGAGGCGTGATGATTCCGCGGTTAAGTGCAAACAACCAGTGTGCTTCTGCAACAGTGAAATCTGTAGCTTTGTAATCGCGGTAGTTGCGAACTGGTTGTGTAGACCAAGTAACACAGCCCTTTACGCCAAAACCGACGGTGTGTGCAGGAAGTTGGTACTCATCGATGATTGCACTGATGCGATCTAGAGCTTGTTGGTTAAGAGTTTCTGCGGCAGCAAGTGCTTCATCGGTACAAATACGATCGATTGCACGCACGCCGGCCATTGCAAGGGGATTACCGTTGAAAGTTCCGAAGTGAGCCATCTTGCCGTTAGTTACAAAGTCCATGTACTTCTTCTTGCCACCAAAAGCAGCAAGTGGAAGTCCACCACCGATTGATTTAGCAAGAGTAATTAAGTCTGGCTTAACACCTAAGCGTGCAGATGCACCATGTGCACCAGCTGTAAGGCCTGTCTTAACTTCATCAAAGATAAGGACAACGTTGTACTCGTCGCACAGTTCGCGGACGCGCTCTAGGTAACCCTCATCTGGCAAAACAATGGCAAGGTTTTCAAGAACAGGTTCAACAATGAAACAGGCAATCTTCTTGGCATTCTTCTCAAACATTCTTTCAAGTGCTGGAATGTTGTTGAAAGGAACAACGTAGATGTCTCCGGGAACCAAGTTTGAATCAATTGCCGGAATTGGTTCTTCAGGATCACCGATTTTGTCCAAAGCAGGCTTGCTAGAAACAACAAATGGATCGTAGCTACCGTGGTAACCACCTTCGACCTTAAGTATTCCCATTTTTCCAGTCGCAGAGCGTGCAACACGAACTGCGTACATAGTTGATTCAGTTCCACTGTTTGTGAAACGAACCTGGTCAATCCCAAAGCGCTTACAGATTCGCTCAGCAGCATCAGTTGAAATGGGGGATGGTGTAACAAAAAGCATTCCTGTTGTTAAGGAGTTTTCGATCTCTTCAACCACGATTGGGTTTAAGTGACCTGCAAGCATCGCTCCGAAACCCATTGAAAGGTCGAGCAGTTGACGGCCATCCACATCTGTCATGTATGCGCCCTTAGCGCTGGCAATTGAGATCGGATATGGATCCCAGTGCTGGAAGCTTGAAGTAACGCCTAATGGCAATGCCTTGAATGAACGGCGGCTCTCTTCTGCGCTCTTATCTGTTCCCTTGGTGAAAAGTTCCCACTCTTGCTTGAGAATTTCCTCGACGCGCTTTGGGTCGATCGGAACTGAAGTGGACGGAACGAATCTAAATGTCTCTCTATGGTTAGTCTGTGTAAGCATTTGTAAAACTTGTACGGCAAAGGTTTCAGCTTTTGAAACTCGTTTGAGAAGTACTCTCCC
>Ga0209229_10000411_pt1 | contig 17527 bp, 12 predicted proteins | sample SanBayMetagenome_FD_187466 | JGI IMG/M metagenome (GOLD analysis project Ga0209229, IMG submission 187466) | Freshwater and sediment microbial communities from dead zone in Sandusky Bay, Ohio, USA (SPAdes) (version 2) | ecosystem: Environmental > Aquatic > Freshwater > Lentic > Sediment... | reverse complement strand
CCGCAGCCCCATGCTTGTTTCATCCTTAGTGTGGATGATGACCTGGTGAACGAAGGTGGTATCATGGACCTCTGGGTACGTGAAGCTCGCATCTTCAAGTACGGATCAGGTGTGGGTACCAACTACTCCAACTTACGTGGTGAAGGAGAGAAGCTCAGCGGTGGCGGAAGTTCTTCCGGACTCATGAGTTTCCTTAAGATCGGTGACCGTGCAGCCGGTGCCATCAAATCTGGAGGCACCACTCGTCGTGCCGCTAAAATGGTATGTCTGGATCTGGATCACCCGGAGATCGTGGAGTTCATCAACTGGAAAGTAGAGGAAGAGAAAAAAGTAGGGGCCCTCATTGCAGCCGGATATCCCTCCGGTTATGAAGATGAAGCGTATCGTACCGTGAGCGGACAAAACTCCAACAACTCCATCCGCATTCCGAATTCATTCTTTGAGAAGCTGGAGAACAATGAGGATTGGGAACTGACCGGTCGTATGGACGGTCGCGTGATGAAAAAAGTACCTGCCCGCGAGCTTTGGAATCAGATCGCCTCCGCCGCTTGGCGTTGTGCGGATCCTGGAACGCAATACAACACCACCATCAACGAGTGGCATACATGTCCGGAAGGCGGCTCCATCCGAGCCTCTAATCCCTGTTCGGAGTATATGTTCCTCGACAATACCGCTTGTAATCTCGCATCAGCCAACCTGATGAAGTTTTACAATGCAGAGACCAACACCTTCGATGTAGAAGGGTATGAGTACAATTGCCGTTTGTGGACCATGGTACTGGAGATCTCCGTACTGATGGCTCAGTTCCCTTCTAAGGAGGTGGCGCAACTCAGTTATGAGTACCGTACGCTTGGACTTGGCTACGCGAACCTCGGCACCATGCTCATGGTAAGCGGTATTCCATACGACAGTGAGGAAGCACGTGCTATCGCTGGTGCGATCACCGCGATCATGACCGGTATTTCCTATCGTACCTCTGCCGAGATGGCTCAGGCATTGGGTGCATTCCCTCGCTATGAAGAGAATAAGAAGCACATGATGCGCGTGATGCGCAATCACCGTCTGGCGGCGTACGATGCCGACGAATATGAGAACCTGAGCCTGAAGCCACAGGGCCTCAAAGCCAAATACTGCCCGGACTATCTGCTGAAAGCAGCCTGTAAGGCTTGGGATGATGCCGTTGAACTCGGGGAGAAATATGGTTATCGTAATGCACAGGCAACTGTGATTGCTCCAACCGGAACAATCGGATTGGTGATGGATTGTGATACCACGGGTGTGGAGCCGGATTTTGCCTTGGTGAAATTCAAGAAACTCTCCGGAGGCGGGTATTTCAAGATCATCAACCAGTCGGTGCCTACTGCGCTTCGCAACCTTGGTTATTCCGAAAAAGAAACAGAGTCGATCATCAAATATGCTGTCGGTTCAGCCAGCTTTGCCGGTGCACCGTTCATCAACCACCAGACGCTGAGCGAAAAAGGCTTCATCGCCGATGAGATCAAGCGACTAGATGCAGCCGCTATTACAGCCTTCGAGATCGGTTTTGTATTCAATAAATACACACTGGGCGAAGAGTGTCTGCAGCGACTCGGATTCACACCCGAGCAGTACAATGATTTCGAATGGAGTTTACTGGAGGCATTAGGCTTCACCGACGAGCAGATCGAAGCGGCCAATGATTACATATGTGGTACTATGATGCTGGAAGGCGCTCCTAGTTTGAAAGATGAGCATCTGCCCGTTTTTGATTGTGCGAACAAGTGCGGCCAAAAAGGACAGCGATACATCCACGCGCACGGACACATCCGCATGATGGGGGCTACTCAGCCATTCATCAGTGGAGCGATCTCCAAGACGATCAACTTGCCGCATGAGGCGTCCGTTGAGGAAGTAGCAGATGCTTACCACCTCAGTTGGAAACTCGGATTGAAAGCCAACGCACTTTATCGTGATGGTTCTAAACTTTCTCAGCCGCTCAGTAACAAATCTGACAAAAAGAAAAAGACAGATACCAGTGCTTCTGTTGCAGTCGAGGAAACAGCCATAGCATCCGACTCCAACATCGTCGATCTTGGAAAGTTAACCGTCGAGGAGTTGCTCGAAGAAGTACAAAAGCGCGTACAGGATTCTCCTGATACGAAGTTGAAAAGAAAGCTCGCGAGTATTGTCGAGCGTCGAACACTCCCGGCCAAGCGTCGCGGGTTTACGCAAAAGGCTAAGATCAGCGGCCAAGCAGTCTTCCTTCGTACCGGCGAATATGCCGATGGAACCTTGGGTGAGATCTTCGTGGATATGGCCAAAGAAGGCGCTACCATGCGCAGTATGATGAACTGTTTCGCGATCTCGGTTTCGATCGGTCTTCAATACGGTGTGCCGCTGGAAGAGTTTGTTGACAAGTTTGCATTCACGCGCTTCGATCCGTCCGGATTTGTAGAGCATCCGAACATTCGAACCACTACCTCTATCGTCGATTTCATCTTCCGCGTTCTCGGATATGAGTACTTGGGTCGAACTGATCTTGTTCATGTTCTCGACAAGCCGGAAGTGATGAATACCGGAAGTGATGAGTGGGATGTTATTCCTTCGAACGGACTGGAGTACGCAAAGGATCCGGAATTGTCGAGCGTACGTGTAGCACCCAGCACCGCTCCTCAAGCAGCTAAGGCTCCGGTGAAATCAGCACAGCCGGTCAAGGCAGAATCAGCATTGGAGGCGATGAACGCAGCAGCCAAGAATATGCAAAGTGATGCGCCCGCTTGTAATGTGTGCGGCAATATCATGATGCGCAGCGGGGCTTGCTATAAATGTTTGAACTGCGGCAACCAAGGTGGTTGCGGTTAATATAGCTTTCTCGAAAAACCGGATGGGTAACATTGAATCCCGGCCAGCTGGCCGGGATTTTTTATTCGCCGAATAGTTTGTTGGCGGCAGACTCCAGCATGGGGAATTTCTCGATCACATAATCCTTCATGGATTGGATCGCTTTTTTTGCCTGCTCTTCTGTGAGTCCGGCTTCTTGCTGAAGCTTTTGGATGAGTTCCTGCATGGGATGTGAATTTAACGACGTGCTTATGCAACTTTAAGCAAGTTCATCTTGCTCTTCTCAAAATTTCGTTGAGCATATTCAAGGTCGAGTGTGAATGTTTTCACATCTGAACTAGGCAGCTCATACATCGCATCGGTAAGAATGCTCTCACAGATGCTGCGCAGGCCACGGGCCCCCAGCTTGTACTCCATGGCCTTTTCAACCATGAACTCCAGTGCGGGCTCTTCTACTTTCAGTTCAATCCCCTCCAGATCGAATAGACGCTTGTATTGTTTGATGAGTGCATTTTTCGGTTCGGTCAGAATGGATTTCAGAGCCGGACCATCCAGTGGATCGAGGTGGGTCACCACCGGCAATCGTCCGAGTAGTTCCGGGATCAAACCGAATTGTTTGAGGTCAGTTGCGTTCACGAACTGCAACAGATTCTTTTGTCGAAGTGCTTGTTCTTCTTTGTCGACCTGAAATCCGATCGTATTCGATTGCACTCGGCGGCCGATGATCTTTTGAATACCATCGAAAGCACCGCCACAAATGAAGAGTATGTGCTGGGTGTTGATCTTTACAAGCTTCTGCTCGGGATGCTTGCGTCCGCCTTGCGGGGGCACGAGCACATCGCTTCCCTCCAATAGTTTCAGTAGCCCTTGTTGAACCCCTTCACCACTTACGTCACGTGTAATGGAGGGATTGTCGCCTTTGCGGGCGATCTTATCGATCTCGTCTATGTAAACGATTCCTCGCTCCGCAGCCGCCACATCGTAGTTGCAAACCTGCAGCAAGCGAGTCAGGATACTCTCCACATCTTCGCCTACGTAGCCGGCTTCTGTGAACACGGTCGCATCTACGATCGCAAAGGGAACATTCAGCATGCGAGCGATACTTTTAGCCAGCAGGGTTTTGCCGGTACCGGTCTCACCGACCATCACAATATTACTTTTGTCGATCTCTACTTCAGTGCCGTTATCCTGCTGCTTTTGATTCAGTCTTTTGTAGTGATTGTAAACGGCTACAGCCAATACTTTTTTTGCATCGTCCTGTCCGATCACATATTCATCGAGGAATGTCTTGATCTCGGTTGGCTTCTTAACCTGGAGTTTGAACGAAGAGGTGTTCTTATCTGGCCGAGCCGATATTTCTTGGTCGATGATTTCACGGGCATGTTCCACACAGTTCTCACAGATATGACCTTCCTGTCCCGCTATCAGAATTTTGACCTCATCACGGTTACGTCCGCAGAATGAACAATGTAGGGGATTTTTTGCCATGGTTATAGTTTCTCGATCAATTGATCGGCGATGCCGTATTCGATGGCTTGTTTAGCATCCATCCAGTAGTCCCGATCAAAATCTCGCATGATCTGTTCGACTGTCTTTCCACAGTTTTTGGCCAGTATACCAGCTCCGATCTCTTTCACGCGGCGGGTTTGTTCAGCTTGAATCTCCAGGTCTGTGCTCACCCCTTGAATATATCCGCCAAGTGATGGCTGGTGGATCATGACCTCACCGTGTGGGAATATGAAACGTTTTCCTTTCACCCCGCCACTCAGGAGGATGCTGCCCATAGAGGCGGCTAGTCCCATACAGATCGTACTCACCGGACTTTGTATCATTTGCATCGTATCGTACATGACCATGCCGCTGGTGACAACGCCACCCGGACTATTGATATAGAATTTGATCTCTTCACCGGGCTTGTCCGCATCCAGCAACAGCAGTTTGCTGACCACATCGCGGGCGCTTTTATCATCCACAACACCCCAGAGGTAAACTGATCGTTTGTCAAAGAAGTAGCGTTCCAGTTTTTTGCTCAGCATGCCCAGGTCGGAGGCGGGTTTTTCTTCTTTTTCATCTTCGTCCTCGTTGATCCAATGAGGCTTGGAAAAAAGTGCATTCATTTTCATGATGTCGTTATTAGGAGGGATCAGGACTTGCTTTGTTTTTTGGGATTGGTGACTAGTACTTCGTCGATCAATCCGTATTCTTTGGCTTCGGGAGCCGTCATCCAGTTGTCGCGATCGAAATCTTTCTGGATCTGTTCGACCGGCTTACCGGTATGCAGGTTCACTACCTCGTATAGTTCTTTCTTGAGTTTGCGGATCTCATTGACCGTGATCTCAATATCACTGGCTTGTCCGCCAATGGCGCCGCTGGGCTGATGCATCATGATGCGCGAATGTTTTAGGGCGGCCCGTTTTCCTTTGGTGCCGGCACCGAGCAGTACGCATGCCATCGAAGCAGCTACGCCAATACAAATAGTAGCGATATCCGGTGTAACGTATTGCATGGTATCGTATACACCAAGACCGGCATAGACGCTACCACCAGGGCTGTTGATATACATATTGATGTCTCGCTGGCGATCAGTTGAATCCAGGAACAGCAATTGAGCGGTTACGATGTTGGCGATCTCGTCGTTGATGGGGTATCCCAGAAAAATGATGCGGTCCATCATCAGCCGGCTGTACACATCCATTACGGCCACGTTCAGTGAGCGTTCTTCAATGATGTTGGGGGTCATGGCCGTGACCAAGTGTGAAGCATAACCATGCAGGGTATTGCTGGAAATGCCCTGGTGTTTCACGGCAAATTTTTCGAATTCGGAGTTGAATCCCATGGGGGTATTGATTGTTGGACGTATTCTATCAAATATCCGTCCATTCGACGGATTGGCAAAATCGATGACAGTTTGTCGCCCAGCGGTGACGGCCGTCATAAAAAAAGCTGACCGCGGTGAGGGTCAGCTGATCTTTTATGAATGATGCTGGTGTTGATGCTCTTCCACCATTTTGGTGAATTGCTCTGCCTCGATCGGCTTGTCGGTTGGTTTCACTTGCGAAGCACCCCATTCCATTACTTTTTGGGATTGAATCCGATGGAAGGCATCTTCTACATACTTACGATCCTTCATCATGCGCTCGGTATATTCTTTCACCCACGGCTGGTCCATACCCAGGTTGGCGCCACCCATGTAACTGAATAGTTGTTGTTGAGCGAAGGCACGGATTTCATCCGGGTTCACTTGCAAGGCTTGATCCAGTACGATTTTCTCTGAAATGAGCGTCCATTTCAGTTGATTGCGGAAAGTGGGGAATTCGGTTTCCACTTCCTCAGCGGTTTTGGGGTTTTCACCTTGCGACTGCAACCATTTTTTCAGGAACGTCTCTGGGAAAGCGATTTCGGTATGATCGACCAATGCATGAAAGACTTGGTCTTGGATCTGGTTGTTGGCTTGGGCGGTCCAGTAGGCTTGTATCTCTTCGCGGATCTTATTCTTGAAGTCGGCCTCTGTCTTTATTTCTTGGCTGGGGTAGAGTTGCTCAAAGAAGGTTTCGTCGAGTGCTCGTTTTTCCAACAGACCGATCTTGGTAATGGTGATGCGGAATGATTGTTGAGCGGCGGTTGCATCTTCTGCGGAAAGTCCGAGGTCGCTCATGATCCAGTTGCGCTCTTTCTCCTCGAAGGCGTTTTGAAGATCGGTAACTAAAGAGTCTCCGATTTTTTTCGCGTTCCATTGGCTGCGGAAAGCATGGGCAAAATATTTTACCAGCAGTGAATTGTCTTTTTGAAGGCCGTTTTCAACTGCGTTGCCCTGTGTGTCTGTTTCAACGAATTGAACATTCAAGACCTGATCATCATTGTCGACTGATTCTTGGTCTTGCATATTGCCGTAGCGATTTTGCAGTCGAGTTACCTCTTGATCGACCATCTCATCGGTCACGTCGATCACGTAACGGGTGATCTTGGCTTTCCCAAGGTCTGTCAGTTTGAATTCGGGTTTGCGGCCGATTTCAAAATGAAAGGTATAATCGATCGGGTTGTGCACATCGAGCTGCTGCATATCTGTTTCGAAGGGCAGGGGCTGGGCGAAGATGTCCAGCTTTTCAGTTTGCAGGTAGCCGATCAGTTCGCGATCGACCGTGCGCAGTACTTCGTCGGTGAAGACGGAGGGGCCGTACATTTTTTTGATCAATCCGGCCGGCACCATACCCTTACGGAACCCGGGAATGTTGGCTTTCTTGCCGTAATCTTTCAATGCGCGTTCAAAGCCGGGCAGATAGTCGGCTCGGTCGAGGCGTACCGAGATTTTTTCGTGTAACTCGCCGATGGGTTCGCGGGTAATCGTGGCCATAGTTTTATTTGATCAAGTGGTCCGGATGGAGGGACTCGAACCCCCACACCTTGCGGCATCAGATCCTAAGTCTGACGTGTCTACCAATTTCACCACATCCGGGTTCCCGGCGTTGGCCGGTTTTTGGGAGGGCAAAGGTAGGGAAATCCGTCGCTCGGCTCAACAGAATTCGGTAAATTCGTCGTTCATGGAAACGGCCGTTCTCACCCCCAAATACAACCTTTCTCCCGAAGAAGAGAAAAAGCTCATTCTCAGGGAGTATCGTTCATTATTGAGGGTCCTGAAGAATAAGATGAAGCCGGGCGATAAGCAGTTGTTGCGTACCGCCTTTGAAATGTCGGCCGATGCGCATAAGACCATGCGACGCAAAAGCGGGGAACCTTATGTATTGCACCCCATTGCAGTGGCTAAGATCTGCGCTGAAGAGATCGGCCTCGGTATCCGCTCCGCGATCTGTTGTTTGTTACATGATACGGTTGAGGACACGGATATTACGCTGGATGACATCAAAAGGGAATTCGGTCCGGAGATCACCAAGATCGTGGATGGGTTGACCAAGATCTCCAATGTGGTGGATGTGAATGCCTCCAAGCAGGCCGAGAATTTCAAGAAAATTTTATTGACACTGACGGATGACCCTCGAGTCATCCTCATCAAGCTGGCCGACCGGTTGCATAATATGCGAACGCTCGACTGCATGAAACCCGATAAGCAACTTAAGATCTCTTCTGAGACGGTATACATCTATGCTCCCCTGGCCCACCGAATGGGACTGTACAACATCAAGACAGAAATGGAAGACTTGTCGATGAAGTACATGGAGACGGAGACCTACAAGGAGATCGCTCGTAAATTGGCCGAAACCAAAAAGGAGCGTACCCGGTACATCAATGAATTCATTCGACCCATCCGCGAAAAAGTGGAAGCAGCACAGATCAACGCCGAGATCTACGGCCGTCCCAAGAGCATACACTCGATCTGGAACAAGATGAAAAAAAAGGGTGTAGCCTTTGAAGAGGTGTACGACCTATTCGCGATCCGTGTGATCCTGGATGTGGAGGCTGAGCGCGAGAAAGCCGAATGTTGGAAAGTATATTCCATGATCACGGATGAGTATACGCCCTCGCCGGAGCGATTGCGCGACTGGCTGAGTAATCCCAAGGCCAACGGATACGAAGCCCTGCATACCACGGTAATGGGACCGCAAGGACGTTGGGTGGAGGTGCAGGTACGTACCCGGCGGATGAATGAGATCGCTGAAAAAGGACTGGCGGCCCATTGGAAATACAAAGAGGGTGCATCAGATGAAAGTCGGTTCGATCAGTGGTTTCAACAGATCCGGGAGGTCATTACCAACCAGGAAACAGATTCCATCGATTTCTTACAGGATTTCAAGACCAGTTTTCTTGCCGAAGAGATTTACGTCTATACACCCAAGGGTGATGTAAAGATGTTGCCAGTGGGCTCCACGGCATTGGATTTTGCCTTTTCGATCCATAGTGCCATCGGAGTAAAAACCATCGGTGCCAAGGTCAATCACAAGTTGGTGCCTATCAGTCACAAATTACAAAGTGGCGATCAGGTGGAGATCATTACCAGCAGCAAGCAAAAGGCATCGGAAGACTGGCTCAATTTTGTTGTAACCTCCAAAGCCAAAGGACGGATACGGGATTCACTCAAGGAGGAGAAAAGACAGATCGCCGAGGAGGGGAAATATACTTTGCAGCGAAAGCTTGAAGGAATGGGTGCAGCCTTTTCGCAGCATAATTTCGATGAACTCCAACGATGGTACAAACTTGATAACTCACTTGAGTTATTCTATCAGATAGCTGTCAAGCGGATCGATCTTAAGGATCTGAAAGAGTTTCAATTGGTGGGCGATAAATTGGAGGCCCCGAAGCCCATTAAAGTGCCACAAGCAGAGAAGCCGGAGTACATACCCGGACTTGGTAAACGGGATGCCGAGCTCGTTATTTTTGGGGAGAGCAGCGACCGAATTGTGTATCAGTTAGCTAATTGCTGCAAACCCATACCAGGGGATGATGTCTTTGGGTTTGTTACCACCGGAAAGGGGCTGACGATCCACCGGACGAACTGCCCAAATGCCGCCAAGCTGCTGGCGAGCTATGCGCATCGGGTAGTGAAAACAAAATGGGCCAAGAACAAAGAGATCTCCTTCCTCACCGGCGTCAAGATCATCGGCATGGATGATGTGGGGGTAGTCAACAAGATCACCAATCTCATCTCTGGCGAGTTGAGGATCAATATCTCAGCCATCACCATCGAGGCTAGGGAAGGCGTTTTTGAGGGTAATATCAAGTTGTATGTCCATGACCGGGAGGAACTCGACTCGCTGGTGCGCCGGTTGATGCAATTGCCGGGCATCGAAACAGTGGATCGGTACGATATGGAAGACCTGCCTGCAACGGCTTGACCTGTACGAGTATTTTTTTTATCTTGTAGGCCCCGCTTTTTGCAGGCAACCACCGCTTATGAAAACATATTTTTTTTTGCTGGTCCTAACAGCCTGCACGACGCTGCTGTCTGCACAGAATCCGGCTACTACATTTGAGATCCCAAGTCGTACGATCAATCTGCCCTGTGGCACCAATTGCACGCCGATCACCGCTACCGTTCCGCATATCAAGCAGTCTACTGATTATGTCATCACGACTCCTGCATACCAGCCGTTTGCATGGGTTACGGCGGCAGGTATCGATATAACATCACTGATATCGGGAACCTCATTCGACGATCAATGGACTTCAGTTATTCCATTTTTTTCTTTCTGTTACTATGGTAATGCGTTTAGTTCTTTGGTTATTGGAACTAATTCAGCGATAACCTTCAACACATCAGCATCCGGCAATACCGGTTATGTACTATCTACCACATCTACTATTCCCCGGAGTGCATTTGGTTTTGAGCCAAACATGATTTTTGGACCATACCATGACGTAGACATAGACCAGACTGGGAATAATAAGAGAATTGAATACCGTATCGAAGGAGTAGCCCCTAAGCGTCGATTCATTGTAAGCTTCAATGATATACCATATTTTGGCTTTTCCTGTACGCAGTTTTTTGCTACTCATATGATGGTACTTTATGAGGGTACTGGAATTGTTGAAGTTTATATTAAGGATAAACCCTCCTGCTCAGGTCACAATGGAGGTCGTTCTATTTTGGGTATGCAAGATGGTACAATGACAAAGGCCGTGGTTGTTCCTGGACGTAACTCTACTGTATGGGGTGGAAATAACATGAATGAGTGTTGGCGATTCGTTCCGAGTGGTGGAGCCCCCACCTTCAAGTCAGCCAACCTCATCCTGAACGGGAATGTTGTCGGCACGGCAGATACCAGTACGACCGCTGTCGGTAAACTGGGTCTGAGTTTTCCGAATATTTGCCCCCCGAATCCGAATACCAAATACTACCTGGAGGTCCGTTACAAAGATTGCAACAACCCCCTGAACGATATCGTATTCACTGATTCTGTGACCATCAACAAGCTTCCTTCTTCCTTGCTTGGTACGGCCTCCGTTCTACCTGCCGCCTGCGGAACGAACAATGGTTCTATCACGATCAACAATGTTTCCGGAGGATCTACTCCTTATGAATATTCCATCGATGGCGGAGTTACATGGCAAACCTCCAACACCTTCACGGGCTTAGCGCAGGGTGCATACACGATCAACATCAAAGATGCCTCGGGTGTATGTACGCTCACATTGAATGCTTCCGTGACCCTTTCGGGCGCATTGCCGGCTACGACAACCAATCAGGCGACCGCCTGTACAGGCGTGAATAATGGGTCTATTACCGTTACCTCTGTAGGAGGTGCCGGTCCGTATACATTCAGTTTAAATGGCGGTGCTCCTATCGCGGGTATTATACCCTATACTTTTTCCAACCTGGCGGCAGGTGGTTATACTGTATTGGTGCGTGATCAAAGTAATGGGTGTACGACAGCTCTCCTCAATGTGATTGTAAGTGTGGGTAGTGGGGTAGATGCCTCCGCTACCTCTTCGGCTACGTCTTGTCCCACCGTAAATAACGGATCAGTCACTGTTACTACCACAGCCGGTGTGTCTCCCTTCAGTTTCGGCATCGATGGCGGCGCCTTGCAGGCGGGCACTAGTCCGTATACATTCTCCAATCTTTCTCCCGGAAACCACGTGGTTTCGATTCGAGATGCCTTGGGTTGCACGCGTACCTTGAATGTGAATGTGGCTCCTGGGCCTTCACTGACAGCAGCCGTAAACAGCACGGCTACAGGTTGCCAGGGCGCTTCGAACGGTACGGTCACCGTGACGCCAAACTCCGGAACCGGTCCGTATACCTATTCGATCGATAACGGTGCTTTTGTATCCGGTGCGTCACCGTATACGTTTAATAATCTTACTTCCGGAAATCACACCGTGGTAATACGTGATGCAGCAGGATGTGCAAGCAATATCATCAACATCAATGTAGCAGCCGGCCCGCCGCTTGCCACTACTGCCACCAAAACCGATGCGCTTTGTTACGGTGGTAACACCGGAACGATTACAGTGAGCCAGCCGACCGCGGGCAGTGCACCTTACCAATATTCACTGGATAATGCCACGTGGCAGTCAAGCACTTTGTTCAGTGGATTGGCTGCGGGTACGTACACGGTTTATTTCCGAGAGGCGAATGGATGTTTCGGAAGTCTGAACATTACGGTCAGTCAGCCCACTGCTTTATCAGCCTCTGCGACCACCGTGCCTGTTGTTTGTAATGGGCAATCCAACGGGATCATTCGGGTAGCGGGTGCGGGTGGGGTGTCACCGTATCAGTTTTCACTGAATGGAACCACCTGGCAATCGGTGGATAGTTTTCTGGTCGCGGCTGGGGCATACACCATTCAAATCAGGGATAATAATGGTTGTACGACAACCATCCCGATTTCAGTTACAGAACCGATTACCCTGAGTGCGGTTTCTTCAAATACTAATGCATCTTGTAACGGTGGTAACGACGGACAGATCGTCGTTACGGCAACCGGTGGAAACAGCAATTACCAATATTCGATCGATGGAGGTCTGACCTGGCAGCCAGGCAATACCTTCAATGTCGGACCGGGTAGTTATGTAATTCAGGTAAAGGATGCATTGGGGTGTACAACGAGTTTCAACACTACCGTTGGACTGACAAATGACCTGACAGTAACGCCACAAGTCGATCCCACGATCTGTGAGAGTAAATCGGTTCAACTTGATTTGCAATCGAATGCCCTTTTATATAGCTGGGCGCCTGCCACTGCATTAAGCAATCCGAATATTTCGAATCCGGTAGCAAGTCCGGTTGTGACCACGCAATACATTGTAACAGCTACTTTCGGTCGTTGCGTGGCCTATGATACCGTCGTTGTGAATGTCAATCCCGCGCCGATCCCCAATGCCGGGCCGGATGGATTCATTTGTTATGGGCAGACGTATCAGTTGCAGGGATCAGGTGGTGTCCAATACCGCTGGACGCCCTCCACCTACCTCAGTAGTACCACGGTCGTTAACCCGATCTCCACTCCATCCAAGGATATAACCTATACACTTTCCATTTTGGCAGATGCCAATGGTTGTGCTTCGTTGGTAACGGATGAGATGACGATCGATGTGACACCACCGTTGAAGTTGACCACCTACCCGTTTGATACCATCGGTTATCCCGGCGATCAGTTTCAATTGTTGGCCGTTCCGAACGATCCGGATGCTACGACGTTTGTTTGGACGCCTTCCGTCGGGTTGAGCAATCCAAGCATAGCGAATCCGGTGGTGACGGTCGGGGCGATCGGTCAGGATATTCAATACCGGGTCATTGCTTCTACGCAGGCCGGCTGCAGAGGGGAGGGCTATGTTAAAGTGAGGGTATACAAAGGGCCGGATATTTATGTCCCCACAGGTTTCACACCCAACAACGATGGGAAGAATGATAAATTCACGCCCTTCCCAGTCGGGATGAAGAGTTATAATTATTTCCGTGTATTTAATCGTTGGGGACAGGCTGTGTTCAGTACCACACGCTTAAATGATGGCTGGGATGGTCGTTGGGGTGGGGTGGATCAGGCTGGAGGAACCTATGTGTGGATGATCGAGGGACTTACAAAAGATAATCGAGTGATCACCAAAAAAGGAACCGTGGTGATGATCAGATAGGGTTCGTCCCCATTCCTTAACTCCTTTTCCCCATTCTTATTTTTTTATTTACGGGATGCCATGGCATCCCGTTATTTTTGCGTCGCGCAGATAGCGCACAATACTTCCTGAAATGGTTGACGTAATTCTCGGCTTGCAATGGGGTGATGAAGGCAAAGGAAAGATCGTAGATTTTTTCGCAAAGGATTATTCAGTGGTGGCTCGCTTTCAAGGCGGACCCAATGCGGGGCACACGCTCTATGTGAATGGGCAAAAAATCGTACTTCATCAGATACCATCGGGTATTTTTCATCCGGGCATAAAAAATTTGATCGGGAATGGTGTTGTGCTCGATGCAGTGACGTTGAAGAGAGAATGTGCCTCCGTAGCGGCATTGGGAGTTGATGTAAAGAAGAATCTGTTCATATCGGAACGGGCGCATTTGATCTTGCCTACACACCGGGCACTTGATAAAGCTGCTGAGCTGTCAAAAGGAGAGCAGAAGATCGGCTCTACCCTAAAAGGGATCGGTCCAACTTACATGGATAAGACCGGCCGAAATGGATTGCGCGTAGGTGATCTGTTGGATAAAAATTTTACGACCCAATACATCAAACTCCGGTTGAAGCATCAACGCTTGCTGGACAATCACAACTTTCAGGAAGATATCTCTGCCTGGGAAACTGAATTTTTCGAGGCCATCGAGTTTTTGCGTAGTCTGAATATTGTGAATGGCGAGTACTTTATCAATGATGCGATCTCGTCCGGTAAACGCGTTTTGGCGGAAGGAGCACAGGGGAGCATGCTGGACATTGATTTCGGCACCTTTCCTTTTGTCACCTCTTCCAACACGGTGTCTGCCGGCGTTTGCAGCGGCCTGGGTATCGCACCGCAGCGGATCCGGGAGGTATATGGCGTGACCAAGGCGTATTGTACCCGTGTAGGTGGCGGTCCGTTCCCTACTGAGCTGCATGATGAAACAGGGGAAACATTACGAAAGATCGGAAATGAATTCGGCGCCACTACCGGTCGTCCACGCAGATGTGGTTGGATCGATCTGGTTGCCCTGAAATATGCTTGCATGTTGAATGGGGTCACCGCGATTGTGATGACCAAAGCGGATGTACTGGATGCATTTGCCACCCTGGAAGCCTGTACCGCCTATCAGATCGATGGAAAAGAGACGGTTCAAATGCCCTTTCAGCTGGATCCTGCCCAAATGCAGCCGGCCTATCGTTCTTTTCCGGGTTGGGAGCAGGCGATCACCGAGTTTAGAAATGACAGTGAGTTGCCAAAGGCGATGCAGTCCTACATTCAGTTCATCGAAGAATACCTGGGTGTTCCGGTGAAATTTGTTTCCAATGGACCGGGTCGAGACCAATTGATCGAGCGCAAGGGTTGATCAAATAAAAAATCCATCGAAAAAATTTGGCGGATTTGTAAGAACGCAGAAAATTCACAAAGTGAATACATTTTTATGTTTGTAAAATTGAACACTCAAGAAACAGAGAAGCCTCGTTGGGAGGTTACCGAGAACGGCATGCTTACTCCTGTTGCGGCTAAGAAGAAGGCTGATGAGGAGGAAGAAGAAGAGGAAGGGGCCGAGCAAGGAGATGATTGGGAAAAATCGGAAGAGGCGGAGGAATGGGATCCGGATTTTGATGAATTCGATGTTCCAAAGTCCCGCTCCGGAAAATCTGAAAATAAAGAAGAAGAGGATCTGAATTTTGAGGAAGAAGAAGAATTCAATGATCTCTTCGATGAAGAGGGGTTTGATGAAAATTCATCCGGCGACGATTATTGATCGCCACCGATCACGTTACCACATCCATGCAATTGCTGGAAAAAGACCTGAATGAATTGCCCTCGGGTCTACCAGGACTCCTTCATTGGGCTTCGGCTCACGAGCACTTTTGCGTGCTGGATGGATCTGCCGGTGCTGATCCGGATTATGCTTTCCCAAACCTGATCGCCGTTGGAGCCACGCGTTCTTTCGAATTGAACGCGTCTCGTTCCTTTTCTGAGCTGGATGATTTTTTATCCCCTACGCCTATGGGCTATTTGGTACAGATCGGTTACGGACTGAAGGATCGAATTGAAAAACTGTCCTCCCGGCATATCGATCGGATTGGATTTCCAGATCTGTTCGTATTCGAACCACTTCATCTCATTCGATTTTTGCCGGATCAGAAACTTCAGCTACAGTCGCCCGACCCGGAAGCACTCTGGAATGATCTGCTACAGATCCAAGACCTGCCCGGGTTAGTTCCGATACCTGCTGTCAGTTTTCAAGCACGCTGTACTGTTGAGGAGTATTTGGAACAGTTATCACAAGTGCAACGACATATCCGTCGCGGTGACTGTTACGAATTGAATTATTGCCAGGAGTTTTTTGCGGAGCATGTTCGCATGGAGCCGGTATCTGTTTATCAGGCACTCAGTCGCATTGTTCAGGCTCCTTTTTCCTGTTTATACCGTCATGGAAGCAGATGGCTGATCGGAGCCAGTCCCGAACGGTTTTTGAAAAAGACCGGCGAACAGGTCGAATCACGACCAATGAAAGGTACGGCTCCTCGCAATGCCGATCCCATACAGGATAAAAAGTTGGGGGAGGATCTGGTGCAAAGTGAAAAGGATCGCTCAGAGAATATAATGGTCGTCGATCTGGTTCGAAACGACCTATCCCGGGTGGCGGCAAAGAGCACGGTTGAAGTGCCTGTATTATGTCAATTACATAGTTTTCCTCAGGTACATCAGTTAGTCTCGACCGTTCGGGCCCGGTTGCGACCTGAGGTGCGATTCACTGAAATCATCAAAGCCTGCTTTCCGATGGGGTCCATGACAGGAGCACCCAAGGTTCGGGTGATGGAGTTGACGGATCAATATGAATGCAGTGCCAGGGGCCTGTATTCTGGCTCTGTCGGATTCATAGAACCGAACGGCGATTTCGATCTAAATGTGGTGATCAGAAGTTTGCAATACGAATCCGATAGTGGGTATCTTTCCTACCACGTAGGATCGGGCATCACGATTTACAGTGACCCGAAAAAAGAATGGGAGGAATGCCTGTGGAAGTCAACCGGCATTCGGAAAGTGTTCGGCGAATAGGGAAGAGGATCAGGGCTTCGTTGCGTCGTTCGCGCTTTCTTCGATCTCTTTTTTCACGTTGGTCTTCGCATCATTGAATTCACGCACACCACGACCCAGTCCGCGCATCAGTTCAGGAATTTTTTTACCGCCGAACATCAGCAACACGATGATGAGGATAATGATGATCTCATTGGTCCCTAACATACCCAACAGGAGATTCTGTACCATAACAACAAATTAGATTTCAAATATAGTAACAACTACTGACCTCGGGCAAATAAAAAACCCCGGCGTATCCGGGGTTGATAGTGTTTTTGATGACCACGCTTATTGTGCAACCGCCATACGCTTCTCGCGAATACGGGCACTCTTACCGCTACGCTTACGCTGATAAAAAAGTTTTGCGCGACGTACGTTACCGGTTTTATTCAACTGGATCGATTCGATGTTCGGGGAGAAATAAGGAAACACACGCTCCACGCCAATTCCGTCGGAAATCTTACGGACGGTGAAAGAGGCGGTAGCACCTTGGCCCTGCGTTTTGATCACATCTCCTTTGAAGGGCTGGATACGCTCTTTGGTTCCTTCGATGATCTTATAGTTAACGGTAATGTTATCGCCCGGCTTGAAAGCAGGATGCGTTTTCTTGGTCGTCAGCTGTTCGTGGATGTACGTTACCGCGTTCATGATTTCTGATTTAAGGAGGGCAAAGGTAAGGGATGTTGTTGAATTCCGGAAATACATTCGTAAAAAACCCCGGCCGAGGGCCGGGGTCAAACAATTGGTTTTGAATCGCTTCCGATCAGCGGGCGACGTTCACGGCTCTTTTTTCCCGGATCACGGTCACCTTGATCTGCCCGGGGAAGGTCATTTCGGTCTGGATCTTCTGTGCGATCTCAAAAGAGAGCTTATCGGAATCCTGATCGCTCACCTTGTCAGCCTCTACGATCACCCTTAATTCGCGCCCGGCTTGGATGGCATAGGCTTTCTCCACGCCGTTGTAAGTCATGGCCAGGTTTTCCAGGTCTTTGATCCGCTGCAAGTATTGCTGCATGATCTCCCGACGGGCACCAGGGCGGGCGCCGCTGATGGCGTCGCAGGCCTGAATGAT
>Ga0209229_10000409_pt1 | contig 17548 bp, 9 predicted proteins | sample SanBayMetagenome_FD_187466 | JGI IMG/M metagenome (GOLD analysis project Ga0209229, IMG submission 187466) | Freshwater and sediment microbial communities from dead zone in Sandusky Bay, Ohio, USA (SPAdes) (version 2) | ecosystem: Environmental > Aquatic > Freshwater > Lentic > Sediment | place... | reverse complement strand
ATTCCTAATAGAAGTTGCAGGGCGGCTGCCCCATTTAATGGAATATCGATATCTGGTATATTCTTAGCAATAAGATTTGTGATAGATTGTATAACTTCTTTAGTTACGCTAAATACTTCTCCAAATATTGATTTAAGCAAATCTGTAGTTAGTGCATCAATCGCAGTATGCGCTAATTGTCTAAACGACATAATAATTGCAAGTACAAGCGGATCTATAAATTGAGGAATATTTAATTCGCTTGGGCAGCACTTAGGTTTTACAATTTGTGTGAAATTACCCAATGCATCTTTAATTGGTTTAGTAAAGCCAGCAATAGATTGGCCTAGAATTTCAGCAAATCTCTTTCTTTTTCTAACCTCTGCATCGTATACATATTTTTCAACAATTGCTCTATCAGTAGGTAGAGATCGCGGAGTTTCCTTACCTATACTCTTTTCGTAATTTTGAACACGCTTTGCCTGTTTTGCATTATTTTTATCGTATTCAGCATTTCGATCATTAAATCTTTTGCGTTTTGCAATTTCAGCATCAACTTTTCGTATGAATTCTGGAGATTTAGTATTAACCTTAACATTTTTACCTGAAAAAACATCACAAATTTGATCAACATAACCTTTGGCTGATTTCTTAAATGCGGTAACACTTTCAATTTTAGATAAGTCAACTGTTACTGCAAGTTTATCAATTTCGGCATTTAAATCAAGATCTCGCATTGCTTTCCTAAATTTCTTGTTAAAGTTAATTGATTTAGCCTTTCCAAAATTTGTTCTTGACATATATTCCATAACAGAATCTATTAGTCCATCTAGCATAGCTTCAGGTTTGATGGATTTGCCTTTTTCCTTTGGAATAGTATAGGTCCCTAGTTTAATTTTATCTAAAAATTTATCTAGATCTAGCGAAAGCGATAATACCATTTCTTTACATGCAGCCGAGTTAACATCAGTATTAACATTTGAAAAACCCGCTGGAACATTTGAATAAAGGTTATTTGGATCGCAGTTTAACCAAGCATCATCGAATGAATATGGAACTCCACTTAAAATAGCTTGTCGATTAGCAGCGGCCTCTTGTGCGCTCCTTAATGCAATTGAAAAATTAGGTAATTCAAAATCTCCAAGTTCATCAATTTTAACGCAAATTGTTCGACTAATATTTTGAACAAATACTTTAAAATCAGTAAGAGCGGTTGCAGCAGTATCTAAAAAGTCTTCATCTCCGGTTTTCCAGCTTGGATTTTCTCCAAGTTTAAATGGAATATTAAATCCATTTGGCATTAACTTACCTGGGTCAGCTAATTCTAATAGTGCTTGTGCCTGCGCTGCAATTTTTGCAGCTTTTTGCAATTTAGCATTTACCATAATATTACCAAACGTAATAGTCTTTGCGGCAGTTCCGCTAGGTTTTCCAATTGAAGTTTGGTTAATTCCAAGTGGAGAAACGCTAGCTTCATCTATTGTATAACCAACCGGATCAAATTGACCTTGTAAAGCTCTAAAACTTAGTAAGATAATTTTTTTACCATCTGGTCCAATGTACATTACAATTGGAGATGGCACGATTCCGCATTGGATATACCAAATAACGAGTGTTCCAAATGGAAGATTTAAAGTTACAATATGAAACCAAATTTGTGGAAGTGGAATTCTAATTGGAACTGGGGTTGGGATAATTAATCCAACTGGCCAATACCTTAATGCAGGAAGTCGCATTATATCTGGGATTGGAAGTAGATTTAATTTATTTAAGTGTTTAGTGACTTCTTTCCAATAGCAGCCACAAGTATAATCTGGGTTTGCTGCAGTTGGCGGAACTGTCATTGACTTATAACCAAGTGGATCCGCTCCAGGTTTAGGTAAAGCTTTACATGGACCTTGATCGGGTGGAACACAGCCAGTTGCAGCTAAAGACTTTGCTAAATCATCTGGATTTGGAGTATTGTCCTTTTTAATTTTAGCAATTCTAGTATCAATATCTTTTATTAAACCAAGAACCTCAGCTGAACTATTTTTAATTTTAGTTCTAATTTCACCACTATATGTAGATGGTTCAATTGTTACTCCATTTACAATAAGTTTTTCTGTAGGTTTGGTTGTTATTTCGCCTTTATTAACAAGTTCAAAAACCTGTTTTTTAGCAAGTGCGGCTAATTTTAAAAATTTTCCAGATGAAATTAAATTGGTTCTAAATTTAGTACGCTCTTCTTCAATTCGTTTTTCAATTTTAGGCTCAAGATTTTCATAAAACTGTTGATACCTTTCGGTATTTTCAATATAAAACTGTTCTTCTCTACCATCTGCTCTTTTTTCCTTAACTATTCCATCTAGCTTCTCCTTAGTTAAATTTTTATCAACTTTAGCAGAATTTGTGGTTAAGCCTTTTTCTTCAAGTGTAAATAGTGCAAGTGGATCTTCAATTTTCTTGTAAAATTCTGCAAGAAGACCTTTAAATGGATAAAGATTATCGGTTGATGATTTGTCAGAATATTTTTGAGAAGTAATATTAACTAGTTTTAAAGGTCTAGCCTGAAAAACGGTATTTTTAGTTTCGTATACTGAATCTTCTGGTAAAATTTTAACATTAACTTCAACCTGTTTGGTTTCAGCATTTCCTAATGCATCAACTTTACCAGTTTTTTGGTTTTCTGAAGATTTGATGGTAAAACCGTCTTTTCCTGGTAAACTAATTGAAAATGTTGGATTTGCTGCGTTATATGCATAGGTAATTGGATCAGTGCTGCCAATACTTCCGATACCTATTGTTTTTTTACTAAAATAATCTTCGACCTGCTTTTTAATATCTTTATTTAGCTGGTCTATTGCTGAAATTGTAGTAGCGGTTGCTACTGCATTAAATTTGTATGAATTGATTTCATACTTGTTTAAGATTTGCGTAAAGCTGGCGGAAAGATTCGTATTTGGGGTAGTAAATCTTTGATCTAAGTCTTTAATCAATAAGTTAAAGAACTCTTCTCGAGTTTTATAGAAAAATTCAGCTGGAAATAATAGATCCTTAAGTTCTTGAAGTCTAGAAATTACATATTTTGCTTTGACTGCAGCTTTAAGTTTAGCATCATTTTTTTCCAATTCAGCATTTACTGCATCAATTGTCTTTTTTGCACAAGGATCTTCGGTAACAATATCAGAAATTTGCTCCTTTTGAGCAGCTTCTATTTGATCTGATGTCGGTAGACACTCATCTAAAGCAGCAAGATCCCCTTCCGTAAAGAAGGGGTTCTCTTTTAGCTCACATCTAATTTGTTCAATAAGAATGTCGATTTCTGACAAAGCAAGTCTTCTTTTTTTTATTTAACGAAGACTTAGGCAAAATATAATTAAGCCTTAGTTTCTGTAGTTTTATCCTGAACCATTAAACATTCAGTAGTTAACATCATAGAGGCAATTGAAACTGCATTCTCTAGTGCAACTCTGGTAACTTTTACAGGATCGATAATACCAGATTCAATAAAGTCACAGTATTCTCTAGCTTTAACGTTATATTCTTTACCAAGATTCTTCATTTGCGCAAGAACTGCATCTGGAGACTCTCCGGCATTATTTAGGATTACTTGGAATGGCGCTAAGCAAGATTCCAATAGTATTGTACGGCCTAGTCTATGTTCAAAGTTTGGCGTAGCATCGATTGTTGGTCTAAGCGTTTCAGCAATTTTACAAAGAGCAACCCCTCCACCTACAACAATACCTTCTTCAACAGCGGCTCTAGTTGCACCAATAGCATCGTCAATACGATCAATTTTTTCACGCATTTCAATTTCAGAATGGGCTCCAACTTTAATAATTGCAACACCGCCATCTAATCTAGCAAGACGCTCTTTAAGAATTAGGGTAGCAGATTCGTTTGTGCTGTTTTCAATTTGAGCGTTAATATCTGAAATACGTTCTTTAATTGATTCGGAATCACCTTCTCCACCGATAATCGTGGTTGATTCAGCAGTAATAATAACCTTAGTTGCTGAACCTAATACCTCTGAGGCAATTGTTTCGCTTAGTGTATAACCTTCTCTTTCAGAAACTGTTTTTGCACCAGTTAGGATTGCAATATCATCAAGGTTTTCTTTACGTAATTCACCAAAACCAGGAGCTCGTACTGCCGCTGCTTTAATTGTGCCGCGTAATTTATTAAGAACCATAGTATTTAGTGCATCGCCATCTACACTTTCTGAAATAACTAAAAGTGGGCGACCTTTTTGATTTGAATATTCTAGAAATTGAACAATATCATTTAGGACTGAAACTTTACCGTCAACTAATAATACTAATGCATTTTCAAACTCAACTTGAGGTTTCTCATTAGAATTAATAAAATACGGTGATAAGTAACCAGACTTAAATTGCATTCCTTCTACAATATCAACATAAGTTTCAGCTGATTTACTTTGCTCAACTGTAATAATACCATCAAAACCAACGGCTTCCATACATTTAGTAATTAACGAACCCATTGATTCGTCATTATTCGCTGAAATTGTGGCTACTTGATGGATATGTGTAAGATCTTTAACTGGAATCGCAGATTGAGATAGGGCCTCAACTACTTCAGATAAAGCAGAGTCCATTCCTCTTTTTAATTCAATTGGATTTGCTCCAGTTGCAACCGCTTTAAGTCCACGATTAAAAATTTCTTGAGTTAATACAGTTGCAGTGGTAGTTCCATCACCTGCTAATTGTGCAACTTTATGCGCAACTTGTTTTACCATTTGAGCGCCAACGTCAGCAATATGGTCAGATAGTTCAACCTCTCTAGCAACAGAAACTCCATCTTTTGTAACAGCTAATCCGCCGTCTCTTGCAATAACAACATTACGTCCACCTGGACCCATTGTTACTTTTACTGAATTTGCTAATGTATCAACTCCAACTTTAAGTCGGTTTCTTGCATCAGCATCAAAAATTATAGTCTTTGACATTTATCTTTTTAAATATTTTTATAGCGTATTTCTTGTTATACTCTCTTCTTCAAACAAGTTTAGTCCTGAGACCTTTAATATAATACGTCCGAGTGCAATAACATCTTCCATATTATATTGGGCAATTTCTTGAAGGCGACCTTCCCAAAATGCAGCCGGAACTTCTTCACCTCGCATTGCTCCTTTAGGTGATGGAATATCTAGGACTCCACAAATAAGATCAAGCGAAGCGAAACCTTCTTGCCAAGCTCCAAATGACCAAACGTCCATTGTATCTTGCATTGGAATTTCCCAAGGTTTTTTGTTATGAAAGTGAAGTTCGTCTGGAACAGCCAAGCCATTAATTAATAATCTCTTACATAGATAAGGAATATCAAATCTTTTAATATTATGACCAACTAGTGTTCCACCGGTCGCAAATATTTTAGAAATAGATTTTTGGGCTTTAGTTAAGAGTTCTTCTTCGTTTTCACCTGAAATAGCCGCAACAGAAAAGGTTGGTTCCCCATCTCGATAGACAATACGACCAAAACTGATACAGACTATTCTACCGAACTCTGCTTGAAGTGCAGCCTTTTGGGTAAAAAGGTCTTCATCGCTTAGGGTCTTATTATCTGGATATTTTTGTGAAAGAGTATCACGAAGGTATTCAGCACGTTTGTGCCATTGATTCTGTAGTGCGGGGCTCAAGGAACCAGCATCCTGTGTAGTAGTAGAGGTCTCAATATCAAAAAAGACCATCTTAGAAATTTGTTGTGGTGTAAACATTGCCTAATAATTTAGAAACAATATACTAAAGAGTCTTAAGTTTTGGTCAGACTGAGTCTCTAATTCTTTATTTTTAAAAAAATAAAGAGAATAGAGTCGATAAGTATCAGTCTGATTATCAGTCTGACACCCTCCCAAACCTTTCCCTTATTTTATAGTGCTTTTGAAGAAGGTTTTAGAAACCTTTTATAAATTTTTCAGTAAAGTATTACAAATTACTTAACTATGCGTGACTATTATAGGATTTGACTTCTCTATTAACTTCCCAGCGGCTTGTATCAGTCATGATTTCAAGACCTTCAAATGGGTTGCTGTCACTAATACTAAATTAAGTAAATCTTACCTTCACTTCTTAGAAGGAATCAATTTAGAGTTTCCAGATATTCATATTGTTAACTTAGGCGAAAAGAACAATAAAGGGCTAAGCTATTCTGATACTGAAAGAAAGAAACTGCAAAATCAATTACTTTTAGTTAATACCTTAATTGATACTGTCCTAACTAAAGTTCCACAGAAACCTATTATTGTTGGAATTGAAGGATTTGCTTATGGAGCAAAGGGTAATTCACTTGTTGATATTGTTCAAACTACAGGAATTCTTAAAAAGACTATTACTGATAGATTACTTGATAACAACTTAGCAGGATTATTCATATTTTCTCCATCAGAATTAAAAAATGCAATAGGAGCAAAGGGTAATGCTAATAAATTTGATGTATTTAATCAATTTATAGAAGACCCTAAAATTGAGGCAGCAAAAGACTCTGCCCTAGCTCAATGCTTAAATAAATATAGTACAGAACTAGTCACTGCTTCTGAAATTAAATCACCATTTCCTGACCTAGTCGATTCTTATTTAAGTGTATTAAAAATTTACCAGGCCCTAAACTAATGGCAAGAATTAAAGACCCGAAGTACTATATTAATAATAAAGACTTCACAAATGAAATTATCCGCTGCAAACACGGTCTCTTAAATGAAGAAACTGGTTATCAGCACACAAAGGGAGAACTTTCTCCAAAAGCAATCGATTATTTTATCCTTTTAGCTAATCGAGCTATTCAAAAATTAAAGTTTCAAAATCCACTAGATCGAGAAGACTGTATTCAATCTGCTCTACTGGATCTTTTACGATATTGGAGAAACTTTAATGAAGAAAAATCCAATAATGCATTTGCCTACTTTACCCAAATTGCAAAGAACGGTTATGCTAAAGAATACAAGAAGATTTATAAGCACATAGGAAAGGGCGAAAAGATTGTAACGATTTCCCTAAGCCATTCCGGAGAGAGCGAAATCTACACTATCTAACTTGCCAATTCCTGGCTAATAAATAACAAAAAGCCAAGTTGATGCAACTTTCTAATCTCATATTTTTTGATAAGTTTGGTGAAAACTATAACTTTCAGACCACTAAGTTTAATTCTGAGACTCAAAAGTCAGATGCTATCACCTGGTGGTATGGCCGAGAGTATATTAGTCCAATTTCAATTGGGTTATACGACAGTCGACAAATTTTTGCAGTCGAAAAGGACTCTACTAATTATAAGTTTCCAATATTAGCCCAAAACGAAAGAATCGTGTTTAAATGGGAAACTCTTGATTTAGATGGAGCCCAACCCTTCTTTTTATATGTAGTTAAACAAGATATCACCGGAAATAGCGTTACTGATTTACCGTATATTGAAAGGGTAAACCAGGTAACCCTTAACCATTCTGATTTTTCAAATGGTTCTAGTTCTCCATTAGATATTAACCTTCCATTACAGGTAAATATTGCCTTTTCCCCAGCTGAGGAAAAGATTTATCAGCGTAAGTTATTAGCGTATCACGAAATTTTATCAGGTAATACAGTTTCATCATCAGTTAAGATTTTAGAAATAGATTATTATGGAGAGGGTCTAGACGAGGATTCTAGATATAGGCTATGGCTAAATAATTTTGGAATTTCTTTCCATCGAGACGATGCACAATTACTAAAGGATTATGATATTAAAGAGGCCCTACCGGATTGGCAACAAATTGACCAAGCCCGAAAAGAACTCTTAGTTAATCGTGATCAGGTTTTCCCATATGTTGGAACCTATAAAGGTTTAAGTAATTTTATAAATCTATTTGGTTATAAAGATACACTAGATGTTAAAGAGTTTTGGCAAAACGTTAATAATTCATCAGCAGCGCTTGATCAATTTGCGCTAGTTAATATTACAGATTTTTTAGACGATGGTAAAATTGATAATATGGTTTATGTTTCAAACGGAGGTGCTGTATTAGAATCTGCTCAATTTAAAAAGACTTCATTTATTGCTCTGTGTTATCAATTTACTAAAGCTAGCAATAATTACGATGATGACGGCTTACCTGAAGTGATTGAAACTACGGATTTTACACCGGCTGAAATTTTCTATAAATTAGATGGATTAGCAAAAAAGGTAAAAAGAGAAATCTTACCAATACATGTAATTGTACGTGATATTATTGGAGAATTTATATTTTTTGAAAAATTCAATATTCGTTATTGGACAGATGACGTTCAAACTAGAAGCATAGACGTAAATACTAAAGTAAAAGCTTCTATCGAATTACCTAGCTCAACAATTGCAGTTCCATATGTTAGAGATATTCGACCTATTTACTATTCAGTCGAAGCGGACTCGGCGAATCCAGCCAAAATTTTAAATGGATTTCCTAAATACTCATTTAATACTGGAAAGGATTCAGCTGGAGTATTTGCAGCGATAGCTAATCCATATAGTGATCAACAAAAATATTCAGCAGCTCAGCAAAAAGCTTTACTTAAAGCAACCGAAGTATTTTATCAGCAAGTCCAAGCCGAAGAATGGAAACGCCATGGATCATCATACTATTGGGCAAATGGCGAAGTTAATGTTAAAGAACAGTTAGGGTGTCCGATTATCCTTAAAGCAGAACTTCCTAAATATAGAATAATGGATTATGACGGTATTACCTTTGGAGATCTAGAAACAGAGGGCGCTAGGGTTCGGGATATTATTACCTATTTAAATCTGGTTGATGCTGAATGGACTATAACTAAAAACGCCCCGAATCCATATAAATGGAATTTCCGTGGAACAATTTATGACTTTAATCGAATTGTACACTTTTTACCATACGTTGGAGATTATCTAATTGAATTAAGAGTATACGATCAATTTGCTGGAATTTCAGTAGATTTTATTAAATTTACAGTTAAGCCAACCGTTGCAACAACTGTCGGATTTACTAGAACTTCAGACAAATTTTCATATCAGTTTAAAGACTTAACCAATGTTACAGTCGGAGATATGGGAGGCAGTTATATGTTTAATCCAAATGTGACTATTCCGTCATTCACTCAAAAAATAGGATCGATCGATTTAGAAAAAGAATTATTCGATTGGGCTTACTATTCAAATAATTTTAGTAATAATACTGCACCAACTCAAGCTAAAATAAAGGACAAACTAAGCGGTGAATTTAAATTAGTTAGTGATTCAACTCTAGTTTCAGACTATGCGTATTCTTGGGGACTTGGAGAAAATTCAGTTAAGCCTAGAATGAGCGACATTTCTAATGCAAAAATTGGAGATCTTTTCCATACTAAATTCTATCAATTATCATATCAATCAGATTTCTTACAAGGATTTTCAATTGATGCACCAACGATCGGTCATAAAATCAGATTAGGTTTGCACGATCCATATACAGTTCCAACATATTCAACCATTGATAATTTAATTACTCAATTAAATACGTCAACACACAGCGCTATTTCTAAATTTAGATATAAAGTTGTAAATAATAAAGTATATGCAACAGCTAAGGAAAGTTCAAATACAAATAATTTTACAGTAAAAGTAACTCCAAACTAATATGCCTGAATTTATAGACCAACCGGAAGGAGGAAATGGAAGTCCATTTTGTTATCAAATAGAAGTTGATACTAGTTTAACTTCCATTAACGCAGTTGGATTTCAATATAATGATTATTCAAGTGGACAATCAACTATAGTAGAAGCTTCAAACTGGTTCCAAAGCCAAAATGGTTCAATTGTAACCCTAGCTGTATGCTCAACAACACAGCCTTTAATTAGAGTATATGGTGACTACGTATTTAATCCGTTTGAGTATGGTATAACTATTTCTGGTGGATTTAGTTCGTGTTTTGACCATAGCGATTGTATAGTTGGAGGAGTTGCCGTTGATTGTGTACTAAGCGATTGGGGTTATGGAGAAACTCAAGAATCATTTGTAGTTGGCGCTTGGGGCCCATGCCGATTAATTAATGGATCTTATCAAGAGCAACAAACCAGATATGTTGTTACCCCAGCCTCAAATGGCGGAGAGTGTATAGGAGAAACTGTTCGATATCGAGCATGTACTCCACCTCAAACTGGTACAGTTGCAACTCTAACCACACCAACATTTAGTTCAATTACAGCAACCTCAGTAATTGCAACAACCACAATTTCAAATAATGGCGGCAGCACTGTAACTAGTGTTCAATTTAAATTATTTAAAAACGGTACCGAAGTTGGAGTCCAAACCCTTAATGATTTTTCGCTTGGAATATCTGTACAATTTAATGGATTACTTGCAGGTGCAGCTTATACATTAACTGCGTTTGCCAATAATTCAACTGGAGTAGGGACGTCGCCCACTGGAAGTTTTAGTACGGTTGGCGCAAGTACAATTACTACCCCAACCATAAGTGCTATTACGCAAACCAGTGCAACTAGTACTTCAACTTTTACTAATAGTGGAGGCGATGCTTATGTTAGATACGGTGTTATTTACAAACTAGATAATTCTACAAACTTAGAAATAGGCCAACCTGGAGTAGTTAAGTTTGAATCTGGTCCATTTAATTCAAGTGTCAGTCCATCTAATTTAGTTACCCAACTTTCAGGATTAACTGCAAATCGTCCGTACTATTTAAAAGCATATCTTCAGGGATCAGACGGATCTTACCTATATTCAAGCTTTGTAACTTTTACAACTAGTAGTGTTCCACAGGGCCAAAACCTAGCGTCTCTTAGTATTGCAGCCGAGGCCATCTCCGGTAGTATTGGAACGTCTCAATCTTATTCATATATTACCGCATCAGCTGCAAACCAAGATAGAACTTACGTTTCTATTATTGAACAGTCGCCAGATGATCCTATTCCAGGAGTCTATAAGATTTCTGCAAATTTACAACAAGTAAACGCTGCAACTCTTCTTTGGACAATTCAACAAAAAACCAGCCCAGGTGAAACTGATTGGCAGAATATTGCACAGGTAACTCCAAATACTGACTTAAATTCTTTACCAGAAATTCCAGGATTTTCATATTATCAATATGGACAGGGGTTAATCTCAGTATCTTTTAGACCAAGGGTACCTGGTTATTATAGGTTTGGCCTTAAGGGTGCATTTGAGAATTCAGTTGGATTTCAAGTATATGAAGAAGTTGTAGTAGGCGAACCTATTAGTGATACTTATATCGCAAATCAACTATTAAGACAGGGTATTTCAGGAACAATCCAAGTCGGAGCCACCTCAACTTATCCAGAGTGGATTCCAGAATTTTCTGAAGATTCTCTATATGGTATTACGGTAACTCAAACTGGATCGACTGTCATTCCATTAATTAACGTAAATAACTCAACTAGATCGTTTACTGCTCTTTGGGGAGTAAATCCAGCATATGAACTTATTACTCCTACCCTAACTATTAATTATACGTCACCATTTAAAAACACATCATTATCAAATAGTTTTTCTAAACAATTTCAAGTAGAGGTACTTGCACCATTTCCAACTATTTCTTTTAGTAATCCTGGAATATTTACAACCCCTATAACTAGCGGAAGCAACGTAACGATCGGCGTATCTACTCAATATGCTAAAACATATACGATAAGTTCACCATTAGGAACGGGTTCAGCAAATAGCCCGGTCACATATACAAATGTGCAAAATGGTACATATAATATTACGGCAACTGCAGTTAACGATAATTCGCCAACTACTCAAACCTCAACGGTTACTGCTACCCTAACAGTTCAGCCGCCTTCACCGATCCTATCGCAAATTCCTCAGCAAATATCAGCAAGAAATACCTATATTGATATTAATACGTTACCGTATGTTAATCTAAATGGATCTTCATTTAATGGGTTTGAGATAATTACTCAGCCTAGCCAGGGAACCTTATCCATTTTAAATTATGGAATTCGATATATTCCAACTTCAAATTATACAGGAACAGATCTTTTCTCAATTAGGGTAAAAGGCCCAAATGCAGTTGTTTCCAATACAATTAATGTCTCAGTACTAGTTAGTGCCCCAAGTTTTAATGTAGGTACAGCAAATGAGGTAATTGTATTTAATTCAACCGAGGTTGGGTCAGATAGAGATTTAACTGTCCCAATTACAAATACCTCAACTGGTACAAATCTTGAAATTGCTTCAATATCAATAGATCAAGATGCAGATGAATTTAAATTAGTTCTTGGATCAGGTCAAAATGAAAGCGTTGTTTCCATTATTAATAATATTACAATTACCCCTGGAAATACATATAGTGTTAAACTTAGAGTTCAGCCAGCTGGTATTGGAGTAAGATCCGCTAAATTAAAAATTGATCATAATTAATGCCGATAACTTATGTTAACATATCTACGATTGGAATACCTAGTGCAAACGTAACATTTACCTCCGCTAATAAGTATTCGTACTATGAACCAGTTGAAACCTATTCAAAGGAGCAAATGGCAAACCTTGAGCAACTAAAATTATATGGAGTTATTCCAGAGTTTGACGTTGAGAATCTTATGGTATATGCACCACTGAATGATCAAATATATGGAAGAAAATTTATTGAAAATGGAGTTGAAGTAACCAGAAAAGTTTCTGAGCCAGAATACTGGAAAAACCGAGGTTTTATTTCATATAAAGATGGAAAACAGGTTGGATTTATTCCATCATTTTTTACCAGAAATTCCCTAGATGTATCAGAATTAAAGATAGCAACTGACCGCTTAACTGTTCCAGCCCATCTACCTGTGTTTATCTCAGCTAGAGAAGTTATGGGAAAAGATAAAGTATTTTGGAAGTTAACTGATATTACTGCAGGGTCTGCTCCAAAAACCCTGATTGAGGTTGAAGCAGGTTGGACCTTTATTTGGAGATTTGACAAAGTTGGTGAATATGAAATATCTGGTACAGTCGTTGACCTTTGGGGTAATGAACACCCTCTACCTTCAAGTCAATTTGTAAAGGTAATGTCAAAGGACTCATACATAGATTATATTGAGCAAAGTTTAAATTCAAGAGAAATCACATCAAGTTTAGCAAAAAATACGCTAAATGCCGACTCTCAAATGATAGATATTAACTTTGATGACTACGAAATCTTGTCAGACGGTACGATAATTAATCGAAACGACGGCTCTGCAATAAATTTAAGCAATCCTTAAGCCAGTTTCTATTTTTTGAGTACAAGAAGGCTAGTCGTCCTTTATTTGTGAGGTAACACTCTACTAATAAATAACAAAAAATAGAAAAAACAAATGGCTTTTGTTGCACTATCGCTATCAACAACAGAAATTCTAGAAACTACGTATGTTTCAGATATGCGTATTATTACTAACGGTAATACCGGATTACTTAAGAGTAAACTAGAAGATCTAATCAACAATTTAAAAATCGATCTTTCTGATAAAAAGATCGGAGTTGACCCAGACACAACTCTAACTCCATTAACTGAGTTAAAAACAAAGGTATTGACTATCCAAAATGGTCAATTGTACTTTAAAAATGCAACCGGTACTGCAGATTTAATTAAATTCGAAACAGAAACTGTTAACAGTGCTACTGTAGGTAAGATTACAACTGGAACACTGGTTGTCAATTCTTCAATTACGTCAGCCGGCCTTAGTATTTCTGGAGTATCTGCTTTTACTGGAGCAATTACTGCAAATGGACAAGCTAACCTAGCAGGTTCAGTTAATATTACTGGAAGCTTTTCTAATAGTAAGGAAGATGTTACAAAAACTCTAGTCGCGGTATCTGGTGCAAACCGTGCAAAAGCCGAAGTTACTCTAACTGCAACAAGCAAATCATTAATTATATTAACATTAGACGCAAGCTCATTCTATAGTGGAAGTGCTTTCCAAAGCACAATTACCGATGGTATTGATATTGTTCTAATAAATGATACAAACTCTCCAATAAGACCTGGTCAAGAATTTACAATTATGGTACGTGCAATTACCTATACAACTGGTGGTACAACGACCCATGTAAGTGGAACCTATGAAACATTTGCTGCGGCAAACTCAGCAACTCATAAAATTAGAATTATTGGACAAAACTTTGCGATCATGGATCAAGATGCAGTTGGTTTAGATTCAACTCATACTACCTTAGCATCGCAATGGGCAGTTGGTTTAACAACAAACCTATTTAATTCTTCTGTAACCTTAATGAATGTAGGTACTGTTAAAAACAGCGCAAACCTTCCATCTAGTTGGGGTGCAAATCAACAAAGACTTGTTGTAACTCGCGATTCAAACGCAATTTATAACATTTAAAAATAAAATCCTGAGCGCAAAATGGCAGTTGCTCCTATTATAAAACCTATTACAACTAGAAAGGGTATATTTTACACCTTTCAAAGTTCATTAGAGGACTTAACTTTATCATTTAATAACAGTGGTAACCAGTTTAAGTTTTCTAATTTTGTGCTTTTAAATTTACCTAATGTTGGAACTCCAGATGGAACTCCTTCAGATAATAAGCTATTTTTTAAAGCTCAAGGTGAAACTCTTATGACCGATCCAGGTCTTTATAATCAAAGCAATCAAAATTATAATTTAGCGCAAAGTTTCCAAAACTATGCGTTAAACTTAGAAGCTCTTTTAATTTCTCAGGATTCATATAACCGAGAGCTTCCACTTAACGTATCAGAAAGAGTTTTTTGGAAATGGTTAAAGGAATCTGGTGCAATTCGTTGGAGGGCCGCAAATTCTCTTGAAACATCTGCTTCTACTAAATTCGTAGAAGAAGACGAAGCAGTAGGCTCATCGTATACTAAGGTTGTCCAATATATTGGAGAAATTGATATTGTTAATTCATATAAAGGAAAGGAAAACTCATATAGTGAATTGTATCTACATGTCCCAAATAATGTTGGATCTACTCCATATATTATGTTTGATTCAGTAGAAGACTCTAACTATAAACCAAATATGACTATTACGCATAGTCCAGAATTGCCAGAAGATAGAGAAACTATCGTAGGCCGTCGATATAGTGAGGTTCACCCACAAGGATTAAGTTTAAATGCTTTTTATGATTTAGATGATTCAACAGTTTTATTAGAACAAGCGACATATGCTGGCAGTACATATACTGCGCAAAATTGGTTTCAGGGAACTCTTAATAATTCATATTATACAGATGGAACCTATGATGCACCATCTACTTCTTGGAAATATAATACCGCAGTTAACAAAAAGATTAAAAAGAGTAAAGTTGCTGGTGGTACAACTACTACAATTAACTATACTAGATCAACTCTAGATGGAGTATGTGTTAATTTTAATATTAATCAATATCTAGTTGCAACACAAAATGCAAAAACATCTTTTTCAGGACTTAATGATATTAACGTTCAAAATAAAAACTTTGACTTCAACACAGTTTTAGTTTATTATGATGTAATTGATCCAGTAACAAAAGTACTAAAGGCCAAAAATTTATATGGTGTCCTATTCCTAAATAAGATCCAATCAAATGGTCTTGAATTTGAAATTCCAAGATTAACTAAATACAAACCAGATCCATTAAGTAAAATTAATGGAAACTCATATGCATTTAAATTAAATGTTAAGTTTGATACTTCAATCGAAGATGTTGCAGTTCAGCCAGTTAAAAATATTAACGCAAACGCTGGATTTAGTTTAGACCTATTTGTAGACTTGATGAATAGATTCCAAACAGTTGCAATTAGTCAAGAGGCAAAAATTGGTGAACTTACTAAATTACAAAACGATTGGGAAAAGGTTAAAGCCAGCCTACTTACTACAAGCAAAACATCAGATATTGAAACACGACTTTCAAGTTTAGAAAAAGCTTTACTTGCAAATAGTGCCCTATTCTTAAATACGAAAAACGTTGTTGAGAAAATAACAAATGTTGAGGGTCAACTTACAAATTTTGTAAATGGTAAAACTTCACTAGAAGTTGCATATAATACAGATGTTGTAAAAAGCGGAAAGGGTATAGGAGTTAGTAGAAATGTTAATAATCAAGTAACTATTAATAATGAAACTCCTGATTATAATTTTGAGATTACTCCACTTTTTGATATTTCGTTAGCATCATCAATACCATTGGTACCATTTACCAACTATTATAGACACGAAAAGTCAGGAAATTCGCATACTCTTACTGGTAACATTGTACTTAAAATTAATGATACACTAACCCAATGGAAAAAGGGCCAGGTTTTACGTTTGGTATTTGCTGACCCAGTTATCCTAAATGGCTATACAATTACACTTGCGACAGATGCATTAGCTAGATCTACAAATTTAGATTTTTCAAATGTAACTCAAGCATATAATACAAAAATAGGAATGTTAACTGATTACGGCTGGTCCAGCGATAATCGTCCTATGTTTGAAATAATTTGTACGGATTCATTGAACTTGGACTTTAAAATAGATAGAATACGATAATGGCTGAAGGAACTAATTCTTTATCAGAGATCTTAAATTCGCTTGGCGTGCAAACTGCTAATGCGCAGGAGCTTATTTCAAAAATGAACCAAGCTTTAACTACAAATTCTAGTCAAGTTGAAGTTACTCAAATTAATTCTGATGATCCAACTACAAGCACAACTATTCCTATTCCATCTATTGGATATATGAATGGTAGAATCGAAGAGATTGATACTAAATTTAAGACTCTTCTTAATGCGAATAACAGTACAATTGGAGTTAAAGACGATCAAGGAAACGTTAAGAGATTTGAATTAAACGATATTACCAAAACCATAACTGATTTAGAGAAAATTGGTGATGCAAGTTTAGGGTTACCTACTAGATTTAAAACTAAAAATAACTGGTTTTTTGAAAGTTTCCTTAGCCCTCTTTTGTACGTACCAATTGATGTTACAAATTACGTATCTGATGATATTTCAAAATTTGAAGTTAGACGCGTTATTCTAAACGTTGGCGAAGATGCAGATTTAATTACCTACTTTGATAATAATTATAAAGGTAAAAATACTGTAAATTATACAACTCTATTAACAGATCTTGTAAATAATGGAATTTCATATTTTGAAGATACTAATATTGTTGATTTACCTGGTGCAATTAATAGATATAGAGGAACATTTAAAGTTCAATCTATTTCTGAAATTACTGTGCCTGAAACAATTAATGGCGAAATCTTAAGTTACAGTAAAATTAAATATGTCTTAGACAAATTAGAATACACTGATGTTACTGGATCAACTCCAGCTGCTCAGCGTCGCGAATTATCAGTTGGTGCAAGATTAATAACTGAGGAAAACTCAGAATATTTAGTTGAATCAGTTGATACTAAAGATAAGTCAGTTATTCTAAAACGAGTATTTGGTTCAGACGGTATTGTTCTTTTTGAAAATTTAAGAATTAAACCAGAACTATATAGATCGCCAGTCCTTGCTGTAAATATTGGTTACAATGAAAGAGAAATTATTTTCATTAAACCAATTAGTTCAAAAATGGACTTAACCGTCGATTTTATATCAAATGGATTTGGAATTTACACAAATGAATTACAAATTACTTTACAAAGTCCGCAACGAAA
>Ga0209229_10000407_pt1 | contig 17594 bp, 15 predicted proteins | sample SanBayMetagenome_FD_187466 | JGI IMG/M metagenome (GOLD analysis project Ga0209229, IMG submission 187466) | Freshwater and sediment microbial communities from dead zone in Sandusky Bay, Ohio, USA (SPAdes) (version 2) | ecosystem: Environmental > Aquatic > Freshwater > Lentic > Sediment... | reverse complement strand
TGCAGTGTTGACGGAACATCAGGTGTTTGGACGCCAACGTGCGCAGCGTCGCACGTCACGTCAGGACTCTGGCATGTCGATTCGGGACATTCAACAACTCCATCGTGGTGATCTTGTTGTCCATGCGGACAAAGGTATTGGTCGGTTTGAAGGACTCGAGACGATCGTCATCAATGGTTCGCAGGTGGAGTGTGTCAAGCTCGGCTTCGACGGTGGTGATCATCTCTTCGTCCATCTCAACTATGTTCACAAGCTCTCGAAGTACGCATCCGAAGAGGGCTCTGCACCGAAGCTCAGCAAGCTTGGATCTGCCGAGTGGGAGCGCAAGAAGGCTCGTGCAAAGAAGCGCATCAAGGACATTGCGCGAGATTTGATCAAGCTGTACGCGCAACGCAAGAGTCAGCCCGGCTATGCCTACCCAGCCGACACCGTCTGGCAAAAGGAGTTCGAGGCTTCGTTTCAATACGAGGATACGGTTGACCAGGCTCGTGCGACTGCTGAAGTAAAGCACGACATGGAGCTACCAACACCGATGGATCGTCTCGTTTGCGGAGACGTTGGCTTTGGTAAAACCGAAATTGCGGTGCGTGCGGCATTCAAGGCTGCACAGTCAGGACGTCAGGTAGCAGTATTGGTGCCGACAACGATTCTTGCTGAACAACACGGCGTCACATTCCGAGACCGCCTCCACCGATATCCAGTGCGTATCGACGTGCTCTCACGCTTCCGCTCGAAGGCAGAACAAAAGGACATCATCGAGCGCATCCATAGCGGTGCGGCTGATATCGTGATCGGCACGCATCGATTGCTCAGCAAGGATGTAGCATTCAAGAATCTCGGTTTGCTGATCATCGACGAAGAGCATCGATTTGGTGTTGGTGCAAAGGAGAAGCTCCGTCAACTCCGCGTGACGATCGATACGCTCACACTTACCGCGACTCCAATCCCCCGCACATTGAACTTCTCGTTGATGGGCGCTCGCGACTTGTCAGTGATTGAAACCCCACCCCGAAACCGACTGCCCGTGCGTACCGAGATATCGCAGTGGGATGATACGGTCCTCCGCGAGGCCTTGCTGCGTGAGCTCGAGCGAGGTGGACAAGTGTTCGTCGTGACCGATCGCATTACAGACATGGATAAGCTCGTGATGAAGATCAAGATGCTTGTCCCAACGCTGCGCGTTACCATGGCACACGGTCAGATGGAGACGGATGCACTCGAAGATGTGATGGAAGGGTTCTTAGAGCGCAAGTTCGACGTCCTCGTTGCTACCAAGATTATTGAGTCGGGACTCGACATCCCAAATGCCAATACGATGATCATCGAGCGTGCTGACAATTTCGGTCTAGCAGAACTCTATCAGTTACGTGGTCGTGTCGGACGCTCGAACATCCAAGCATACTGCTATCTCTTGATTCCCCCAGCGCATACCCTTTCGCGGATGGCATTGAGGCGACTTCAGGCCTTGGAGGAGTACACGGATCTCGGTTCCGGTTTCCAGCTCGCAATGCGCGATCTCGAGATACGTGGTGCTGGTAATCTGTTAGGGGGCGAGCAAAGCGGCTTCATCCTCGACATGGGATTTGAGCTCTACCAGAAGATTCTCGACGAGGCAGTTGAGGAGCTCAAGCACGATGAGTTCGCTGAGCTCTTCGCAGGAACAAAGGAACTCAAACGTGACTTCTCGAACGAGGATATCGCAGTTGAACTCGATGCCGATGCGTTGCTTCCACGCAGTTACATCCCAGCCGATACCGAACGTTTTGATGTCTACAAGCGGCTGTACAACGCGCATGACATCATCGAAGTTGACCGCGTGTATGACGAGCTGCGAGATCGATTCGGTCCGCTACCACCTGAGGCAGAAGAACTTCTCTTCGCTGTCAAACTTCGCATCCTCGCTCTCCCATCTGGAATCGTGCGTGTCAATGTGCGTGGTAATCGACTCGTAATGGAGCTTCCTCCGGACACGCAAACGGCCTGGTATACCCATGTCTTCAAGCGCATCCTCACTGCTCTTGCAACGATGCCGAATGCAAAGTTTGTGCAGCAAGGCAAACGTTTGATTATTGACGTTGTCATCGGTCATCGCGAAGAAGCACAATCGGTGGTAGCGCATATCTCATCTGTCGCAACATCTCGTGACATTGATCACGCAGACGTGGAGGAATCATGGTAGTCCTCGCTATTGAAACTTCTGGCAAGGTATGTGGCGCTGGAGTATCGGTCGACGGCGTGCTTATTGCAAGTACCGAGATTATTCGAGATGCTTCGCACGATGCCCACATTGCAGATGTTGTAACATCGGCGCTGCGCTTCGCAGACCGTACGATACAGGATGTGAACGTCATAGCTGTGTCAGCAGGTCCTGGATCATTCACAGGACTGCGTATCGGTGCTTCGTTTGTGAAAGGACTCGCATTCGAGGGTAGTCCTCAGTTACTGCCTGTACCGACACTGACGTCGCTCCACTGCGCTGCTCGGGAAGTTGCCATGCTCGCTGGGGCAGCTTCGATTACATCAGTAATCCCTTCGCATCGCGATCTGTGGTACGTGCAGCAGTATCCATGCTCGACACCTGTACATGAACAACAGGTGCGCATGTGTTCGAGCGACGAGGTACGCGCGATGATCACACAAGACACATTCGTTGTTGGACCTGGTGCAGAACAATTCACGCCGACAGCAGTGAGCGGACTCACACGACTGTCGGCGCGATTCATAGCGTTTGCTAGTTGGGAGTTGCTGCAAGCAAACGTGCCGTTCGTCGATGCAGACTCCTTCGTGCCCCTGTATCAGCAGGACTTCGTCCCACGCTGATCCTTTGTTTAGAGCGCCTTCAGGAAGGTTTCGATTTCCGCTACCTCACTTGAGGTGAGCTTCTTGCCCAACTGATGCCATCCCATGAGCTCGATCGCTTTGGCCATCGTTGGAACTGAGCCGTCATGGAAGTACGGCTGTGTGCGTGATACGAGGCGCAGCGATGGAACCTTAAACATCATGCTGTCAGCTGGATCGTTTGTCACTAGGAATCGACCAGGATCATTCGAAGCATACGGCTGAACATTGCCCAGCTTCTGGAGTCCGTTACCGCCAAACAACGCGCCGTTATGACATGAGATACAACCCGTATTGATGAACGTATGCATACCGCGGCGTTCAGCCATTGTGAGTGCTGTTGTGTCGCCAGTGATCCACTTGTCGAACCGTGAACTCGCAATCAGTGTGCGCTCAAATGCGGCGATCGCCTTCGCAACATTGTCGAATGTCAACGGAGCTTTTTCCGCAGGATATGCCGCAGCGAATAGGGCTGGGTATTCCTTCGTGTTCTTTAGCTTCGCTTCTACTGCAGCAGGTGATGGCATCGCCATTTCCGCTGGGTTACAGATAGGCCCCTTCGCTTGGGCTACGAGATCCTCGGCACGTCCGTCCCAAAACTGCATAGCATGGAAGCCGGCATTGAAGACCGTCGGTGAATTGCGTTTGCCCCTTCCACCAAGTGCACCTTCTGATGTGATCTCATTGTCAACCCCAGCAGCGCCGTCGCTCACGTTGTGGCAGGTATTGCACGACTGTTTGTCGTTGACAGATAGACGGGTGTCGAAATACAGCGACTTGCCCAAGGCTATCTCTGCATCTGTGGTACCATCGTGACCTGGCATTACGTCAGGAAGCACTGCAAACACGCCTTCAGCCATCGAACGCAGCTCGGCTTCTTCCGCTGCAGAAAGTGCACGAACAGGTTCCTTTGGCTCTTGCGTATCGCCCGGCTTACCGCAGGATACGACGAAGGCGCAGAGGACTGCAAGAGAGGAGTATCGTAGAATGTTCATTGCAAAAGCCTTTCTCGAGGTAGTTACTTGGTGGGCTCGAATCGCAGCGACTATAGCTGCAAAACTATGTGAACGAACGCAATTCGGTGGGTAATTGGTTCCGTTTCTTGACCCTGTTTGGTCGTAGTTTCGCGTCTCTACCCACCTTACTGATGTCTCCAAATGATTGAACGATACACACGGCCCGATATGGGCGCAATCTGGTCTGAGCAAAACAAGTACGCTATCTGGCTCGAGATTGAAATTCTAGCCTGCGAAGCTCAAGCTGAACTAGGTGTGATCCCTAAGGAAGCTGTGCAAGAGATCCGTCAAAAGGCATCGTTTGATGTCCAGCGTATCCTCGAGATTGAAGAAGTAACGAAGCACGATGTAATCGCGTTCACCACGAACGTCGCTGAATACGTAGGGCCATCTTCGCGATTCATTCACCTAGGCATGACCTCGAGTGATGTTCTTGATACGTGCCTTGCAGTTCAGCTCAAGCAAGCCGGTGAGTTGCTCCTTGCAGACCTCATACAGTTCCGTGATGTACTGGCACGCCGAGCAGTAGAGTTCAAGAACACGGTGTGCATTGGACGATCACATGGTATTCATGCAGAACCGACGACCTTTGGCTTGAAACTTGCGCTGTGGCACCAGGAGTGTGAGCGCAGCATCACACGTCTGACGCGCGCGATTGACGCGGTGAGCGTTGGTATGATCAGCGGAGCTGTAGGAACCTTCGAACACTTATCACCTGCGGTAGAAGAGTACGTTTGTGAACGCCTTGGGCTGCGTCCAGCGCCTGTGAGCACGCAAGTGATCCAACGTGATCGTCATGCTGAATACCTCACGACGTTGGCGCTTGTTGGAGCGTTCCTTGAGAAGATCGGCACAGAGATTCGACATCTTCAACGGACGGAGGTGCGTGAGGCTGAAGAGTATTTCTCACCTGGTCAGAAGGGTTCGTCGGCGATGCCGCACAAGCGCAATCCTATTCTCAGCGAGCGAATCTGCGGTCTAGCGCGGTTGTTGCGTTCAAACTCGATGGCTGCGATTGAAAACAATGCACTCTGGCACGAACGTGATATCTCGCACAGTTCTGTTGAGCGTGTGATCTGTCCTGACTCGACGATAGCGCTCGACTACATGTTGCACTTGGCCACAGGTCTGATTGATCGCCTTCTCGTGTATCCCGAAGCGATGCAGCGCAATCTGGAACTAACACACGGACTTCCCTTCTCACAGAGCGTAATGCTTGCCCTTATTGGCAAGGACGTCACACGCGAGGATGCCTATCGTATGGTACAGCGAAACGCAATGCGTACGTGGGAGACGAAGACTCCACTGCGTCAGACGTTGGCGGAAGACCAGGAGATTACAGCCCTTCTCTCTGCTACGGAGCTTGACGCGATCTTTGACGGGCGACGCATGCTCTCTAATGTTGACACCATCTTCCGCCGGTGCGGACTGTAATGATGAATGTGCGTGTTGCTCTGATCGCTGTGATGATCTTCGCGGGATTCGCCTCCCATGACTGCCTCGCGCAGAAGGCAATTGCCGATGGGAAACGATTGGCGTCGACGTATTGTCAGAGCTGCCACGTTCAACCGTCACCAGAGGATCTCGACAAGACAACATGGGTAGCAAAAGTCTTCCCGATGATGCGACGCTACATGGGTCTAGATCCACTGCCACAGCACGATGTTCTGCCCCACGATCTCAAGGCATTGTACCCTACCTCTCCGATGATGACCGAGGACGAGTGGTTTACGGTTGCGCAATGGTATATCGACAATGCGCCAACAACACTCGAGCCACCGCCATCGGTGAATGTTCGTGGTGTCACAAGTGCGTTCACACATGTACCTGTGAAAAGGCTTGGCACGATTCCGATGACAACGTTTGCTACGTACGATGCGACATCTAGTAGCATCCTGCTTGGTGATGCGTTGTCGAATGCGCTATACGTTGTCGACGCACAAGGTTCGATTACGAACACGGTGCCGGTAGGTGGACCGCCGTCGCACGTAGCACTGCGCGGGCGTAAATGGTACGTTACGTCGATGGGAAAACTACTCCCGCACGACTCAGCAGTTGGAGCGCTTATTGAGATCGCGTGGAGTGCTGATACACCAGGCACTAGCACCACGAAGACGCTCATTGACTCATTGCGTAGGCCAACGCATGTTCTCGTTGAGGATCTCAATGGAGATGGGCGCGATGACTTTCTCATTTGTGAGTTTGGCAATCTGATCGGTCAGTTCGGTTGGTATGAGGTGTCTGACGATGGTCGTACGAAGTACCACCAACTCTCACCGCTTCCTGGTGCAATACGGGCGGTCATCCACGACATGAATGGTGACCGCAGGCCCGACATTCTTGTGCAAATGGCACAGTCTCGAGAGTCAATTGTTCTGTATACCAACACGGGCGGTGGCAAGTTCTCGTCGCGTGAGATCCTGTCATTCCCTCCATCGCGTGGCTCGTCGTCGTTCCGCCTCGTGAATGCGGATTCTGATCCAGCCATGGAAATTCTCTACACGGCTGGTGACAATGGCGACTATGATCTACCGCCGTATAAGCCATATCACGGCGTCTACATCTTCGATCAGACGCCAAGCGGTTGGAAGCAGACAATGTTCCAGAGATTGGATGGTGCCTACGGTGCTTGGTTAGCCGACTTCTCTGGAGATGGTAAGGACGATCTGTTCTCGTTTAGTTATTTCCCACGGTTTGATCGAGGCGACTACGATCTTGTTCGCTTTGATCAGGATGTGTTTACAACATCGAATACTTCATGGCGAGTATCGGGTGCTTCACTTGGTCGATGGCTTGTATCCGACGTTGCTGACGTCGACAACGATGGTGACCTCGATGTGGTCCTTGGGAATGTGTCGATAGGACCAGGCATTGTACCGGATGATCAAGCGGTCACCTGGACATCAAGTGGTGTGATTGCTGTGATATTGCGCAACATGACTCGGTAAGCTAGTCGTCGATGAGAAAGGTATGTGTTGTTGTGATACCACCGCGCACAGCAAGTACATAACCCAAGCCGCGATATCCGTCTGGTATCATTCCTGTGAGCTGACCGGCTTCCGTGCCACGTTGGAAACGCGTAAGAACTTGACCAAGAACATTCGTCGCAAGTGCATCATCAGCGCGGATCGAGATTGCACGACCTTCGATGCGAATGCTCGATGCGGGATCAAATAATCGTGCTCGATCCGTTACGCATACATCATTCAGCGTGAGCCGTCCGTGCACGAGCTGGGTACGTGTTGAAGACGGTGTGACGATAACCGTGTCGATTCCAAGTTGTATTGCTGTGGAGTCGCCCAACACTGCAATCGCCTCAACTCGACGAAATGTGCTGCGAGCCTCCCGAGCAAGACTGAACGGTATGTCAACTGTCGTGTATTGTTGTTTTGACCGATAGCGTCGTTCTCTGGGTATAAGAACTGGCTGGTAAAGCTGCAGTGAGATCGTGCCCCGTAGAGAGGCTTGTCCATTCACTCGTTCGATCCCGACGAACACCGCAACTGTGTCTCCTGCCGTTGCCCGGAGCTGATCGACGACGACTCGAATCTCGTCCCCCGCCAGAGGGATAACTGGCATGTCGATGAATCGTCGAGTGATACAACCGCCTATCTCGATATCAGCCGCCACACGGCGAATGCTCGTGTCTGCAGGAAGCACTAAGCGCTCCGATCCGGACCTTGCGACACTATCGAGGTACCACAACCGGACAGTACCGTAGGTCGTGCGGAATACGATGTGACGACGGTCGTTCATGACCGTATCTGTGCCGACGATCATACACGATGGTAACGCAGGCCGAGCGACAGTCTCGTTGTAACGAGTTATGCGAAGGACACCCTCGGTACCTGGCTGAGCACCGTGTGATGTGCGAGTATCGGATGTATCGAGTTGTGAGCCACCGCTAGCTCCACCACCACGTTGCACACGTAGGTTCCGAAGAACATTGATGTTCGATATCTGGAGAAGTCCTCCAGCGCCACCTCCACCCGGACCGTAACGAAAGATTGTGCCATGCGTGCTCCCACCAATTCCACCTGATACGTCGCACCAGAGTGAGCCAACGACTGTATCACTGAGAAGTGTGATGGAGCCTCCACTACCACCACCTCCTGCTCCATCGGCGTAAGCATCCTCACCATCGCCACCTGACACATCAATTGCTGCCAATGCACTGGCGATGACGACGGGTGCCTTTACAAGAACTGCCCCACCGCCGATGCCGCCTGCTCCTCCGCGCAGGTCATTCTGATGTCCAGTCCCACCTGCACTTCCGAGAAAGATTCGAAGACGGCTCGTATCACGTGATGGAAGCAGCCGAGGATCATGCTCTAGCATGGTATCACTGACCGTGTACGCGGTTGTTGTTGCACCACCACGTCCACCATGTGAAGCAAGCGAACCTCCGTATCCTCCGCCGTTTCGAGCGTGACCATGGCGGGTCGGCAACGCACCCTCGGTAACGAATGCTGTTGTTGATTCCATTGTATCGCGACTATTACTGGCCTGCCTGCGACTTCGAAAACCGGCATTCCTAGCGTTGAAGGATCTGCTGAGGTATAGTGTGTCACGTGCAGAGATAGCGAGCACGCCGCCGAAGTCACCGTTCCATGGCATCGCATGTACGGCCGAATCACCGCTGAGCTCTGAGGCATCAGTTACTCGAACGACCTGGAGATTCTCACGTGCGTTATAGACACCAGTAAACGGATGTCGGAGGTAGGCATACGGGCTAACGATCGTATCAAGTGTGTTGAATTCAGCGACACCAACGAGTGTTGAATCCGCAGACATGGCTTGATGCAGGAGCACCTGATCTCCTGGTCGGAAGAATGTGGGAATCGAGAGAACAATCGTGCGTGAGCAAGAGTCGATATCGACGACCCTGCATGCACGATTGTACCTAGCGAACTGTCCGCTCATCGGTGTCAGCACTGCTATGAGCGCACCGAGCAAGATCGTGGTAGTGACGAAGTTCATTGAATTCGACGCCATCGTTGAATGGATGAATCATACCATAACCATGAACACGCTCCCGGACGGATGCCAGCGTTCAAAGCGTCAGGTAACCATAATCGTTGACCGTTTGGCACGGCTAACTCCTCGTGCACGAGTGTGATTTCATTCTGCCCGACATTGCACAGAAGGACGATGCGACCGCTGTTCACAGGTGAAAGGCCAATCACTCGAGCACCAAATCCACCTTGGATTCGGCGCGCAGCATACTCTGTGCATTGCACCACAGTACCTGCTACTTCAATGACATCTTCATCTGGTGCTGGAAGCAACCTGGCTGTGCGATGCGAGAGCTCGCCAGAAACGTTGAGATCGTATGCGTGCGTTGTAGTGCGTGTTGATAGTAGTGCAAGCGCTGTGCGATTTAGTCCTGGCGGTCGGACGTCGTCAGCACTACCGAGGTAGACATCTCCATCGGCAACGATAGCCAGACCACGATCCGTTGTTCGAAATAGTCCCCCTATCGTGAGAGTCCCGCTTTGTTCAGATGCTACTGCACGTCCCAGAACGCCTATGGCGATGCCTGTTGAGCCCCCTGCTCGTAGATCAGCTGTTCCATTCACACCCATCGTGATCGTAGAGGACCCCGCGCTGCCGCCACGAATTCCAACACCAAGCAGACCAGTGCACGTATCAGTTGCAGCTGTTGAGTTCGAGGCCGAGTGCCCGACAACTCCAACTCGCAGGTAGGGTCCAACCGTCGGATACGCAAGTGAGCGAGATGACCCAATGATACCTGCGCCTGCAGTATTCGCGTGAGCGATGATGCCAACATGTTCACTTCCTGCCGCCACGATTTCCATTCCACGCCTGGGTGGCTGAGTACCACCTATCTCAATCGCTGTACCCGAGCCCGAAATGAGGGCGTTATATCGAATCCCCACACCACCGGTGATGTCAATTCCTGTCGATAGTGTCGGACGCATGCTTCCCTGTCCACCACCGAGTCGAATACCTGTACCTGTGCCATTCGCAACAGAGGAAAGGACCAGGCCAGCATTCTCAGTTCCTGTCAGTCCAATGTCACTAATGAGGAGTCCACTGCTCGTTGATGCTCCGCTTAACGAGATAACAAGACCCTTCCCATTCGTTGTCGGGATGCTTGAAACTCGAACGAGTTCGCTTGGTGCGGCTCCGGTGTTCTCTCCGATGCTGAGAGGTCCTCGCATCCAGGTTCCACCAACGCCGTCGATTTCAAGCGTGCGTATAGAACCGCCTGCGCCGGCGAGAACGCGAATTGGCATTCCCGCCGGGGCACGTTGAGCAATCACAAGGGGTGCGTTTGTTGTTGACTCAACACGGTTCGTACTCAATCCCTGTGCAGACAGTCGCACGCTGCATGGGATGAGCGCAACAGCAATGAGGATGAGCAGCGCCACAGTCATTGACTAGTTCGGACGGACGAGCATCCATGCAATACGATCTGCTGCTCCGAGGGGAACGGACGTCTCAACGGTGAAGGTGTCGTTGACGTCGTCGATCGCTGTAATACTCAGGCCAATCGTTGTGCCTGCCGGATTCATCATCGTGATCAATGGAATCGACCCTGATGTAATGTCCGTACCGACAGGGATGACATGTACAAACGCTCCAACAGCAGGAATGAAGATCCCGCGTCGTACATCGGATAGTGGCTTTCGCCATTGAAGGTCTCCCGTCGGAGATCCTGTTAGCACCATGCCATCAGTGTCAGGTGCTACTCCAGGCAATGTATATGTGATGTCCTGCGTTTGCTCTCGTGACCGAAATGCTGTGTAGTTCGTGCCTGATGCAAATGGTTCGGCAAAGCGCAATTCAGTTGACGTACCGGAGTTCGAGAGGAGAACTGTTGCACCGAGATCAATAGGTGCATTCGGTGTCGACGTACCGAGTCCGATGAATCCCTGACGTGCACCCGCAGCACCATTGATGCGGAGTCGCTCAACTCCATTGGAAGCTATGATGACATCTTGTTCGTTGGATGTGCCGAGATACTGTTCACCAGCAGCAGTGCCACCCTTTATGATTGCAGATCCAGCCAGACCCCAGTAAGCGGCATCGGCCCATGTGAGTGTCGACTGCCCAGTCGTAACGGTTGAAACCGTAAGGACCTGTCCAGCACTTCCTTGCTGCGCCGGCAATAGCATCGTGTAACCAGTCACTCCCGTTTGAGGTAGTGATAGCGAGATTGTTGAAGGCTGTGTATTGCGAAGGTTGAGCGTTCCCGTGGTTTGGCTCTGTGCCCTACTGTCAAGGGCTGTCCCGCAAACAAGAACGAACAGACCGATGAGATATACGATTACTCGTAGCTGGTGCATGGTGACTCCATGAGTTGTGGTGAAGATGTAGAGTGGGATCGTGGTAGTCATCTACGCCGCAGGAGAATGACTATTCCGTGATTTCCCATGAGATGAGCTCTGTTTCGAGTAATGGTGCTGCTGCGACGATGGTGATCGTGCCGTCGGTAAGGTTGACCTGGGCAGTCAGTGCGATATGTGTCGTGCTATTCAGCAGCAGCAACGTGACACGTGTAGCCGATGTGATTGGCACACCGGGTGAGATTGAAAACTGGTGCGATATGTTGTTCCCTCGGATGACGCCCCTGGTTGCTGGTGCGCGTCGCTGTCCGATAGTGAGTGTGGATCCCTGCCGCTGCACACGGATCCCATCTTCGCCAATGAGAGTCACTGGGCCGGCCAGCTCATTGATTGAGGTTACGAGTCCAGTAAAGGACGGGCTGAGTGCATCGGCGATGTGGGCATGCAGTGCATGCTCTGCATATGGCACGCGTGAAGGCCGAATTCGTGGAAGGCGCTCTGGTTCGCCCTCGATACTATACCCGATCGAAGCCGACGCGCTTTGAAGAAATACATCTGGTATCTGCGTAGTAAGTCCACACAGAAGATTGCATCGTCCGCTGACGAAGCGGCCAGACAGTACCTCTTCTGCAATTGCAGTCCCGTCTGTGCTTGCAGTGTAGTATCGAATGTGAACGCTATACCATCCGTCACGTATCGTCTCATCATCAATTGAGATCGATAGTCCTAATCCTAACTGCCCTGCAGCAGGTAGAACACTCAGGAGCGCACAGAAGGCAGATATGAGTAGTAACCGCATACCTCGTAGAGGCAGCGAAGGGGCACAACGTGACGCTGCGTCACAGCGTCGATGTTAAACCAGCAGTATCGAGATGCTTGGTAAAGAAGGTTCGCACGCGCATAAAGCGTGGTGCTGCGGTGCCAAGAGGCTCTAGTGAGGTTGAAGCTGCGCTGGTGCGTGCCTCGCTAATGATGGTGCCGATGCGCGAACGCACAGATCGATACTCACGGAGCGTCATCGAAGCAGCGTTGAGATGTTGTACGAGAACACGCCGTGTTGCGCTTGCCAGACTGTTATCAGACGGTAACGCTGTCACGTCTTCAGCGATGAGTAGCATGGTTGAGACTTGTCGTGCAGACAGCGTCGTATCGCTGAATGGCAGCTCTCGTGCTGTTAGCTCTTGCTCGATACCCTGCTTCTGCGACGCAAACAAACCGAAGGCCATGTTGGCTTCGTTAAACAGATTGACGAGGACGATGATGATGTACACACCGGATATGCCAGTGAAGGCAAGAACGGTCCAGAACATTCGTCGCGAACGAGGGCGGAGTTGCTCGTTCATATGCTTGCTGTCATCAAAGGATGAGGAAGATTGCCGATATCGCACCGACTGTCGCAACGAGATCGTGTACGCGCGACTCTTGAGGTCGGGTAGCAGGCAGCACCAACAGCGCAATGGCCGGTAGTACGTGAATCGGTGACGGTTCGAGGATCACTGCTACGGCCAGTGTCACACACGAAAACCCAAACATCACGTGATGCCATATTCCGAAACGGCGACGAAATACCCGCGCAGCTATGCCGAGACACAGCGTCGCATAGTACGTTAGCCCCGCGATCACATTCGCATCCATGTGTCGCTCCCATCGTGGAGAATCCCCCTACTGTCCCGGTTGTTCGGCAGAGGCAGCATCCGAGAACATCGCCTCGACGAACGCGTTTGGATCAAAGACCTGAAGGTCGTCGATCCGCTCGCCCACGCCAATATAACGCACTGGGATTTGCATTGCATCAGTAATTGCCAGCACGGCCCCACCCTTAGCCGTTCCATCGAGTTTCGTAAGGACAATCCCAGTGATTGGGGCCACCTTCGTGAACTCCTTTGCCTGCTGCAGCGCGTTTTGGCCGGTAGTTGCATCCAGGGCCAAAAACACGTCATGAGGGGCTTCTGGATGGATTTTCTTCATTACGCGACCGATTTTCTCGAGCTCCTGCATCAGACCCTGTTTGTTGTGCAAACGGCCTGCGGTGTCGATGATTACGACGTCAGTGCCGCGTGCCTTAGCAGCAGAAAGCGTGTCATATGCCACTGCGGCTGGATCGGCGCCGTGCTGTTGCTGCACGATGTCAACTCCAGCTCTCTGAGCCCAAACTTCGAGCTGCTCATTTGCGGCTGCCCGAAACGTATCAGCAGCTCCAATGAGCACGCTACGACCAGCACGCTTGTAGTTGTGCGCAAGCTTACCAATGGTCGTAGTCTTTCCCACACCGTTGACGCCAATCAACATGATGACATGGGGCTTCTGCGCATCGTCAATCGCGAACGTCGCATCATTGTGGGCAGACGGCGATTGTGCGACCATCGACGCAATTTCTTCTTTCAGCACATCGAGAATCAGTCCGGCATCCTGAAGGTTGTCCGTCCGGACGCGATCCTTGAGTCGTTCGATGATCTTTTCGGTTGTGCTTACGCCCACGTCCGATGTGATCAGAATTTCTTCGATCTCACTGAGAAGCTGCGCATCGATCTTACGTCCCATGAACAGGACGGACCGGAGCTTACCAACAAGTGATTCGCGTGTTTTGGAGAGACCCTCTTTGAGGCGGTCAAACGACAGCGCCTCGGTCACACCAGTAAGTTTTTGCTTGAATTTATCGAAGAAGCCCATGGAGTCTCATTGCGTATTGCCACAAAGATACGGCCATTAGGCTACAGCTCACGATTATCAGCTCAAATGAGGGGCCTCCAATGGCCAAGCTAACCACTCCCGTCAGTGCAATGGCCGACACCGCAAGCTTCCCGCTCATGAGTGAGGGAAGTACAACATGGTTACGGGAGGATGCATAGGATGCACCGATGAGGATGATAACGTCACGCCCAACAACACATCCAACGAACCACAACGGAAGAATCTGCTGCATCACGAGAACTACCACCACAGCACCAACGAGGATCTTATCAGCGACTGGATCAAGAATCATCCCCCATTCGCTCACTGTTCCTGTTCGACGTGCCACGTACCCATCGAGCCAGTCAGTGGCCGCTGCAACGACACATAGACCAATTGCCAACGTCCGTTGATGCGAAAGCAGAGCCCATACGACAGGAAGCGTCATCACACCCCGCACGATGGAAATCACGTTCGACGCTGTTATGAACCGATCACGCGGTAGAGTTCCGGACATGAGAGCGCAGCACAATAAGGAGAATGAAACACGACACAAGAATACCGATCAACATCGGCTCTGCAAGCACATGCACTACTTGGCCACTCCCACGGAGCATCATCGTACCTATGCTGGCAACAGCAGGAAGAGATACCAGCAGCACAATTCGCGAGCGAACGTAGGATGCATATCGCGAGAAGCTCAGCAGTAAGGGGGCGAGCACAGCTGGCACTGCGATCGATGCAGCATTGTAAATCAGGTCAATCACACTTGGCATGAGATAGGCAATTGCTCCGCCAATGACGAGTGCGATGAATACGCCCATCCGGACGGCAAACACGCTTGGCTCCCCCGTTCGAATCATGCGCAAGTCATGTCCGATGATAGTGCCACTTACAAGTGCATATCCATCGAGTGCTGACATAACTGCAGCGATGATACCTGCAAGAAACAGTCCGCGCCATACTGAAGGAAGAATCTCCAATCCGAGGTAGATACCTGATTGTGCCCCATGTGATAGTCCAAGGTACGAGAGCGCGTAGAGGCCAACAAGCAGCTGAAGCACATCAAATACAATCCAGAGTGCAACGCTCACAACGATGCCACGTCGTGCGATCCCTGCATCGGCGGCGGCAGCGGTCCTGACGTGAAAGTTCGGATCAATAAACGTCTGCAATGCAATGACAAACCATACGATGATCGGTGTCCATCCTAACTGACCAGGGATAGACCTTAGTGGCGCGGGAGTGTCTGACAACAATTCAAATGGCGTACCGAGAACGACGACACATGCTGCGATACATGCACCATATCCGGCAAACATAATGGTAGCCTGCACGATGTTGGCATATGCATCTGAGCGCAACCCGCCTTTGATGACGTACATGAATGCGAGACCTGACGAAAGCAGCAGACACAAGCCGAGTGAAAATCCCGTGAAGGTCTGCGTGATGAGTGCAAGACTCAACTGATATGATGCCGGTATCGTTATGACAAGCATCAGCACTGCTACAATACGCGCAGCGTTGTCTCCGTATACAGTTCGGATCTGGTCCGGTATCGATACTGCCTGTGACTGTCGGATGCGTTTGGCAAGCCACTGTGCATACATCAATGCAATCACATAGTACGGCAGCCCAAAACACAACAAAAAGACAACACCATAGTTGATCACAAACTCCGTGGCACCGAGTACAGAACCGTACCATGTAGCTACGAGTGATCCAACGAACACAGGTAACGTAAGCGAACGTCCTGCAAGAATGTAGTTGCTTGTCCCCTGCCGTTGCGATCGGCCACCCCATATACCAGCAGCAACGACTGCAAGTAGTGATAGTGCAATCGTTAGCCCATCTACAATGGTCAATGACTCATGCATGATCAAGAGGCAGTGCCGGCTGCCCTAAAAATGACCGGAGAAACGTCTGACGGTGAATTGCGCATGGACCGTATTGACGAATAGCGGCGCGATGAATGGCCGTACCGTACCCCTTATGCACGGCGAATCCATATGCAGGAAACGCGGAATCAGACTCGATCATCCATAGATCACGGGCCGTCTTGGCAAGAATAGAGGCAGCTGCGATAGAAGGACTCATGCCATCGCCGCCAACAATGGTTGTCGATGGTAGCGTGTGGGGGCGAAACCGATTGCCATCAACGAGCAACTCGATATCAGACCTGTGACCAAGCTGTGCCACTACGTCATCGATGGCCGAATGCATCGCATCATACGTCGCCTGGAGGATGTTGACCTCGTCGATGCGATCATGATGGATCAAGGCCACCGCCCATGCAAGTGCCATGGAGCGAATGACCTCTGCAGCAGCAACACGTTGCTTCGACGACAATTTCTTTGAGTCGTTGAGGCCGTCGGGGAGGACATTCGGTGGAAACACAACCGCAGCGGCAGCGACGGGTCCTGCGAGGGCACCTCGTCCAGCCTCGTCTATGCCGATAACGAGAAGCCCCTTAGCCCAGCGCTCGCGTTCATGAAATGGCGTAATCACGCCACAAACCTACTGCTCGCCGATGAGACGGAGGAATTCGTTGCGCAGGGCTTGATTGGTTGACAGCTCTCCGCGCATGACCGACGTGATCATGGTGCTCGAATCGTGTGCTTCCACACCCCGAGCGATCATGCAGTAGTGCTTTGAGTTAATCACAACGCCAAGAGCAATTGGATCCAAGAGTTCAATCAGGAAGTCTGCGATTTGCTCGCCCAATTCCTCTTGAATCTGGCCACGACGACCAAACCACTCAACAATGCGTGTGAACTTTGAGAGTCCGATCACTTTCTCCCGTGGCACGTATCCGATGGCACAGGTACCAGAGATTGGCTGCCAGTGATGTGAGCATACGCTCATGATCTTGATCCCCTTGGAGATCACGAGCTCATCAACGTCTTTGCGATTCGGGAAGACGGTAATCTTCGGTGGCGGTGTGTAGCGTCCAGCAAGCAACTCGTTGATCCACATCCGTGAGAGACGGAATGGCGTGTCCGTGCTGTTTGGGTCGTTCCGGTCGATACGAAGGATCTCAAAGATCTCTGCAAACTTCTGCTCAACCTGCTCGATCATCGCGTTGCGTTCGTCGTTGCTTACCGGAGCATTCCCGTTGGCATCGAACAAGCGATGACCGCTACGACTTACCGTAGGGTATAGATTTCCTTGTCGGAGAAGTTGGCGTTCGAGTTCCTCATCGTCGAGATCGACCAGCGATGGGCGTGAGGCCTGTGTGGATGGTTTCATGCAGGAATTCCCTCTCGCTGTGGCTCACTGTGCAACTCGTACCGTGGAATCGAGACAGGCTCACCGTAGTAGTCTGCCACGTTTTGTTCAGACTCGTACACGCGGATGCGATGTAGCTCGCCGCTTGGAAGCCTGTTGCGAAGCTGATCCCAGAACGCAACACAGAGATTCTCGACCGTTGGAATAATGCCCAGGAGGAAGTCGACGTCGTGATTGAGGTGCTTATGATCGACCTTGTCGATGATCGCCTCTTCAAGGATATCCTTGAGCTCCTTGAGATCAATCACATATCCCGTTTGAGGGTCTGGAAGCCCCTTAACCGTGACCTCGAGCACATAGTTGTGTCCGTGGCCCCAAAGGTTGTTGCACTTATCAAATACCGCCTCGTTACGTTCGTCGGAGAACGTCGGGTTATACAACCGGTGTGCGGCGGAAAACGTGCTTTTGCGTGTGACGTAGATCATAGGGGTGCAGCTCCTGTAACGATTCGTGCTAACAGCATCAGATG
>Ga0209229_10000405_pt1 | contig 17664 bp, 25 predicted proteins | sample SanBayMetagenome_FD_187466 | JGI IMG/M metagenome (GOLD analysis project Ga0209229, IMG submission 187466) | Freshwater and sediment microbial communities from dead zone in Sandusky Bay, Ohio, USA (SPAdes) (version 2) | ecosystem: Environmental > Aquatic > Freshwater > Lentic > Sediment... | reverse complement strand
GCGCCACCGCCTGTATTGTTATCAGAAGCAGTTCCAATAGTAGGGGTTCCTGGCTGATTAACTTTAGTATTGCCAGCCGACATTAAAGATGAAGTTGCTCTGTAAAATGCCACTATGTAAGTTCGCTTCCATAGATATTAACTGCAAGCGAAGATGCCGCTGAAGCATAAGCACCAATAAGATCGCCAACAGCAAGAGTAATGCCAAGAGTCATAATAGTTGTATCTGTTGCACCAACCGTTACATCATAGGCAATAAAATGTTTTGCTTGTGGAGAAGTTGAACCAAATGTAATTACATCTGCGGCACTCATTACATAAATACGAAATGTGCGAGCAGCGGCATTGGCATTAGATACTGTGATTGTTGAAATAGTTGTATTAGTAGAAGAAGGAACTGTGTAAGCAACAATGTAGGTTGCCGCCGCAGGTGCCACTTGCCCTAATATCTTTGGGATAAAAGCCATTACATACCACCTATCATTAAAGAGAAGCCAAATGCTTCAGTAATTGTAGCCCCGCCAACGGTACTTGGCCCCGTAGCGCCAGTAGCCCCAACGGGTCCTGTGGCACCAATAGGGCCTGTAACTCCAACTTCACCCTGAATACCTTGGATGCCTTGCGGTCCAGTGGCACCTGTAGCCCCTACGGGTCCAGTTGCACCTGTATCACCTTGAATACCTTGCGGTCCTGTAGCGCCTACGGGTCCAGTTGCACCAACAACGCCAGTGGCACCGACTGGGCCAGTGGCACCTGTATCACCTTGAACGCCTTGTGGCCCTGTCGCGCCAATCGGCCCCGTTGGTCCTACATCGCCAGTTGCACCGATTGGGCCAGTTGCACCCGTTGCACCTACAGGACCAGTTGCACCAATCGGTCCAGTTGGGCCTGTATCACCTGTTGCACCTACTGGGCCAGTTGCGCCTGTTGCACCTGTTGGGCCTTGTGGACCTTCAGGGGCTTGCAATGATGTGATTACATACGAATAATGTTGTGAACCTTGTGTGTAAAAAGTAAGACTTTTTGCGCCACCGCTTTGAACTGACCCATATATTTCAACAATCATTCTGTTGGTTGGGTCAACAGTAGTTGATGGTAAAACAATTTCTGTTTTTACCTCAACAGGATTTGTTGAATTGTAACTTACAAGTGTTGGGTCAGTGCTTCCAATTGTTGTAATTACAGTGCCTGCTGAATTTGCAAGTTTTAACGTGCAGAACATTTGCACATTGTCTGCGTTGTTTGCCTTTAAACCAAAAAGATAAAAGCGTTGAACGCCTGATGGGATAAGTGAAAAACCAAATTCTGGTGTTATGTAAGATTGAATAAGAACTGGTGTTGTTGTTGCAGAAATTGCAATTGTTTGTTCTGCAGCAGTAACTGGTTCTTCGCCTAATTGTTTGAACCCAGTAAGTTCTGTAACCGTTTGATTAAAATAATAAAAGCGGCCTGTTGTATAGCCCTGTGGACCTGTAGCACCCGTGGCACCAGTTGGACCTTGTGGACCCGTAGCACCAATTGGACCTGTAACGCCTGTTGCACCAATAGCACCCGTTGAGCCAACTTCACCTTGAATACCCTGTGGACCTGTGGCACCGATCGGACCAGTGGCACCTGTTGCACCAATAGCACCTGTTGGTCCTGGAACGGTTGAATCTGCACCCGTTGCACCTGTGGCACCTACGGGTCCAGTTGCACCTGTTGCGCCTACAACACCCTGAATACCTTGTAGGCCTGTTGCACCTACTGGGCCAGTTGCGCCAACGTTACCTTGCACACCAGTTGCACCTGTTGGACCTTCAACGCCTTGAATACCTTGAATACCTTGAATACCTTGTGGACCTGTTGGGCCAGTAACACCAATTGGTCCAGTTGCGCCAACGGGTCCAGTTGCACCTGTTGGTCCAGTTGCACCCGTTGCACCGCTTGCACCTGTAGCACCAGTTGCACCTGCGGGGCCTGATGCACCTTGTGGTCCTTGCAAATTGGAAATAATTACTTCAGCAGGTGAGGCAATTTCTGCAATAACACTGGTTGTACTTGAGGATACATAAACAATTGAACTCATCTAGTCACCTCTGCGGAAACAGTAAGTTGACCTTGAACTAGGCGAGTAACTGTTCCGTTGCCTGCAATTAATTCTAAATCATAAACATATTCACCGTTTGGCAATACGGCAGTTTGTGCAGCGCTTTGATCTAAACTAATAGTTCCAGCCGCACCACCAAGTGTAATTCCAGCACCTGTTGTAAGAGATAAAATTGTTTCAGTATCTTCAATATCAACGCGTGCTTGTAGGCGAGCCGTGTAACCAGATAAATTTACTGGTACTGCGTTAATTTTCCAAGTGAGCAAAAGATTAAAAGTTGCCCCTTGTTCAATCATAAAATCTAAGGTACCTGCTGCCATTTGTTTACTCCAAAATTAAAGGTGGATTACTTATCTGAGTTGATGCCAATGTTTTTGTAAGTTGGGTCAATTAACTTAAAAATTGGCGCCGTAACTGAGCCAAGCAAAACAGCATATTCAGGTTTAATATCCGCAACTAATGCAAGCAAAACAGTAATTGTTGCAACCCCGACTGAACGCAGATATGACTTAAATTCGTCTTTAAATTTTTGCGATACTTTGATTGCCATTATTTACCCTTCAGGCTTGCAATTAACTCTGCAACTTTTGCAGGTTTTAAATCAATTTCTATGTGCATCCAGTCAGGCTTTGCGGTTTTGTAAGTGCCGCCTGATCGCAGTCCGTACTTCTTGCATATTTCAAGTATAGCGTTTTGTTGCTCTTTTGTTAGGTTTCCATCTTTATCACCTTGGGGATGACGGCTGGGCCAAATGTCCACCGCTGTGCCGCTGGCGTGGTTTGAAAGAGTGCCACTGCCACCGCGTACATCTCTGAATGCGTAGCCTTGCACCTCACCTGGTTCTAACTTTTCAACCTTTTTGTGCCATTCTTTTAATGCGCCAACAAGTAGGGGTGCAACTTTTGTCGCACACCGAACACGAATTGGCCTTATGCCTGGTACAACAGTAAAAATGTTAATTCCTATTTCAGATTGAACCGCACTTGCTGGCCATCCGTTGCCTGACTTCATTTTTCCCCTACTTATTCTTGATTAAATCTAGGACTATCTGCATTTGGGCTTCAAGCCTGTTGATGGAGTCACGCATTGAACTGCCACCATTGGGTTTCAATTCATTTAAGTAGTGCTTTACCAGCCACCTAACTGCACCCGCAAAAGCGGTAATTATTGCAATCATAGATACTATTAAGCCTGCCCAGTTTGCTGGTGTCATTTGCGCGGTTCTCCCGTTATGAATCAGTGGTGGATTTTGTTATTTGTGCTTTTAAAATTGCGTTTTCCTGGGCTAACACCCCAATGGTTTCACGCAGATTCTTTAGAACTTCTTGAATATCAATTTCTTTATCCATTTACTCCCCCTTGAGTATTGCAATTTCCTTGTATAAATCTTGAATAAGCGCCAACATTCCAGGTATCAAAATGCGGTCATTCCAAGATTCAACGTCTCCGTTTTCATAATCGGCTGCCATTGGATAAACGGCATCAATTTCTTCGGAAATAAACCCTGGAATCATCTGTTGGTAGCGATCATCTGAGGCAGTTAGACAATTTTCTTTGTATGTAAATGCTCTCACTGGGATGGTTAGCAAATGCTTTGGGTGTAATTCTTCAACGTTTACAAGATCGGTGACGTTTTCTTTGTAGCGAATAGATGAAGCCGTTGATCGGCGAATAATGCCCGCTGTTGAAATAAAGCCGTTTGGTGTGGCTGTTGTAGTAACTGCTCCCGCATCAACGGCTGTTAATACACCAGTTATTGTTGCTGCACCAGAAACACTCAGTGTTGTACCAACCGAAACCGCGCCACTTGTATTAACTACTGCCGCGTTAAAAGTGCCAACATTGTTAAAAGTATTGCCACCCGCAGAAACGGTTACGGTGCCAGTATTTAAAACAAGACTTCCACTAAGAGATGTTGTGCCACTAGCGCTTAATGCTCCAAAAGAAGCAGCACCCGATGAACTGTTAATAAAGAACCCTGTACCGCCAGCCCCAGAACTAAGATAGTTTGCCCCAATTTGAAAGCCACCAATAGTTCCAGATGTGGAAGTTATGGACCCAGTAAACGAACCTGATGTAGCGGTAATTACGCCCGTGATTGTTGCACCCGTTGCCGTCAAAAATCCACTTGAATTGATAATAGCGTTGCCACCGATATTAAGCGTGCCGCCTGTAATTGTTGCACCAGTTACAGAACCCGAAAATACAGCCGCACCCGTTGAGGCGCTAACTGAAAATGTTGCACTGCCACCTGAGTTAAATCCTGCAAGGCCCGTTGAGTTGAGAACAACACGCGCACCGCTAGTTGGTGATGAGCCTGCATAAACTGTTATGCCGTTGCCATTTATTGCAGTTATCTGGTTACTTGCATTGACGATTGTGTTGGCACTTGGTTGAAGCGAAGCAATTGCAGCAGCGTAAGCCGTATTAGCAGCGGCCAAGGCTGCCGTTGCATCCGCTAATGCGGCTGTAGCATCGGCATCAACTGCCGCTAGTTGCTCTGTATTGGCAGGCAATACTGGGATAACGTTTGTGACGGTAAAATCTGCTGTAAGGGTTACGGTGATCGGGGTATTAGTAATTTGTGGACATAATGGCATTTTCTACCCCCTAAATTGTTATTGAATATGGATTGATGGCCGAAGTTGTGTAATAAACCATCCAGTTATTTTGTGTAATCTCAAAAGCCATACCTTCAACAACAAGATTGTATTGATTTGTGCGACCATCATAAGTTGTACGAACCACGCTTATTTGATCGCCCAATTCTGTAGATAGAAAATCAGGATATAAAGCCCCATAAGTTCCTACGGTCAAACCGTTAAAATCAATGCGCTCAACGTAAGTATCAGGCGTGGCGTTTTTGCGTGATTCGTAAAGCGCTAAGTTTTGAGCATTGCTATCGGTGGCAACTGGTGCATCAATAACGGTTTTAGCAATACCGTAGGCACTAACACTAGGGTTATAGGTTGATGTATATTGCTTAGTGGTATTAGTGCGGTTAATAACTGCCTGATTTACCACAAAATAAGTACCAGGATTTGTGTAAAGTTGCATATATCCAACAGTGTTGGAAGCGCCTGTATCAGTAAAAAGCAACTGAGTTGGGCGGCTAAACTTATCTGCCAGTGGCACAAGAGTTGCCACATTATTGCGTGAAATATAGAAACGGCCAGCAATGGCATCTACTGCCTGAAATATCATTGACATACAAGAACGATTTTGAACTGTTGCCAGCATATTGACTGTGCCAGTAAGCGATCTTGATGCGCCACCAGGCCATCCGACAATATCCAACATACGGCCTACGCGCGTGGCTGCGCTTTCCGCGTTAGCGGCAGCGGCAAGTGCGGGTGCCTGGGCATCGGCTATATAGGCAATGCCATCAACAAAAGTCATTGTTACCGCTGGCGCTTCACCTTGGTCAACTTTAGTTTCTTCCAAAAATCCGTAATAAAGGTAATAAGGTGTGCCGCCAATCGTGGCCACAATGCGCATTTGCAAACCATCACGCAAGATACTTGCACCTGATACAACCCAAGGACTAGATGCGCTTGTGTTGTCTGGGTCATAATACCCACTTGTGTTATTAAATATAATTACAGATAAGCCTGTTTGGTCGCGATCATTTTGCTGAGTACGGCCACGGCGCAAATTGATTTTAATAAGATCAGTGGTTGTTACGGTAGTCCAAGTTCCACTTTTAAAAAATTGAACCGTTACCGCAGGCGTGGTTATACCGTCAAATGGTGGCATTACAATTGCACCGTTTCGCCAAACCTGCCACCGATGTAACGGCCCCGACGATTTACCTTTTCTATACCATCCACAATGCTTGTAACAAGATTTTCGTTAGTAACCACGGAGCCAGCATTATTAACAACTACATTTACGCCGCTTTGTGCCATATAAAGTTTGCTACCGCCACCAATTGCAATTGTTGATGAGCCTGAAAGTTTTGCTTGACGGGCAAGATTTTGTTTTACTGCTTCCGCGTTGATCTTATCTTGCATTGATTTAGCAACTTTAAGTGCTTTGGTATTACCAGTAAGCCCTGCAAGAAACTTATCTAAGGCGGCATTAGTAGTATCCAAAGTTGTACTTGTTGGACTTGTAGAACCAAGAACGCCTGAAATACTGTTGTATTTACCAGTTGAGCCTGAACCTGTGCTTGAAGTATTGCTTTTTCCGTTTGCCATATCAAATAAATTTTTTGTGGTAAGCCCAATGGCGGCAATGCCTGCAAGAGCCGTAACTGCAGTTCCAACGCTTACTCCACCAGTTGCAAAGGCAGTTGCTATTGCAGCACCAGCGGCCGTGGTTCGCAAAACTGCAAATGCGCTAGTTAATGCGCCAAGCATAACAATAAATGCTGATATACGGCCTACAACAAACATACCTGCAATTAAAAGAGCCATACCCTTTACTAAGCCCATATTGTTTGCAATCCAGTTACCAAAATTGACTGCCGCACCTAGCAAAATAACAGCAAACTCTGCGGCAATAGCAAACGATGCAGCCAATTTATCTTTATTGACGGCAACAAAGGCATCAAGGGCTGGCAATATCTTTTTTGTTACAACGGTTACAAATTTATCTAAAACTGGCAAAAGGGCATAACCAAGGGTTTCAAGAATTTCGCCAAAGGCAATTTTTAACCCTATTAAACGATATTCAAGAGTTTGTGCGCGTTTGGCTGCAGAACCAGCGGTTAATTTGCCTACCTTATCAAGTATAAGTCCATAATCTTTTGTTGCAAGTGTGGCTGAATCTAAACCAGGGACAAGTTTTCCAAGCGCTCTGTATTGCCCTCTAGTACCAGCAATAATTGCATTAACTGCGGTTCCTAAATCTACGGTTCTGTTTGCGCTTACATCAAGTGCGGTTTGCATTAACGACTGCGCAGCGGTAACTGAACCTGTTGCAGCGGTCAAAGCCGCCATTGCGGGGCGCAGTTCATCATCAACAACATTGAATTGCTTTTGCATTGCCGTAATGTAGGTTTCAGTACTTGCAATTACTGCATCGTTTGCGCCCGTAGTATTGCGCAATGAGTTAGCAAGAAGCACCTGAGATTTTTGATCTGCAATTGCAGCATCAACTGCATCCTTGCCAATCTTTACAGCAAAAAAGGCAGATGCTGCGGCTGCAACTCCAAAGGCTCTTGCAGATTTTTTAGCAAAGGCATCAATGTTTCTGCCAAGTTTGTTAATATCTTTTTGAGCAGCCTTAGAACCTTTATCAGAATACTGGGTAAGTATGCGGGCTACAACTGCACCAACTGCCATTGTTATGCTCGCTCTCTGTTCAAGTGATTCTGCAATTCAAGTTTTGCCTGATCTAACGCACGCGCCACATTTGCTTCAATCTTTGTTCTATCTTTATCAACAACGCGCCATACTACACGCGAAGCCTTACCAAATCTGTTGCCCAAAGTTCGCAGGAATTGCCCGCTAGATGTTTGTGCAGTTGTTGCCTTTGTGCCTGATGCTATTCTGCCCGCAATTTCAAAAATTGCACCTGCCGCAGACTTATTAAGCAAGGCACCAGCGCTTGTGGTGTAATCGCCACGGACTTTGCCCTGCGCCCTTGACTTTGTAATTTTTGACTTGATCTCGCCAGCATCCCACCCAGGCCAACCAGCCCCGCCACGGGTAGTTTTCCGTGGTCGGGCAGCATCGGCTTTGCGCCAGCCACTCATCGGTGGGTTATCTTGGATTATGTTTTTGGCATCGCGCTCTGCCCCCGCCAACTCATCGTTAATAACCTTGTTGAAGCGCTTAACTGCATCTTTATCAAACTCTTTAAGCGCATCCAAGGTTTCCTTGATGCCTGTCAGAACAATTACTTCTTCAGCCATTGGCCTTTGCCCGTTCCTTCATATAGATCGTGATTGCCTCAAGGATACCTTCGGGTGCATCAAGTAATTCATTAGGACTAATCCCAGTTTCAACCGCAACGGCTGCAATCGTATAAGTTAGGCTGTTGCGGTGGATTCGAAAGAACTATCAGCATCCAATTCGGCGCTAACAATCGTATCCAGAAATTCAGGACCAAAAAGTTTTACAACCTGCCCATTGGTTTGCATTGCTTTCCAAGCCAGCCAATAGATGTGTTCAATTCGTTGTTGGTCTCCAAGCAACTTAGGCATTCCTGCACCAAAGTTTTGTTCAAACGCAACAATGATACGCGGCGTTAACTTGTAAGAAGCCTCTGTACCATCAGTTGTTTTTACCTTTATTGCTAATCCATCCATCTTTTCCCCCTTAGTTGATTACGGTGTGATTGATTTTGTAATTGCGCCTGAAATGGGCCAAGTCACGCTTGCGGTAACTAACTCGCCCACGGCTGCAGATAAAGGCTGCCACTCGGCGATCAGCGCGTTAAACGTAAATTTTGGATTGCTCGCACTAACAGTTGTATTTACTGGGCGAATTTCCATTGCAACCGCAGTTCCAACTGTTGAAGTTGCAAGAGATGTGCCATTGATAAGTTCTTCAAGGGCATTATCTGCAAAATCCTGATTAAACTCAACAGTTAGTTGATTGTCAAACAATCCACCAACGCGAGTACGCGCTGATGAGCCAAGGCCAGTTGTTTCAATAACGTCAACACTGCTTGAAAGGCTAACTGAAGTCACATATTGTGAAATATCGTTGCTTGCAAAAAGAACATAAGCATTTGTTAATACTAAACGTGCCATTTATTAAACCGCCTTTGTGATAGCGCCTGAGATCGGCCAAGTTGCAGAAATTGTGGCTAACTCGCCCACGGCTGCAGATAAAGGCTGCCACTCGGCGCAAACCGCAGAAAATGTGTAACTAGGATTGCTCGCACTTACTGCTGCAGATGTTGGCTTTACAACACAAGTTGTAACTGTACCAACAAGTGATGAACCAACTGCGTTGATTGTTACTTCAGGCGCTGATGTGGCAAAATCTTGGTTAAATTCAAATGTAACTGAGTTATCAGCAAGGCCAGCAACACGGGTACGCGCTCCTGCAGAACCCATTCCAGTTGTATCAACTACATCTTCGCTTGTTGAAATTGCCACGCTCGTAATAAACTCGCTGAGATTGATGCCGTTGATAACAACTGAGGCATCTGTTAGGACTATACGGGCCATTATTTTGTTTCCTCTACTGGTTTAGTTGTTGCGGTTTTTGTGATGTGTTCGCTTGCAATTAGGGCATCGGCGTTCAGTCCTAATTCAAGCAATTCTTTTTCGGTGATTGACTCACCCTTTTTCTTGCCCTCAAAATTATCTGAGGTGACTGTGTAGTTCATTTTTCTCCTATCCGTAAACGGTTATGCGGTAGCGGTACGAAAGAAACTCAATATCGCCTGATGAGTAATTACCCGCTTCGGCAGATGTGACTCGCAAGGTATTGCAAGCCCCACCAAGAGTTAAATCAGATTCAATTGCTGCCTTGATTGAGTAATCCCCGCTTCCAGCAAGGTACTTATCAAGTTCGTTTTGGCCCGAACGCTCCGTGAAGCGCTGCACCAAAACAACAACATCTAGGTTTGCCTGGTCAAGTCCACGGGCATTGTTAAGATCAAAAGTAAAATCTAACTGGCCAACGATAGCCGCTGGTGCCACTGGCACGGTGGGTATTAACTCATAAATACGCATACCCTTAATAGACTCCAGGTTGGCTTTTAAGCCATTTCTAACGGCACTTGGTTGCATTACTTAGCCAACCCGTTATTCTTGCGTAGAGGGCGCAACAGGGCCTCAACGTCGGCATCTAATTTAGCAGCCAAACGCACTGTTCCTAAATCTGTATTTCCAGCAATTCCGAAAGGTGACTGGTTACGCAGGAACAGGCGAGAGGCTTGAATCTTTGCTGCGGTCTTTACTTCATACGGCACCGCTGACCATCCAAAAACGCCTTTTACCCGCACTGATTGTGGCAGGTTAAATGGGAAAACATAAGAGCCAACAGCGAGTAATCTTGTCATTGGCCAGCCCCGTGAAGGGTTGTTAACTGGTTCAAACATTGCATCATCTGCTTGCCAAACAGTTCCATAATCGCGGTCAAAGTTATCATCTGTGGCAATTTCGCTGATGCTAATAAAATCATCAACAGGCAAAATGTAATAATCCGTAGGTGTGTAATAACGGGTGGCTGGTGTGCCAACAATGCCATCTTTGTAAAAGAATCGGCCGCAATAATCATCAATTTGGCGTGAAGCGGTTGCAATAGCAACTTCAAGGGCTGCATTGTCAATTGAATCCTCAAGATTCAGTGCATCCTTGACTTCGTTCAAAGTTACATAGCCGTTAGTGATCGCCACGCTTTGTTCTCGTTTCTACTTTGGGAAGCATTGCGCGTTCCAATTCTGGAACGGCGGTAGCGGTTTCCTTTGATTTTACCTTAATTCTTAAAATTCTTTTTATGCGTTCCATATATCGTGCTGCCTATCATCTAACCAGTAACTCTTTGAATGAGGCAGAACCGCACCTGTGTTGACATAGATCGGAAATCCTAGTGATCTTACGCGGCGGCAAAACTGTAAATCTTCGCCTATCCATTCCCCGTTAATTGGCCCATCCCAGAACCAGCACCAATCTTGACCTTGATGTGGGTCGGCATCAGCCCTAATCGCCTCAAGCACGCTGCGGTGGATAAGCAAACACCCAGTGCCTGCCGCATCTACCTGAAAAACTGAATCTTTATCGTATTTATTTAAGGGCAAAAAGCCCTCTGGCGCATCTTGAAAGATTGTTGGAACTGGTTGGGGATATGGATACCCTGTTTCAAAACTTGCAAACACTAGCCCTGCCACAACTGGGCGGTCTTTATCGTGCGCTGTTTCAACCAACTTATCAAATGCCTCAACAGATAATTGCTCATCTGAGTCCATCATTAGTAACCAGTCAGATTTTGTTTCTAAAAATTGTTTTACCAAACGATTGCGCTGCTTTGATAGCAAGCCTGAACCCTTGATGCGAATGAATGGGCCAAGGCGTGATGATCGTGATTGAGCAACTTGAACTAGGCTAAATGCAAACCCACCGTTCACATTACCTGGGTCGCAACTGCCAATAGAAACTTTATGTGCCGATTTCATAGATTCCCCCGAATCATTTAAGAAGTAAGAGGCGGGCCAGTCGGGGGAGAAAGGCCCACCTCTTACAATTTTAACTTTCGATTAGAAAGTTGGTGCTACCAAACCAGTGCCTGAAATAATTGAGGCTGCTAGTGGGTAACGCTCTGCTGAGAACGCGCCGAAGCCGTAAACAACAGACTTGATTGTGAGAGTTGAAGCACCAGTTGCATCAAATGACAATGCGAATGGTGATCCTGGTTGCTCCCAAAGGTGCATTTCAGGTGCTGCTACGCAGTAGATTTCATCCTGATTTGTTGCTGCACCGTATGTGGTGCCAACGTTTGCATCTGAGATGATAGGCAAGCCCATCATTGAGTAACCTGAGTTTGCATACGCTGCTGCGCCTGCTCCTGCTGCTGAACCGTTCATTGGGCCTTGCGCATTTGGTACTACCAATGGGCGGCCTGTTGAATCAGTTGCTGCAAGAAGGAACGCTAGACGGCGTGGGTGCATAATCCAGTGTGTAGGTGTTTCAAACACATTTGACTGAATCTTTTGAATTGCATCAGCCAATTTTGGATAGAGAAGTGCAACTGTTGGTGTTGTTGCAGTAAATGTAACTGCGTTTCCACCTGAATTGCGGATTCCCTTGAACTGGCCGTTTGAGCCTGTTCCGTTTAGAACCTGAGCATCAACAGTTGTGTGCCAAGAACGGATTAGGTCAGCAACAACGAATGTGTCAATGCCTGTTCCTCTTTCGATGGCCTGTCGGGATAAATCCTGCTGGCCCGCAATCGTGCGTACTGGAATGCTCAAAAGTGTATCATCGGCATCAGTTTCTGAAACTGCAGTGTTCTGAGTTTCTTGAATTGCTGTTGATGTTCCTGTTGTCATACGGCTGATTTCCAATGACATACCAGCAGCAGGCAAGGTGTGCTTGCTTGTTGCGAAGTCTGCAGTTGGGCGGCCTGCGCGTGCAAATGGTGCAGCGAGATCAACTAGGTATTGTGGAACAACTAATCCAGCGAAGTTTGATGTATCAACATCACGGCGCTCAATTGATTCTTCCTTTGTGTGGCGAGCAAGGCGCTCTTGTGCATTGTAGTCACCGCGAACTTGAGCGTTGAAAACATCCTTTACGAATGAAACGCCTGCTTCTGGGTTGTATGTGCGTGCTTCGCGTGTAACTGTTGCTGCGCTTACGCGTGGTGCGATTACTGCTGCAACTGATGAACGCATTTCTGCAACCTTTGCATCTGCTGCTGCCTGTGTTGTGAACTTTTCGATCTTTGCATCTAGTGCGCGTGCTTCTTCAACGAGAGCATCAACCTTATCGGTTTCCTCTGCAGTAAGGTCGGTGCGAGATTCTGCGGCTACTGCCTCAAGAACTGCATCCATTTCTGCCTTAACTGCATCACGGCGCTCAAGAGCAACATCAAGGTATGACTTTGACATATTTCTCCAATGAGTGTTAGTTTTTTTGAGGTGGTGGCAATGCTCTCCACGGCGCTTTTAGGGTGTGGGATTTGCTCCGACTTCGATCTGCTACGAGTGCAGCAGAAACTTATTTTGTATTGTTGATAATTGCTTGTGCTAGGCGTAGCGAAATTGAACGGCCTGCGGTTGCTGGCATATCTGTTGGCTCTAATTCAACTTCAGGTTCTTCAACTTCAACTACAGGCTCAAGAGTTTTAAGGCCAAGAACAACTTCAAGCATTGTTTTGCCTTCTTCAAGTGAGTCATAAGAATCAGAAATTTTATCAAGAACGGCTTGAACAACAATCATTGATTCACCATCAAGTGCGCGGCCCTCTTTGATTGCATCAATTGCCTGGCGCAATGCTTCACGGGCTTCAACTGTAGTTGTTGGGTAGGCAGGATAAGTAACCACTGAAACATCTCCATCTGCTAGTGAAACTTCAGTAAGTGTGCGTGTTGAGCGATCTTCGCTCCACTTTTGACGAATAACGCGAAATGCAAAACTCATTTGGTCAACATCGCCGCGTTCAACCAACTTGTAAAGATCGCGGCCTTCGTTTGTGTCTGCAATAACCGCATCCATAAATAAACCGCGCTCATCTTCAGTAAGAGTAAGTGTGCCATTCTTGGTGCGTGCTAGTGGCAAACCTTCGTGGTTAATAAGCAAACGCACATCAGGTGTTTCGCTTAATGTTTTGCGAAAAGCACCAGGGGCAATTGTTTCTTTAAATGGTAGTGGAACGCTTGCATCGTTGAATACAGCAGCATAGCCGCGTAAGCGCATTGTTCCATCTTCGGTTTGACGGGCCTCAACATCTTGAACCGTAAATGTACGGCGTTCTATTTTTTTCACTTTGCTCCTTGAATCGGCTTCGGCATCAAGCGCATCAATTTTACGTTGCGCCCAATTTTGCGCCCTATCAGAAAAGTTGGAATCTCCACCCCATAACAACCAGGCAACAAGTCCTGCGCCTGGGTATTCTGAATCTGACGGATTTTTATTTTTTGGTGCTTGTCCATCTACTTGATGGCGAGCAAACCACGGTGCCATTTTACGAACTTTGTTTTCACTTATTCTACCTGCAGCCATCTCGCGTGCTTCACGCTTGGTGCCTTCAGTTAAACCATCTCCCCCGAAACCTTCTTTAAGATAATCTAAACCGCGCTGTGCGTTCTGACGAATGAAAGAAGGAACGCTTAAATCAACAGCGCGTGTATTTACTTCGCCACCTGGTTCCATATCTTCACTAATTGAAACTGCAACCATCTGATCTATCGCATCTTGTTTTGTATTGTGGCAAGCAAGAGTTGTGTAAGAACCATCTGATTCTTCTTTGACGGTTGCCCATCCTGAACAATCGGCTTGCTTATCGCTGACAAAATAAGGCATTACTTAACCTCATAAACTGCGGCTGGGTCGGCTGGGTCAATTGTTGATATTTGTTGCAGTTGGCTAGATGGAACGCCAGTGTGCTTCATATCAGGCAAGCCAACAGCCTTTGTAACTGCCGCTGGGTCAAACCCAACTTGAATTAAACTTGCAGCAATTTCGGTGCGCAACTTGAGGCCAACATCTTTTGCATCTGCGGCATCAATGTTTTGTAGCGGCACACGGTACTGATCTCCGCTTTCGATTGGTGACATATCCTCATAAGCGTGAACATCATTAAGTGAAAGGAAACCTTCACGCAAACCTTTTGTGTAAGCATCGTAACGCTCAATTGTTGTACCGCGTAGCAGTGCATCAAGGTTAAAACGAATGAACCCGTCAGATTCAGGTAGCAATGTTGATAGTGATTGCTCAATTCGCTCCAAGATTGGGCGCAGTGAGTGCTGAACAAATGAAAGGTTTTGTGCTTCAACTGAGGCAAATGACATTGCACCCGCTACTGGATGGCCCAGCAATGAAAGTGGAACGCGGAAAATACGCGCAATTTCCTCAACTGAGAAGCGGCGTGTGTCTAATAATTGCGCATCTTGTGCGTTGATTTGTAGCGGTTGGAAACTTGCACCGCCTGAAAGTATGCCGATCTTGCCCGCACGGTATGGGCCAGTGTGGGTTAAGTTCCAATCACGGCCAATATCTTGCGCTTGTTCTTCAGTTAACTCGCCTGGAACTTCAATAACGCCGCCAGGATTGGCTGCATTGCCGAAGTAAGAGGCTGCGTAAACATCTGCTGCCATTGCCGCGCCAAGCGTGGTGCGGCAGGCGGTGATTGGTGAAAGCCCGTACCGCTGGCCTGGCAAACGAAAATCAGGAATGTGCAAAAGTTCTCTATCGGTTAAGCGTTCTTCATATACGCCTTGTTGATCTCTAACTTTTACATAATAAATTAAAGGCTCGCCTACTCTTGGGCGCTCAATGCGCACACCAGTTGGGTCAAGCACATAAAGTTCTTGAACATCGCCCATATTATCGCGCACTGTCAGGATATAAGCGTTGCCTTCAAGTTTAAATGAAGTAACAATTTGCTCGTAAAATTCAAGGCGTGTTGTTTCGGGATTAGGGCGAGAAACCCAAGCAGGCTGATCTCCGTAAATAGTTGAGTAAGGTAAGCGATTGCGGCCACGGCGCACATAAGCACCTACAGGTAAAGATGAAACTGTGTCTGCCAAAAGGCGCACGCAAGAATAAACAGTTGACATACGAATTGCAGATTCAGCATCTACGGTTACGCCTGCAAGTGATTGGAATTGTGGGCGGCCTGGAATAAGCGGTTCAACATATTGATTGTTTGCAGATCGCTTTGTTCCTGCCCCTGCCAAACGCTTAGATAAACTCATTAGTTAGCCTTTTCTGTAATCCATACTAGAAATACACCTGAAACAATTAACGCAACTGGTACTGAAATCATTGCTAAACCAGTTGCTGCAAGGCTTACGCCGACAATTTCAACCACAAGTGAAAGATCAATCTTCTTCATTATGCTCCCTATACCTGAATTGAAAAGAATCTAGCAACTGGCGCTGGCGGTTCGGCTGGTTGAGTAGCACGATCATAACCAAAAATTGAAGCAACTGCGGCATCTACCTTGCGGCGGCTGCTTGCTTTTGCAACCATAACACCACGGCTGGATTGCTTAGTTACGCAGTTTGCAATATGGCGGGCAAGTCTTTCATCACCATCGTGAGTAAATGATTCATTGACTACGGCTTCATAGAACTTTTGCGTTGCGGGTACCATATTTGCAGCACTGTTGGGGTAACTAACAACTGGCAAGCCTTCTTCATCAAGAACCATAAAAGTTCGTTGCCATCTTGCGGGGTCGAATACGATTTCTTTGACATTAAATCTTTCATCCCTAAATGTGTTAACAATCGTTTGTTCTACTTCGGCAACTGGGATGTGCCAGCCCTGTTCGGCATCATCTGGGCGTTCCCATAATCCAACAACCATAAGGTGAGGCTTTTCTCCACCCAATAACCACATCACTAACGCTGTTGAGTCATTAGAAAAAGCGCCGTCAAAGGCAAGGATTACTTCTTCGCCAGGTTCAGGGTATCTATCTTTATCCGCTAACGCTTCCCACGCACCTGTTGGCAGCCACGCCACCGAAGTGCTAACAAAACAATTTAGGCGCTTGGTACGAAACTCTGCTTCAGGTGTGCGCAAAACTGCAGATTGCATTTCTTCTTTGTCAACAATATCTGCAAATCCTGGGTTGGCTTCTTGCCAAAGAGATTCGTCACGGTGATCTGCTTCGGGTTGCGTTGGTTCCCACCAAGAAAAGAAAAATGATGGGTCTTTCTTTTCGCCCTTAACAACTTGCTGTCCGTATTGGTAAAGCGAGTAGCAAAGAGAATCTTGCCCGTTGCTTTGTGTCTTAACTCCTGCAGTTGTGATGCCCAAGAGAAGTGAATCGGCACGCGCACCACCAGCAAGGCTTAAAACGTTCCAAAGTTCCCAAGATGGCTGGGCGTGAACCTCATCAAAAATTACAAGCGGCGAAGGGTTTAAGCCTTCTTTTGAATAAGCCTCTGCAGATAGAACGCGGTAAACGCTACCCTTATCTTTAAACTCAATGGCATCGCGGTAAAGAGTAAACATTGAAGATAGTTCTTCATCTAGTTCAATCATTCTCTTAGCCGTACCAAACACAATGCGTGCCTGGTCACGATCGGCAGCGCAAGAATAAATTTCAGAACCGTTGCCGCCAAGGGTTAAACCTGCAAGGCCCATTGATGCTGCCAGCGCTGACTTGCCATTTTTGCGTGACATACCAACCAAGGCTGTACGGTGTCGGAATCTGCCATCTTCGCGGCGGGCAAGAACGTGTTTCAATAATTCCTTTTGCCACCCACGCAGTTCAAGTAACTTGCCTGCAGGTGATGCCACCGAATCTTTTGTAACTCGGCACACGGCTTCAGCAAAGTTTGCATACAGTTCGCCATCGCCACGCTCTTGATCTTCAACTGGAACTTCAGTTAACCAACGCGGCGGCCAACCTGGAATATCAGACATTCTTTTTTTGCTGCTCTAACAACTGGGCCAACTTGCCCTTAGCCGTTACTTCAGCAACCCCCAGTTTGCTGCGATCAATTGGCGTTAAGCCAAGAAGTGATAGCAGTTTAATAATGTCACCTTCAACGGTGTTTAACATTCCGAACAAAGGATTCGCGTAGGCATAACCCTTGTCTGTGTAAAGAACAAAATCAGACTGAGACATTTTTGCCTGCAGTTCGTATTTCCTATCCATTTTTTCACAAAGTTCAATGAGCAACTTGCCATCACTGGTTGCAATCCACGGTGCCATCTCGCGCACATCGGCCCACAACTTTTTGCCAGCATCGCTTAAATGGATTGGCGCAGTGCTTTTAATTTGCGGTAGTGCAATTACGTTTTTTAGATCAGGCAGTTTTTGCTTGCCTGGGTTTCCGTTCTTTCGCTTAACTTCATTTGGCTTTTGTGCGCTCACTTGTTTCCATTTCGCTTAGGAATCTAACGCCCCCGTTAGTTTCGATTTCCTTGCTTGTAAAAGGTCAATTCGGACATACCGCCCAAATCCCCCCACCCACGCACATCGGCGGTCTGCGTACTCA
>Ga0209229_10000403_pt1 | contig 17727 bp, 26 predicted proteins | sample SanBayMetagenome_FD_187466 | JGI IMG/M metagenome (GOLD analysis project Ga0209229, IMG submission 187466) | Freshwater and sediment microbial communities from dead zone in Sandusky Bay, Ohio, USA (SPAdes) (version 2) | ecosystem: Environmental > Aquatic > Freshwater > Lentic > Sediment... | reverse complement strand
GTGAGTGCGTATACTCATCACTTTCTATAACATAGTCTACGCTTATAAGTGATTCTTCTTTTGGAATAACTAAATACTTCATGATTCTTTGATTATTTGTTTAATAATGTCAATGTAAACTATTCTGCTAAGCTCTATCTTCTTAGCATTGATGAAGTCCTGCTCAGTACCTTCATTTCGAAGCTTGTTAGCATCCTTCCACCGTTGCGCTATGCGCTGCTCGGCTAAGTCATCCATTCGCTCCCATACTTCAGGTATCCAATCAGACTTCTTATAAATGCCCTGTCTGAACAAGCGCTGGCAGTTGTAAGGTGCAGATATCTCTACCCATGTTTGCTTACCATTCTTATACCTCTCAGCATCAGCATGCAAGTCATCTATAGGATTAGTAGGAGTGTATTCTCTTGGCTCAGCCTCAGGCAAGATAAGCGCTTTATTAAGCTCTCTCCATGTCTTAGCCTTATACTCTTCGTACTTCTTAAACACATCAGCCATAAAGCTTATGCTGAATAAGTTGTAAGCATCTACCCTCTCCCATTCCTTACCCACAGCGTTTAACAAAAAGGCATTCTGCCAATCCTTAATACTTGTAGTGCGATACGTATTTTGTGTAAGTTGCTGAAGCAGAGTAACTTCTATGTCACTTGGTAGAGCCTTAATCGAATTGATTACAGCAGCCTGAGCAATGAGCTCTCTAAACTCCTTTTCAGATAATGAGTGAAGCTTAGGTGAGTTAATAGCCTCTACTACGTTACTCTCTTCAGCGCTTAGTGAACGACTGAAGCTCTGATGTGCTAATGCGCCCAATCTTTTGCTCATCTTCTTTAGATTTTTGTTGGTTAGTATCTCTTGCTTTCCACTGATCCGCGGCTGCTCGCCAGCTCTTCATGGAATTTCTACCTACCTTCCATCCATTACTCTCGTAGAATGTGTAAAAGCGCTTAGCTAATACTACATCTTGAGTGTATTCGATGATGTCTGCAAGTGATGGAGGAGTGAATTTAGTGGAGGCTGCACGCTTTGTTTCAAGCGCTCGCACTCTCTCTTCAAGCGCTTCAATGCGCTTCAGTAAGATTGTTGTCATTTGGTTTAAGATTATTAATTATTGAGCAAATATAGAAGAAATCTCTTCCACCATGGCAGTGCTACTGCTTTTTTTATTGGCTGAGTCTTAGGCATATTGACTAAACCCAGCATATCAGTATCTGCTTTCGATGCCTGAATATCACTGTAGTATTTATTCTTAGCATCAATAAATTGCTTGAACTTATCCTGTCTTAAATGCTTGACTGCCTCCCATTCGCGAGTTCCTACTTTCTTAATAATCCCTACCTCTCTCAGTAGTTGTAGGTATTGCTTACCCATGCGCTCAGTTCTTAGCGCTGCGCTGGGAGTCATGCCTGCGTTAATTAATACGCAGACTCTTTTTACTCTTTCGATTGTTACCTTTCCGGTATCGTAACTAATGGTTAATTGCTTCATGATTGATTATTGATTATTGATTAAGTTAATTTTTCAAATGCTTTAGTGAGCCTCTCGTTATCTATGTGATTTAAAATCTGCTCCACCTGCCCTCTGTACATGCTATCAGTTTCTATCATATTGTTAACTGATTCTACAGCGTGCAGCACAGTAGCATGATGTCTATTGAATATAGCACCTATGTTAGCGAAGCTTAGTGAAGTACCCTTGCGTAAGATCCACATAGACGTTTGTCTGATATCGTTTATCTCACGCTTTCTACACTTGCCTTTAAGCTCTGACCAATCTACCTGGGTGAGCTTACACACTACCTTCATCATAGAGTTAACTTGCTGCTCATTAAGCGACTCCACCTCTCCGTTAATAGTCTGCCATTTAAGCTCAGGTATGGGAGTCTCTATGACTGCTCTTACTAAGTTATCAATTCGTCTGCGAGCATACTGCTGCTGCTCCGATGGAATGAGCAAAATCAAATCTGCTATCTTCTTTTCTACTACGTTGCTCATTTGCTATCCTTCATTAGTTCTAAAATATATGGTATCTCTTCCTCAGTTATTGTAGCAAGCTTGCCGATGTGCGTTACCTTCATAGATCGTGGCTGCTTAATATACTTCTGTGCTGTAGGGTAACTTACCTCAAGCACCTCCGCAAACTGAGCCACAGTCACAAAGTGACTGCGTACCCAGCTGTGGAACGGTGTAAGCTTAGAATGGCATTTCATCGTCTGAACTTTCATTTGTGATAGCTAATTTAGTTTCAATTACTGCCTCTACATGCTCATTCTTAAGCCATGCTAAGAATATCTCAGCTGTATCTAACACATCACTTGGCTTGCTGCCCTTAGTTTCTTTGCAGAATAATACAGCGTTGTTAAGTGCTACTGATTTGCTAATTGAATTCTGAACTTCAGGTGATTCTTTGCGCGGAGTGTATGAGCTTCCTCCTGATGGAGCTGAGCTGCTACCTCTCCCATTAAATGGATTAGGATTCTGAAGCTTAAAGTTAGTGCTCTTTCTACCTGTTGGGCCTGTGCGCTCTTCACTTGTGTAGTGAATTGTAGCACCTACTGCTATCTTAGGACTGTTCATATCCTTTACACCTACCTGCCCTACCTCACCATTGTCTAAGACAAGGTCAAAGTAATGGATTGCACCTGATGGGCCATCCCATGTTCTAACGAATTTCTGTGATTTAACTGTTGACTGATTCATTTGTCTGTTATTTATTTGTGTTTGAATTAATTTACTTAACTTATCTGCTAATCTTTCCTCTTGCTCATCCCAATCGATTGTAGGCTTGAGCTTATCCCAATTAATCTCTCTTGTGTAACTCATCAGGATTATTTTGGAAGTATGAGCGCCAGCTCTCATAGACTACTTTAGATGCCATTTCGTTGTAGCTCATCTCCTCTCCCGGTAGTGAACTTTGCACGCAGATGAATCTGCTCTTAGCTCTTTCAGATAACATAGCGATCAGACATAAAGTAGTCATGTACATTCTCTTCACCTTCGCTTTCGAATTGAAAGAGGAAAGTGCCATCATCAGGCAGCACTTCGCCATGCTTTTTAGCGAGTGAGAAATCTTGCAGGGAATAACTGTGAGCGTTGCTGTACAGATTCCATTGAGCCTTCTCGGCATCCCACCGAGAGACTATAACCTTACCGGTTAGATTGTTGTTTGGTTTATTCATGATATTGATTATTTTGCTAATATACTAAATTTCTTTTATCTCTATTAAGAATCCCTCACCTTCGAATGAGTATTCACCTGGCCATTCATCTAAGAATAAAGGAAGCTCTCTAAATTGGTACAAGTCAAAGAGTAAGTGCGCCATCTGCTGAGCTAACGCGAAGCTCTCGCAGTCAAATGATGTAGGAATCTTCATGCGATGGTACATGCTGATTCTATCCTCGCGGAGCGGAGTAACTACTACTTGGAAATTCATAGCTTAACCTCCCTTACTTCTAACACAGTTGTTTTTGGAGTGAATGACGATGCTTTAAGAAATTCCTCTCTTGCCTCTTCAAAAGACTTCTTGCCAGCTACGTATGAGCCGTCTACTTTAACAAAGTACCAAGTCTCATTGTATCTCTGCTCTTCGATTAACTCTACTCGCATGATTACTTCATTATCTTCTTTTTTACCATCTTCGAAAATGTCAAAAGATTGGTCTAAGAAATGCTTAAATTCTTCAGTTGGATTGCTCATTTGCTGATGTGATTTGGTTGTGATTCTAATTTCTGTGTGTCTGCATCGAATGATCCTCCGATGAGTAAGCCTGCGATTAACATGGCCATAAAGAGTAGTGCTTTTTTCATTTGCTTATTGATTTAATTTTAGCAAATGTACTACGATATTTTAGAAAAGCAAAAGAAACCTTACTAATCTTAGCAAAGTTATGAACAAATAATTGTTAATTCAGAAAAGTAGAGTGAAGATAATACCCCCTATAAATGAGATTGGAATGCCTATAAGCGCTGCGCTGCGCCATGATTCTTTACGTGCAGCTTCTTTGTATAAATCTTCCTGCGCTTTCACTAACTGCTGCGATGTTTTTTCGTTAGTGATGGCCCATGCATCTATAGTTTTAGCCTGATCAGTAATCACTTTACCCTTAATGCTATCTGATTTAGTGCAGATGTTTACAGCGTTAAATAAATAATCGCGCTCAGCCTTTAGCTTTAGCAGCGCTCTTACTTGCTCAGTCGTTAGACTGACCAGCGTATCTTTCTTCTGTAAGGCTTGAGAGTAGATTGTGCATGGCTCTTCTAAGGCCGTTACGGTCAAGAGAATCAATAGCGCTAATGTTTGCTTCATATCTTTCTTTATTTCTTTCTAATTGCACATTCAGTTGTTCAATCTCAAGCATGCGCTGCACATTGGTAGCTTCTAAAGAATCAATAACATGCGTAGCTCTATCAGCTCTGCGCTCATAGCCTTCAATGGCTTTCTTGCTGTCCTTTAAAGCAATATACATTATTTGCATAGTGGCGCAAATGGTAATAGTTACCACTATAACTACAGCTGCTTTAATTTGATCCTTCGTCATTAGATTTCTTTTTGGTAAAGATAGATTCTATAACTGTTAACCCCAAGCCTCCACCGGCTAAAATCAGTAAGCCGTCAAACATGTATTCAGGAGTCTTATATTCTGTGAACGTACCAATGTAGCTTAAGTTAATGCAGACTACTAAAGCTAAGATAGACGCTACTCGTTTGGAGCTGGCATCTTTATCATTACTGAATATGCTTTTTAACCAATTCATTAACGCTTCTTTTTGTACATCTTATAGATGGTGAAGATAGATGCAGCTGCTGATAGCAATAAACAAAATATCTTCAAAGCAAATTCTACTCCTAACATCCATGCAGGTATATTTAATAAAATACTGCTGATTGCTCCTGTAGCTCCTTCTGCTATTCTCTGCTGTTGACTCATGACTCTTTTAGTAGTGTGTAAGTGAATGACTTTTTACCCGACTTAATACATGCCTGCATAAGCTCTTTGAATTGTGTTGCATTATTCAGCACTTGACAGCCAGCACTCCACTTATCTACATTCTTAGATTCAGTAGATTCATTAGCGCGATGGATGTTAATTCCAAATAAGCCTGTATCTTCTTTCCCTTGCTCCTCAGCTACTGAATCTTTATCGGCATCTCTATGCACAGTAACCTTCTTTGACTGAATTAAAGCGCTGTATTTACCCTGATGCAAGCCTATTACCCAAGTGTCTACGTATTGTCCGCACTTCAGTACAGCTGTGCCTAATTTATTCATAGGATTATTCAGCCAAAAAGTACCCGGGTTAGTTGTACCGGTGTACCACTTCACCTCGTTGCCCTGCACCAATCCTATTAGATCGTCAAATTTATTAGGCTCATTAGCTTTAGAGCGTATGCCTACTATGTGAATTGTAGGCCACTTGTAGCCAAGCTCAGTAAATTGAGCTTTAAGCTCTTCTATTGTTGGTGCTTTCATGCTTTCTAAGTTCTTTATCTCGTTTGCTTAAGTAGACTTTAAGCTTACGCTCATAGTCTTTACGTGTTTTCTCTTCCTTTGTCATGTAATCTTAATTAGTGAAATCTCGCACGTTAAATCTGCTCCATGGGCTATCTGATGAATAACCTTGGCTAAAAGCTACAGTGCTCTGTCTATTCACCTTGCGTAATGGGTGAATGTCGGGCCAATTATTAGAGCTGTATTCAGGGTAATCTGCATTATTAGCGCACAAGTAATCTACTAATCTTTGAGTGTACCAATTAGCATTCTCGCGAGCTTTGTCTATTAACGCATCCATCTCACCCTTACTGATTGCTGTAGTGTTTTCAGATTGGCGAGTAACTAAGTTCCCATTGTCATGCTTGTACATGAGCATAGGGTAAAGCTCTACCATGGTCCACCACGCTGTAGGCTTAACGATGTATTCATTAAGTAATGTTTCATACACTCCTGCTAACGTGCCATTCTCTATCTCAGATTTAATCTTATTAGTTAAGTCTGTTCCAAGCCAAAGAGTAATGTACTTATCCTGAGCCAAGTACATTGCAGGTCTAATTAAGTTAGTGTCTACAGCTTCATTCAGCTGAGTATATTTCTTAAGGAATTCCTCGTTAATGAAAAGTATTTCGGGTGCTATTGCCATTGTGTTATAGTTTAATTTGTTCCTGGATATCTGCCATGAGTAGAGGATTGGTCATAAGTTGCAGTATTAGCTGTAGCAAATCCTTTAGCTATATCCTTTAAAGGCATGCCTGCACGTATAGCTTTTGCTACTGAGATAGGATCAGATGACTCTAAGCCATTATCTTTTACAAATCTTCCCTTCTCACGCTTTCTGAAATATACTCTGCGCTCAAAGTAATGTTTACAGTTAACCCCCCCATGATATAACCACACGCTGAACGTACTGCCATTGTGGCCCATGTTAGGATTAAGGATATTCGTATCGGGCTCCATTGCTTGCAAATCTTCGTATCTGTAAACGTAACCAGCTTTAGATGCGCTTACCATTTGTCTACAAAACTTGCGACTATTAGCGCTAAGATTCTTAGAGTAAGCGTAACGAATCTTATAAAGACCGCTATCCATTTCAGATGTCTCATCGGGATTAGCATAGCTTCTAACTGAGGCTAAATTAACAGGCTCAGCTTCGATTAATTCCCACTCTTCCTCGTCTACTATCTCGCCCTTATCTTCTAAGAATTCACACCACCAAGCCTCATCCTCATCTGTAAAGATTGGCTTCTCTTGTGGATCTAAATTAGTCTTTTTTTTTTGAGCAGATAGTTTAGCAACAGCGCTGCCATTTGCAGGCTCAAACATTGCAGTAGCTACGTCAATAGGTAATTGTAGGAATTGTACTAAGAATACAATAGCTTGCTCCTTCGTTAATGCTCCTGTCTGAACTGCTGCTACAATTTCAAGTGCTGATGCAATCTGAGCACCGTTGTAAGTTACATCACTTACTGAAGCTCCTGCTGGTGCTACAGGTACAGCTGTGTTAGTGTCAGTTGTTGCATTATCTGCAACAGTTGTAGTTACTACCTCTGCTGCTGCTGTATCAGTCGCATCAGCGAATAGATCATTAGACTCAATGTATACATCAGCAATAATGCCCATACCTTTAAATACTTCCTCAATTGAATCTGTAACGATTTGCTGATATGGCTCAATGATATTCTTATTAAAAATGCGATATGCTTGTTTCATCTCATCAGCATTGCTACCTAAGCCACCTGCGTCTCTAATACCAAAAAGTAGTGGAGAAGTAACGCGATGAGCTGCTAAGATGTTCTCTCTTGACTGCACGCTAAGCTCTTGCCATTGCTTATCTGCATCTGACATAGGAACTAAGTCTAAACGCGGAGCGCGGTCTGCTGACTCGTTGAAAGTGAATACTACCTTACCTGCTTTCTTAGCGCCTACCATGGTCTCCCAATTTCTGCGGATAGCCATTTGCTCTTCGGGATCAGGAATACCGTTATTCATGTGCAAGAAGTAGCTCGGTGCCATTCCATTACTTAAAAATGCTCGGTAAAATTCGCTAATGTCGCGAGTGATTTCAATGTAATTAATCGCAGAATAGTAATCAGGCTTCGGATAGTAGGCGCTGCCTGGTGTCATTATACCAACAAATAGCACCTGAGAAGGCTCTTCAGCTTTAGATGTTGGATTATACATAGGGATAAACGCAGGAATGTTTTTCTTCTTGCGTGTGTCATTCCAATCTTTAGAGTAATATACTCCCGGTATAACATCCTCGTCATTCGCTACAGCTAATCTCACATTCTCATAAGGAAGATGATTAATCTTAGCTATAGTGCTTCTATCTACTGACCAAATAATCTCTAAGTAGTAACCACCATGCATCTTAGCGTCAAGCGTTATAGGCCTTCTAATTGCATTTAATTTCAATCGGTCTATCTCACGTTGCGCAGCAAGATTAGAGCTCTTAAATTCCTTCCCTGCAATCATAAAAGCTATGCTCATTGTCAGTGCAGAGTGCACAGGTGAGCTATAGTACAAATCGATTAAGTAATTAGGAAATAGATTAGCCTCTCCAAAAGTCACAAAGCCTTTAGGAGTCTCTTTCTCTACTGCTTCTTGCGGCATTGCTGCGCCAAGATTCACCAGCATTGGAGCTGATATCTTATCCGTTGTAGGTGATGTCATTATCTATAGTTAAATTAGGCTCAGTAAAGCGAGGAGTAGTAATGTCTTCAACAATTAAATATCCTTTCTCAATTACTCCTTCTACTGTGGCCGCTGTTGGATCTAAGTTGGTGCTGCTATTTTGCCCATACACTATGTAAGAGAATCGTGCTGGGTAGTTAATTAGTAAGCTTGCAGCTGTTGGTGTGTTGGCATTCGTGCCAATCTGAATGGTAGTATACCTATCATTCTCTGCTATCTTAGTTGGGATAGCATAAAGCTTTTGAAGTGTCTGCTCGTTAGTTAGCTCAAGCAGGTAATGCGTATAACTATTAGCAAGCAAAAGCTCCCCTTCCTTTAGTGTAAGGTAGAGGAGCTGTGCTGCTGTATTTTTAAGTAAATAAATCATGCTTTAAAGATAGCACAAATTTATTTACAATGTACCTGGCTCTACAGTAACTGTAGTGAAGTCTTCAAATGGAGTATCTCCAGCATCTTGGTCAAGTAAGTATGCCTTATCTTTCTCCTCTCCGGTGAATGTTACGGTGTATCCGTTAAGGTCTCCCTTAGCAGTTCCTGTAGCAGTTGTGAATGCAGTTACTTGCACTCCATCTTTGTAGCCACACATCCAAATGTTATCGTTATTGTCCTGAACGAATAATACGTTGCGACCTTTAGCGATATTTTGAAGTTGTAGTGCACGTGCAGCGCTCATCCCATGGAATGAAGCTACAATAGTTTGTGTATAATATACAGTACCATTCTCGATGCTGATAGCAGCCTCTTCAGTAAATGATCCTGTGTGCTTAGGTAATGCAAATTCGTAAACATCTCCTGTTGTCAAAGCAGTAACTAAGTTACTTGTAGGATCAATAGTAGCAGTGTTAGCGAATGTAGCATAGTCTCCCAAGTAGATAGCTTTGATGCCACCAATCGTTTCGGAACAGTTGATCTGGAATCCAGCGGTAGTTAGACAGCTCATTGTTTTTTTATATTAAATTAGTTAAAATATTCTTTGCAAAGAATGGGCAGCTATTAGCTAACCCACTCTTTTAACAAAGGAGTATTAATTAGGGATTCATGAATCCTAAGATAGCTTGTGTAGGGATAGCTACTTGAGTACCTGCGCGGAACTTCATAACCATTCTGATATTGTCGCTACCATCAGTAGTTGACATATCTACAACCTTAACTTCGTTGAAGTCAGACACTACATCAGTACCGAAGAACAAGTTCTCAGGCTTAGAGAATAAAGCCACGTTGTCAGGAATACCTGGGCATACATAAATCTCATAACCATCAAACATTAGAGGGTAGTTAGCAGCAGCGTTGAACTGTTGTAAGTAACCCAAAGCGCTTAATGCTTGGCGGTAAAGTTGAGCAGTCTTACGGTTAACGTAAAGCTTAACAGTAGTATCACCAATCAATTCAGCAGGAAGTGCAGACATCAAAGTCTCAAGAGACGCGATTACGTTAGCAGCTGTGAATGCGTTAGCGAAATCTACATCAGGAGTACCACTCTTAGCAGTATCCAACACCTTCAAAATTCCGTTGAAAGAAGTGTAAGAAGATGATTCGAAGTTACCTTGCCACAAAGTATACTCAATATTCTCAGCTACTTTACCACTCAAGTGCGCGATTAAGAAATCAGCGAAGTTAGCAGGGATAGTATCGTTAGCAAATCCGCGGCCTGTTTGAGCAGCTTCCCAATCTTTTGCAAATTGATCCTTACAAACTTCCAAATTTACCTTAAGGTCTGTAACAGTCAATACACGCTCAGCCAAAGTCAAGGTAGAGTCAGCGTTATCGAAATCACATCCCCATGCTTTAACGATTCCTGTAGAAGCTAATGTCTTAAGTACCATTTTGTACTTAACATTCTCTTTAACAGTTACGTAGTTGTTAGCAATTGTATCTCCCGATAAAACTGCTGCGCTGATATACGGCAGAGCTAACTCGCCAGCATATGAGCTTGAAGAAATGGTTAAATTAGTTGCCATTTTTTGTTGTTGTTTTTATTTGTGTTTATTTAAATTTATTGATAATTGCAAATGCTCTTTGCTGAGAAGTCATGCGAGACATATCTACAGCAGTAGGCTGTGCTACTTGGCGAGATTGCTTAACTGTTACAGCAGCCGGTGCTTGTGAAAGTTCTACAATCTTAGCTTCAGCAGCTGCGAGCTTAGTTTCAAACTCAGTAATGATGTTCTTAAGTAATCCTTCTACTTGCTCTTTAGAATAAGTCTCAGCTACTTCTTGCTCTACTGTTACCTCTACTTCTGTAGTAGGCTCTTCAGTAATAGCTTCAGCAATAGATGCGATTTTACCTTCAGTAACTACGATAACTTTACCGTTGTCCAAAGTGTATTCTCCATCTGCTAAAGGTGAAGGATTGCCGTCTGCATCCATTACGAAAATCTCTACTCCCTCTGCCCATTCAGCAGCAGGTGAATAGATCATAGTACCATCAGCCAAAGCACCCTCAGCCATCATCTTCACCTCAAAGGTTTCAACGGCAGGAGTCTCTTCTACTGATAATTTCACCCCATGCTTACTAAGCGCTGGAGCAAACTTTTCTAAAATTTCAGAAATCATGTTCATGTGTTATAATTATTAGTGGAAAAAATTACAAATTCATTTCAAGCGCAGCGCTCAATTCAGCTAATAGCTTCTCTAAGTCTTTCTCAGATACATTGCTCTCAGCCATTGGAGTAAACCATCCCTCTATTGAGAAGCCTTTAACCTCGCCATTCTTTACAGCAGCCCAAGTCTTATCATCATCTACCTTAACCCCTATCATCCACGTGCCATCAGGTAGCTCAAAGCCGTAGTTATCACCTTTATCAGCTCCTGCTTTAATCCATGACTCTACTACTGTTAGATTATTCACAGGCATCTCATGCTGGATAGTATGGTTATGGTGCATGTTACGCTTTAAGAATTCTTGCGCTGTCTGCTCAATAGTTTCTTTGCTGTATGTGATGAAATACTTCTCACCATTACCATCGTAACGTACAATAGGCTGATTAGGAATTAAAGCAGGGCCATACAGCATGCGCTTCTCTCCATCTTCTACGCGAGCAAGTAAGAGATTCTGTTTGCTAAGCGCTACAAAGTCTACCATTATAGCAGGCTCGCTTACCAAACTTACTGCGTACACGCCCATATTAGAATCACTCTCCTCGCCGAGGCCGTATTCTATTAGTTTTAATTTGTCATTCATTATCGTATGTTTCAGATATTTCGTTTAAGATTGCGTTAATCACTTCATCTATTATCAGCTCAGTATCCTCAAGCTCTTGCTTATCAATTTCAGATAGAGCATTTCTCACTCCCCTTGTGATGCACTTTTTTAATAGTGGAAAATTCGCCATATTCGTTACAAATAAGATTGGTCTATTATCTTTTGTCGCGCCTCTAAAGCGTTGGCTACATTGCCTGCTAATACATAGGTCTCTACTGTACCCGGTGCATTGTTATTAAAGTTACCTCCGCTGAAGTCTACAGCTGGTGCATTGGCTTGAGTAGTAGTATTTGTACCTGTATCATTCATTGAAGTGTCAGGAGTGCCTCCACCAAATTGAGTCTTAGCAATCTTAGCCACGTTAGCAAATCCCATCACACCCACCGCTACAGCTTGCGCTATCTTCACAGATGTTGGAACAGTCTCAGGTGAGTTAAGAGCTTTAACAATAGCTGAATAAGTATCGACTAAAGACATAGCCATATTAAGCGCCTTGTTCACGTTGAATTGTCTCTTAGCAGTTTTCTCAGTACGTGCAGTGAAGCTATCGTTTAAAGCTGCTAATGCTGCAAATCCTTGACTTACTGCCGCTACTTTCATTTCTTGTAAAGCAATAGCATCTGCTTTCTCTTTATCTGCCCATTTCTTTTTTATAGCATCTTCTTCAGCTAACTGAGCATCTAAAAATACTTTAGTATCTACACCTCTTAAATCAGCTTCAGCTATTAAGGCATCATACTTATCCTTATTTATTTGAAGCTCCCTATCTTTTTCGCTAAGTAATCTTAATTCATTGGCCTTACCTTGTTCTAATGCAGCATTACTGATAGCATTATACTTTTGCTTAGACTCTTCTTGTATAGCTAAATCCGCAGCTACTTGTTTATCATATTCAATCTTAGCATATTTATCTCTAATGGCCTGTTCCTCTTCTTTATGAAAAGTTAATAGAGCAGCTGTTTCTTCCGCTGATTTCTTAGCTTTTTTATACGTCTCTACTTCTAATTTTTGACGTTCATTTAATAGAAATAATTCTTTATCTAAGTCGCTAAGATTTCTTCTATCCCAGTCTGCTAATTCTTTCTTAATAGCTAATAATTCATCTGCTAACTTCTTTGCTTCTGCTTCACGTTGTGCTTTTCTAATGGCAGCAGCTTCATCAATTTTAGCTTGTTCCTCAGCGCTTTTAGTATTGTTCCATACTTCTACACCTTTAGCTTTAATAATTTGTAAGTCTTTTTCAGACTGCTTAATTAATTTTTCTTGGGCATCTACCTTAGCCTGTGTACTTTTTAATTCTCTTCGTGCAAATTCTGCCTGTTTAGAAGTATCTCCACGATATTCTGCTGCGTAATCAGCAGCTTTAATCAATTCTAAATTTAAATTTTCTTGTTGTTTTTTCTGCTCTCCAATAGCTATTTGCAATTGCTGTGCTTTATCTACATATTGCTGAGATGCTTTAATTTTAGCTTGTTGTAATGCTACATCTTTATTATCTTCAGCAACAATATCCTGAGCAATGCTATGCCCTTCAGCAATAGTAGCATTTAACTTAGCTTGTTTTTCAGCTCTTAAATCATCTAAGGCTGCACGTGATTCATTAATAGCCGCTTGCTCTCCTTCTAATAACGCTAATTTATAAGCTGCTGTTAATTGCCTATCTTTAGCGCTTAATACATCTAATTCAGCTTGGTATATTTCTCCTGCGCTGGCTTTAGTTGATTTTAATAAAGTAACATTTCTTTCTAATACTTTTGTTTGACGAGATAATAAATCTACTTGCTGCTTAAGAGATTGAATCATGCCGCTTTTATTACCTACTAAAGCTTCTAATTCTTTCCAATAAACAATAACACCAGCTATAGCAGCAGCTAAAAAGAAAATAGGATTGGCTTTAATAGCTTGCAATAATCCTTTTAAGGCATTCTTTCCTGCGGACAATAAATCACTAAATCCTTTGCTAATATCTTCAGGCTTTAATCTGCCTAAATTTCCTGCGACTAAATTTACCGATTGGCTTAATCCTTCGAAATCAAGATTTCTAATTTGATTGCCCATCATGCCAAATGAATTAGTCAATCCTTCTACAGCAGGGCCAGTATTTCCCTTAACCGCATCGGCTGCATCATTCATTCTATCTTTCAATTCACCCATCTTAATAGACAGTTCATTGAATTTCTCAGTACCTGGATCGTACTTATCCTGCTCTTTCTTTAATATCTTATACTGCTGCGCTAAAGTCTTAGTAGCTTCCTCTACTTTTTGAGTGTTCTTATCAGTTTTTTCAAGCTGTTTGTTAATCTCTTCTAATCCTGCAAAAGTTCCATCATCATTAAAGAGGAGCTTCAATATCATTTCTTGTGCTGCCATTATACTATGCTATAAATTGTTAATGTAATTAATCCTACTAACCCTATTAGTATAGTGTAATTAATAGCTCTTATTTGCCATACCTTAAGCCTTGCATGATGGCTACCTACTGCATGCTGAAAAGTCTTAGTTTTACCTTGCGCTCCAGCACGTAGCAAAGTCATGCTGATTAGTATATCTTGTTCAGGATTTGTCATATTATAGGTGTACGTTGGAATTTAGACTGAGTGTATTGAATCGTTGCGCTGATTACTGCTGTTTTACCTACCACTTTTGCTGTGATGTATGGTGCTATTTTGTTACTTACTACAGGCATGTACAAATCAAAAAGACTGCTACCCCATCCGCTATTAAATTGATTCACTAAAATTGGAGTAGAGCTGTATTGAGTAGTCTTATCTTTCCAAATCATAGAGCTGTATTCTAAGCTTGCCACCTTGCCTGTGAAGTCGGTAGTGCCATAGTGATATTCAAGTATAGAAATGTATACCTTAACCATCCACACAGTTTCTGTAGGCATGATGATAATACCACCATCTACTCCATCTACAAATAAATCTATGTTTGTTGGATTAGATTCTAAATTGCCTAATCCCATGAGCTGAATAAAGCCATGTTGGCTGCGCCCTGGTAATGTTATCCCGAAGTCTGATGCACCATCGTACCACGTACCCCCACCAAAGTGCACCCCTCTTACGTCAGCCTCTGCCCATCGGCCCATAACTGTAGTGCCTTCCAAGTTAGGTCTAATGAAGTTGCGATATCCAAGCGCTTGGCTGTAGTTATTGTTAGGGCTAATACCATGACCTAAGCCACTCACTAAGATGCGCTCATTATTATTTTCTATCTCAGCTCTATTAACGTTACCCATTCCGGTAGCACTCTTCTGATTACCACTTGTATTAGTGATATTGCTACCACCTACGTTGTTAGGTGAGCTGATGATGCCGTTACTACCGCTCTCGCCTGTAGATGCAAAGCAGCGACCTTTATCTGTGCTCCATGTGTAACCGTAATACTCACAGCATTCTTGTGATCCGTAGCTTGTATCTCCATCATAATCTAAAAACTGTACTGCTCCTGTGCTTACGTTAATGTTTAGTGGTGTGTATTGGCATAAAGCTCCTATATCTAACAAGCGCATAAGCTTGCACTTAGTTACCTGCTCTTCCGCTACTATGTAATCTGTTAATTCTATAACTCTCCACCACGAATCCTTAATCCAAATCTTATCATTAAACTTGAGCCCAAATACATCAGTTACACCAAGCTGAAAGTAAGCCTCCATTATCTTCTGCTCATCATCGTACAGCTCTGCGATATACTCTCTCCAATATCTATCCCAAATTGTATGTAATGGCATAGCCTCTATTGGATGCGGAGGAATCTCTTGGCCAAAGTTTAGGTCATTAGTTCCTATTGCTGTTGGAATAGAACGGTAATGGCTAAGTAGTGGGATAATAGTAAACGTACCTTCCTCAGCTACCTCATCATAAACCATAACTACAGCAGCTTCGCCTGCATCTCTTCGGTAGAGGATGCGCGGCCCAGGTGACATAAACTCGCCTGTCTCATTAAAGTATTTTGGAATGATGTAGGTAGTGTTAGGAATTAAGTCACATGGTGAAGCTCCAAAGTTTAACTCTACTGTGTAATCACTTGTACTAAAGTCATTACCTGCATCGGTTAATCTAAGCTCGCCATAGACTCTCTGCGCTCCACTCTTGTACTTAGCATTAAAGAAATCTCCTTGCTCTTTATAGCTCCACTTAAGCACGCGCTTTCTAACATCTGAAGCTGGAGTTAATGTGATGTCTTTAGATGCGTCTAACTTGCCTGTCCAATCATAATCATTACCACTACCTAAATACTCCACCATTGGAATAATTTCTACTGCGTTAGGCATGTTAGGATTAGGCACTAAGACAGCGTTAAACATTTTAAGGATGTCGCGCAAGTAATCTACCTGCTTCATCTCAGGTGCGTTGTTAGCTATCTGAACAGGGTAAGCGTAATTTAAACCACTAACGTAAGAGAATGCAAAGAAGCTGTTTATACCTAAAGCATCTGTCTGAATTTCTATTAATGGTGAGCTACCTGGATGCGCTCGCATAACTACAGTGTAAACATCACCCTGCTGCACATCTAACTGAAAAGTAGAATAAACGCTAAATGGATTAACAGGTGTAGTAGGTTGAAAGCCTTGCGTGATATAATTATATTGGTAAGATGTAGGCCCTACTCCCATCGTTGTAGGAAATGGTAGCAAGTCAGTTACTCCACCTCTTACACGCTGTAACATGACATCGTATAAATGCTGAGTATCTGATGTATATCCTGTAGTATCTACTTCTACCTGTAGTTTAATTTGGACTCCTGCTGTAAAACTACCCTGTGCTGTGTAAGCATTGGATACCCAGCTGTTAGATGGATCACTTACCTCGTGCCATCCTGTTAGCTGCTTCTGATAGTATCCATTCTCAGCCTGAACATTTAAGTTAAATGAAGTAGCTGATGTAAAATCTACCTTAAATTTAGCCTCGTCATTACTTAGACCTTCAGTTGTTGGCCCTGTAACGTAAGGCACGTACATGCGTTGCAGCTCTTCGTCTATTGTTGTTCCACTCCACGTAAAGCCTGCCTCAGTTATTATCTTATCCATTAGCCACTTAGCCTGAAGTGCTAAGGTTAATTCACCGGTATAGATGGGATTAACTGAGCTGAAGATTCTTCTGCTGCCTATTGAACTATCTTCAGTCCAATTCTGCCCTCTATCAGTTAACGTATAGCATACTGCTCCGCCAAATAAAGTACCATCGTTAATATCGTTAATTGTAGAATACTCACTATCATGCGCTAAATCTATGTAGTCTAATTCTTTGAGTAACTTATCTCCAATGCTGCGAGCTAAGTCTACTGTCTCTCCAAAGAATGCTATAACAAATTCGTGCACCTTATCCTGATGCGTTACCGCCTGCTTGAATTGTATGTGTCCCTCAGCTATTGGTAAAGTGTTTACTGATAGCGTTGCATCTATCTTACGCAGTACGTTAATCTGAGTAGTATCGTCATTCAGTAAGTTAGCATTGTACTGCTGCCCAAAGAAATCTACGTTATTCTTAGTAGCAGGTATTCTAAACTCACGCGAGAATGCGCCCCTCGTTGTGAACTCAGAAACGCTGTTGAAATTAGATGAATAGCTAATGCTCTCATTCTCGTATAAGTCTACTACTATAGCAGCACCATTCGATGCTGTTACTGTTAAGATTACTTCTGCTCTCATTATGCTGTATAATCGTTACTGAATTTTAACATTAATTCTAAATCATTCTTCACGTATGACTTACTCTTAATAGCTGTATAGTTATTGCTATCAATTACCACAGGAGTAGCTGAGCCATCTGCGTTAATGATGTAAACTGATTCGGAGTAAATCAGATTCTTTAAGTATTCGAATTGCCCTTCAGTTAAGAAGTCAGTTCTAACTCTAAGCATCTTCTCTACGAATGGGTTGCGCTCAGTTAAGCCTCTATCGTAAGTATTAAAACCAAAGGCTTCAGAGTTATCTGCTGTGCCATAATTACCCACTACCTTTCTGTAGCGCTTGCGTTCTACTGAGTAAGATTCCTCAGATCGTTTAGTAAAATTAAAATAGTCCCACCCACCTCTGCTGTTTGTCCAGCCTAATCTAATCTTCTCAAATCTGCATTCGTCTGCTGCTTTGAATACAGCTATTGATCGTGCAGATGGATTAGATGCGCTATCTCTAAAATTAATTAGGTAGTGATTCCACGCTGCATCTAATGCAAACATCTCAGCAATGTTAGCAGGTAGTAGTGGAATGTGGTTAATCTTTCCTGCTCCAATCGTGCAAGCTATCACATCAGTTTGCACCGGTGAGCCTGCTGCGTTAAACTGAACTATCTGAACGTCGAAGATATCATTGCCTGTTAAGGTTGTTCAGTTATCAGCAGGAA
>Ga0209229_10000402_pt1 | contig 17733 bp, 17 predicted proteins | sample SanBayMetagenome_FD_187466 | JGI IMG/M metagenome (GOLD analysis project Ga0209229, IMG submission 187466) | Freshwater and sediment microbial communities from dead zone in Sandusky Bay, Ohio, USA (SPAdes) (version 2) | ecosystem: Environmental > Aquatic > Freshwater > Lentic > Sediment... | reverse complement strand
GGTGGTTTGCAGGGGTGTAAAAAATCCGGCCGGATGTTGTAGGCTGTCAACGTCCTCATAGAACATTTTTGTAGTCGCTGCCAGAATATTCTCATCAGAGACTCTGTTTTCCTCTGCCAGGAAGGCGGTGCGTTGTTTGTCGATGGCCTCCAACATTTTTTTAGGGTCACCTGTTTTGCCTTCTGATTTGAGAGCAGCTTCCAGTGACATCAAGGAGCCGGCAAAGGCGATCAGTGGTGATCCCATGACACCCTCAGTCATGTATTGACGGTGCTTAGCATATGGGCGCCAGGCATCATAGCTTTTCGACCAGTTGTTGAAAAGTTTTTCGTATTCTGCTTTGCCGTTTGCCCACTGTTGAAATTCAGCTTCTGTTTTTTGTTTTTGTCCGAGTACATCGTATTTCAGCAGCTGCTTGGTTTCCCCATCAAAGAACTTCCAATAGTTGGCAATACCTGCATACGAGGAGGCGAGCTGCAGTTTTACTTTGGGGTCTTTTTTCATTTCTTCGAACATGTATTTCAGGCGTGCATCCCGAAGTTTGACCAAGGTGGGGTTGTTGATATCGGTAGCCAATTTGATGCCGAATGAACTTTCATAGCGATTGGTACTACCGGGATAGCCCCAGATCATAGCGAAATCGCCGTCTTTCAACGGGCGAAGGGATACAGGCAGATACCATTTGGGTTGATAGGGAACATTGCTGGAGTCGTATTTGGCGGGCTTGCCATCAGGAGTGGTATACACGCGGAAGACAGAGAAATCTCCGGTATGTCGCGGCCATTCCCAGTTGTCTGTGTCGCCACCGAATTTTCCAACACTCTCCGGAGGAGTGCCTACCAGGCGCACATCACTATATCGCTGATAAACGAATGCGAGAAATTGATTGCCTTTGAAAAGTGGACTCACGCGTGTTTCGATGCTGTTGCCGGCATCACTCATGCGCTTGTTGATCGCACTCAGAACAGCTGACTGCTTGCGGACTCGCTCTGCACCGCTCAATCCTTTGAGTGAATCCATCACTTCATTCGTTACATCTTCGATGCGTACTAAGAATTGAACGGATAAGCTGGTTTGTATTTCTTCTTTGTGGGATTTGGCGTAGAATCCGTCCCGCAAATAGTTGTTATCTACACTACTGGCAGCGGCTATGGCACCGTATCCGCAGTGGTGGTTGGTGAAGATCAGTCCTTTGGCGCTCACGATCTCACCCGTACAGCCCCCACCGAAAATGATGATGGCATCTTTCAGGGAGGCCTGGTTGATGTCATAAAGTTGCTTGGAGGTAAGCTTTAAACCTTTGGCCTTCATTTTTGAGTATACCTGTTCGCCCAGAAGCAGGGGCAGCCACATGCCTTCGTCGGCCACGGCGCGGAACAGAAAACTAACTAGTAGGAGGAGGGTGAGCAAGGATCGTTTCATGATGGTATTTTTGGTCCTCGCAAATTACGAAACGCAGGCCGTCCATTCTTTCGTGAAAACGACTAATTTCAGGCATCAAAATCAATCTATGCGCCTCCGCCTGACCGTTCTATTCTTCATCAGCATCTATTGGGTTTCCTGTGGAAAGAAAGATTCACCTGCTCCGGGTCCGACTCCAAACCCCGCACCCGGTTGTGCAACAGCGGCTGGTCCGGCCAACGGCAGCTTCGTCACGGCCACCCAGGTTACGTTGAGTTGGAACGCCGTTTCCGGCGCCAGCATCTATGATGTGTATCTCGGAACAGTTGCCAATCCGACCACTCAGATCGCCAGCAGCGTCAGTGGAACCAGTTATACGCATACTATCTCAGCAACCCCCAATGCAACCTATTATTGGTATGTAGTTCCTAAGAACAGCAACGGAGCAGCTACCGGTTGTACGAGTCAGGTTCGATCGTTCACCTATATCACCATTTCGGCACCTGCTCCGTTCGGATATTATGTAGTGGGCTATTTCCCCTCGTATCGTTCGGTGGCGGATGTACCGGATGTGAAATTCCGTATGACCAATGTAGTGGTCTATGCTTTTTTCGGGGTGAATGCCAGTGGTACACTTACCGTGAACAGTCCGACTACGCTGAATGATGTACTTACCAAAGCAAGAGCCAATGGGGCAAAAGTGTTTGTGGGGATCAACGATGGCACGGGTGATGGGAAGACGAATTTTAAGAACATGGCAGCCACCGCAACCGGTCGAAATAATTTCGTGAAGGATGTGATGGCCAAAGTACGTCAGTACGGATTCGATGGTGTGGATATGGATTGGGAATTTCCTACGACCTCTGACGGAACAGATGTCACGTTCACGGCTATGATGAAAGAGTTGTCTGATTCTTTGCACCGGGATGCTAGATATTATTTATCCTGCGCCGTCACGGCCGGTAAATATGCGGGGGGTATCCGCGATGCGGTTCGTAATGAGATCTTCCCGTATGTTGATTTTTTCAATGTGATGGCCTATGATGACTTCAGTACATCCGCACCGTTTCGTCATCACAGCGATTATGCTCTTGCACAGACCTGTTTGAACTATTGGCTGAATACCCGACAGATGCCCGCTTCGAAATGCGTATTGGGTCTGCCGGCCTATGGTCGTCCTTCGGGGATCACACAATCCGGAACCACGCTTTCGTTTAGAGGAATTCTGGGTCAGGGTGGAAGCCCCAATTCCGATTCGGCGGTTGTCACGGCTGGCGGATTTACGAACTACACGATCTATTACAATGGCCAATACACGATCAAGCGCAAGGCTAAACTGGCAAAAGATCAGGCCAATGGCGTCATGATGTGGGAGAAATGGCAGGATGCGACGGATGGCAGTTCGTTACTGAAAGCTGCCTGTGATACGGTGGGGCGTACTTATTGATCGTTTCGTTCGCTTTCGTTTTCCTGCTGTAGCCGATCGCTCAGCAGGAGGTTTGTGTCACAGTTGTCACCGTCACAACAAGGCAGCGCATTCGTTTTGCAAATAGGACATTGATAATGTCCATGTACATGGATCAGATCAACCGTATGGCCGCAAAAAGAGCAACGTTGTTTTTGCATATCATTCTGCAACAGGCGTGTTCAGTATCTGCCAGAGTTTATCTTTCAGCTCAACCAATCCCTGATTGGTGACTGAGGAGATGAACAGATGTGGGTATGTGTCCGGTAATTGAGCGCGGATCTCTTTTTTCAATTCATCATCCAGCATGTCGCTTTTGCTGATCGCGATGACGAATTGCTTGTTGAGCAGTTCCGGATTGTATTGTTCCAGCTCATTGAGAAGAATATCGAATTCCTTTCGATGATCGGCGCTGTCGGCCGGAATTAAAAACAACAATACAGAGTTGCGTTCAATGTGACGAAGGAACCGATGACCGAGGCCGCGACCTTCAGCTGCGCCTTCGATGATACCCGGCAAGTCGGCGATGCAAAAACTTTTTCCATCGCGGTATTCGACCATGCCGAGATTCGGCGTGATGGTAGTGAAGGCGTAGTCTGCGATTTTCGGTTTGGCTGCAGTGATGACGGAGAGTAGAGTTGATTTTCCGGCGTTGGGAAAACCGACCAGTCCTACATCCGCCAGTACTTTCAGTTCCAGCACTTTCCATCCTTCGATCCCTGGCAGTCCGGGTTGTGCATGTTCAGGCGCCTGGTTGGTGGGTGTGGCAAAATGAGAGTTTCCCAATCCGCCTTTTCCGCCGGGAATCCAAACGATCTCTTGACCGTCTTCCAGAATTTCGACTTCTTGTTTTCCGGTTTCTTCATCGCGGGCGATGGTGCCCAGAGGGACTTCAATAATGATGTCTTTTCCATCGCGACCATGACAATTATTCGAGCCGCCTCTTTCTCCGTCTTCGGCCAATACATTCTTGTAATAGCGAAGATGGAGTAATGTCCATAGGTTACGGTTGCCTTTGAGGATGATGTGCGCGCCGCGACCGCCATCACCGCCGTCCGGTCCGCCCAGGGCGGTGAACTTATTGCGCATGAAATGCTTGTTGCCGGCACCGCCATGCCCGCTTCGGCAAAAAATCCGTATCTGATCGACGAAATTGCTTTTCTCCACGTAGTTGATTGGCTGCAAATATACCTGATGTCGGGGGCATAGCCCTAAATGAAAGATCCCGGCCTTAGCCGGGATCTGATCGCTTAAAAGGATGTATGATCTATTGGATCAGGAATTTCTGTTGGTAGGACTGCCGGCTCTCTGTACCACTGAGTTTGATGAGATAGAGACCTTGTGTTTGTCCCTTCGGTAAAACAACCGGCATGGTGCTGTTCTCCAGGCTGATCTGTACGGCCTGATTCATGACTTGTCGACCGAGCATGTCGGTTATTTCCAACTGATATCCGCCAGGAATGAGGTCACGCAAGCGCAGCTGGAACTGATTGTTGAGGATCGGGTTGGGATAAATCGACATGGAACCTTTTCCTGTTTCAAGGAGCTGGGGTGTTTCCGGTTTGGCATTTGCGGTATTGGCCTGACTACGCAATACATTTCCGTTGGCGAGATCGGATCCGTTCCAGGAAGTTTCTTTAACGGGCCATGCGGCAGCGGTCCAGTTCGCGGCATCGATCAGGAAATAGCCCGGCTGTACTGCACTGGTTACGAGGATCTGATTTTTATCTGTTACGGCCATGCCATTGATGCTGAATCCGGCAGGCAATCCTTTGATCGTGCCGAGGTGCGTGGCGACTTTAGTAGCAATGTTGATCCGAAAAATGTATTGAGCGGAAGTCATCAGGTACAGATTGCCTTTGTCATCTGCGATCATATCGCCTCCGAAGCTGGTACAGGAGAGATGAACCGATTGACCGTTGTTAGCGGCGTCGTCGACCAGGCTGCCCAGGTCCTCGATGACAGGTAATCCGCCTGTTGTGAACCGGATCAAGTGACGGGCGTCGTTAGTTAGTGCATATCCGTAGCCATCGTTACCAATAGTCATACGGGTAACCATCGCACCGGCATCAGTTGTGGCTGTTCGGTTGTTGGCAAGCGGTGTGCCAGACACATAATATGTTTTCCAATTATTGAGATCGATGTAGCGCAACTGATCGATCTGCATGGGTGTGAAGAATAAGCGATTGGTGCGAGGGTCTAAGGCCATGGCAGCTACACCCGATTGAAACGGTGCATCACTGCTGAGTGTGGCTTTTCCGGATCCGGCCTGAAAAATAGGTCGCTGATTATTCAGTCCCTCGTACAAAGGCTGCGTCACAAAACCACCCGTGAGGTCTATCCGACGCAGAAAATGCCAATTCGATCCGCCCGATTGTTGATCGGTGATGGTGTAGGCAAAACGATCAGATTGCGCCTGACTAAGCAAGGTGCATGCGGTAAGCGTGAGAAGGGGTAGAATTTTTTTCATGATCAGGTTCCTTTATGAAGCTAATTTATGGAATATAGTTCGATGTTTCAATTGATGAGAATCATCAGGAGAGTTGAAGGATGAAGGGTGAACGATGAATTTCACCCTTCATCCTTCAACTTTCAACTCCTTTTCAGATTTTTGTATCCGACCTCATCAAAATTCCGTTTTCCTGTGGCTTTTCGTAAAGGTCGGCAGGGTTTCAGCGTTTCGTGACAAGCTTTCGGAAGTTCCTGATACAGGCGGGTGCCCTCGGTTTTCCATTCGATGAGTTGATCGCTTGCTTTTTTGATGACTTTACCCGGATTACCTACCACAATACTACGGGCCGGGATTTTCTCTCCTTCTTTGATGAAGGTGAGCGCTCCCACGATGCTTTCATCGCCCAGTTCTACATTGTCCATCACCACGGCATTCATTCCCACCAGGCAATTTTTACCGATATGTGCTCCATGAATGATGGCGCCGTGACCGATGTGCGCGCCTTCTTCAAGGACAACCGTAACGCCCGGAAACATATGAATGGTGCAATTCTCCTGAACATTGCAACCATCTTTCAGGATGATCTCGCCCCAGTCGCCGCGCAGGGCCGCACCCGGACCGATATAGCAATCTTTTCCTATGGTGACTGCGCCGGTGACCACAGCCTGTGGATGTACGAATGCGGATGGATGCACGACGGGTTTGTTGCCGTTGAATGCGTAAAACATCAGATCAGTTTTTTATCGGTGCGATAGCAAAGACCTTTGAACTGCGCTACTAATTTTTCGTCCTGATTCACGATGCGAATGGTGTAGAGGCCGGTCGATCGTCCGTTATGCTCCTCTTTTGCAGTAGCCGTGAGCGTATCGCCTACACGCACTTCTCTTGTAAAATTGATGGAAGTGTCCAGTGCCACGGAGAGTTGATTTCGGTTGTTGCAGGCAAAGGCAAAGGCACTGTCGGCCAGCGAAAAAGCTACCCCGCCGTGTGCGATGCCGAAGCCATTCACCATTTCTTCGCGGACCTTCATTCGAATGCAACTTTCTCCGGTTTTGATGTCCAGCAATTCGATCCCCAACCATTGCGAGAATCGATCGTGTTGCATCATGTGTTCAACGACACGCCTGGCTTCTGTATTTGGGTCTGACATGTTAGTTTATTTTCCGGTGAATCGCGGATTGCGTTTTTCTAAAAAAGCATTTACGCCTTCTTGAAAATCAAGTGTCGCGGCGGCCTCTTGCTGAAGATCATCCTCTGTTTGCAATTGCTGCTCGAGAGTTTGTATTGCGGAAAGCTGTACTTGTTTTTTTATGCGGGCCAATGCCTGCGTAGGCATTTGAGAAAGCTGTTCAGCCAAATTCATCGCTGCAGTTAAGAAATCCGCATCCGGATATACGGCATAGATCATGCCTTGTTGTTCCGCTTCACGAGCTCCGATCTTATCTCCCAGCATCATCCACGCAGTTGCCTTTTGCTTACCCACCAAGCGTGGCAAAAAGAAACTGCCTCCCGTATCTGGCACCAGTCCAATTTTAGAAAAGGCTTGAATGAATGAAGCAGATTCAGCGGCTACGGTGATGTCGCAACAGAGCGCAAGATTGGCACCTGCGCCGGCGGCTACACCGTTCACGGCAGCCACAACTGGTTTTTCGAGGGCTACGATTTTTCGAACGATCGGGTTGTAATGTTCAGCCAGGATTTTTTTCATGCCCGGTCCGTTCGGATCGATGGCTTCTGCCAAATCCTGACCGGAACAAAATGCTTTTCCTGTGCCTGTGATCAATACCGCGCGAATGGAGGGGTCAGCACATTCGTCAAGAGCTGTTTGCAGGGCTAATGCCATCTCCCGATTGAAGGCATTGTATTTGTCGGGGCGATTCAGGGTCAGTACCGCCAGCGCTCCTTTTATTTCTTTGATCAGTGTCGGCATGTGATGATTCTTATTTAGTTAACTCAATGACATTTGAAAAAATCAAACGGCTCCTGACAATCCCTACATTGATAGAGTGCCTTGCAGGCCGTCGATCCGAATTCACTCACGAGTCGGGTATTGTTGGATCCGCATCGAGGGCAACCCACTCCGTCTTCCGGGATCGTGAATCGTTTATCGGGTGGAGCGATTCCGTATTCTTTTAATTTTTCTTTACCGGCTTCACTCATCCAGTCGGTGGTCCAGGCCGGACTGATCGATTGTTCGATGCGAACATTTTTGTAGTCGGCAGCGGTTAGCTCCATTCGAATGTTGGCAGCGATCATATCCATGGCCGGACATCCGGTGTAGGTGGAGGTGATCGTCACGATCAGTTCATCACCTTTGAATGCTATGTTTCGTACGATACCCAGATCTAAAATGGTAAGTACGGGTACTTCCGGGTCGGTTACCCGTCCCAGGATCTCATAAATAGATTCGATCGTATCCGTTATTTTTTCCATTACCATTCACAACCCGGGTAGCTGCGCTGCAGGTATTGCATCTCAGCGAGTATGAATCCGAGGTGCTCGCTGTGTATACCTTTTTTACCTCCGCTGCGCATGAATGTATTTTCCGGCGCATCGATGTTTGCTTCAGCAAAAGAGGTTTTTATTTTTTCTTTCCAGGCTGTTTCCAAGTCAGTGACAACGATGCCCGAGGTGGTTTCAAAAGATTCAGGCATGAACATTTCTCCGGTGAATGTCCAGATCGATGCCAGGGCACTCAATATTCTACTTCTACTTTCCTCGGTTCCATCACCCAGGCGGATCACCCATTCGCTGCTCCATCGAACATGGTAGTTCACTTCTTTCAGTGTTTTTTCCGAAATAGCGGCCAGTCGCTCGTCGTCGTGTGTGGTCAGTTTTTGAAAAAGCAGTTGTTGATAGCTGCTGAAAAGGAACTGGCGGAGTGTGGTGAATGCCCAATCGCCTTTGGGTTGTTCCACGAGCAGGATATTTCGAAACTGACGTTCATCGCGCAGGTAGGCGAGATCGTCTTCGGTAGTCCCGCTTCCTTTCAGCTCCGCGGCGTATTGATAGAAACTTCGGGCTTGTCCGATGAGGTCGAGTGAAATATTTGAGATCGCGATGTCTTGTTCGAGTACAGGGCCGTGGCCGCACCACTCGGCATTGCGTTGTCCGAGAATGAGGGCGTTGTCGGCCAGGTGAAGGATATAATCGAGTGTTGCCTTCATGTGTTACATGTGATTGATTTCGTCGGGCAGATCGTAAAAGGTGGGGTGACGATAGATCTTGTCGGCTGCCGGATCATAGAGCTCACCGGACTCTTCAGGTCGCGATGCATGGATGTCTTGGCTTTTCACCACCCAGATGCTGACGCCTTCTTGTCGGCGCGTGTATACATCGCGGGCATTTTCAATGGCCATTTGTGCATCGGTGGCATGCAAGCTGCCTACGTGTTTATGATCGAGGCCTTGTTTGCTTCGGATAAAAACTTCCCAGAGTGGCCAGTCATTTTTCGGTCCTTGTGGAGCCGGAGCGCCACCCGTTTCTTGTCCGGGTATATCTCCATAGAAAAACAGACGGATGTATGATTTCATATCGTTTGTTTAGGCGGCGTTGGCGTCAGCGCGTTTTTGTTTTTTTGCTGCATGGGCGGCGGCAGCTTCGCGCACCCAGGCACCTTCCTCCCAGGCTTTTTTGCGGGCCTGCAGGCGTTCGAGGTTGCAGGGGCCGTTTCCTTTTACGACTTGCCAAAATTCATTCCAATCGATCTCTCCAAAATCATAATGTTTGGTCTCTTCATTCCATTTCAGATTCGGATCGGGCAGCGTCATGCCTAATAATTTGACTTGCTCAACGCACATGTCCACGAACTGCTGACGCAATTCGTCGTTGGTTTTGCGTTTGATCTTCCATTTCATGCTTTGGTCGCTGTTGGTGCTTTCGCTGTCACGCGGACCGAACATCATGAGGGCAGGCCACCACCAGCGGTTGATCGCGTCTTGGCACATGGCGCGTTGTGCTTCGGATCCTTTGGAAAGCACTAATAACGATTCAAATCCCTGACGCTGGTGGAAACTTTCTTCTTTGCAGATGCGTACCATGGCACGTGCATAAGGTCCGTATGACGTGCGGGTGAGCATTACCTGATTCATGATCGCGGCTCCGTCGACCAGCCAGCCGACGGTACCGATATCAGCCCAGGTAAGCGTGGGATAATTGAAGATGGAGGAGTATTTGGCTCGACCGGAATGCAGGTCGTTGATCGTCTCTTCGCGGGAGGTGCCCAATGTTTCACAGGCGGAATAGAGATAGAGTCCGTGACCGGCTTCGTCTTGCACTTTGGCTAGCAGAATGGCTTTACGTTTCAGAGATGGTGCGCGTGAGATCCAGTTGCCTTCGGGCAGCATACCGACGATTTCGCTATGTGCGTGTTGACTGATCTGTCGGATGTTGGTCTTGCGATAGGCGTCGGGCATCCAATCGAGTGGTTCGATCTTGATCTCCGCGTCGATGGTATCCTGAAAATGTTTCTCGAGGTCGTGAACGGACATAGGAAAAGTTTAACCCGACAAATTTAATCAATCCGAACGGCTGTTTGGAAAATTGTGGAGTTGTTTCGGACTATTTCGCGTCGAAGTCTACCACGAGTTTTTCGCTGGTGGGGATGGCCTGACAGGTTAGGATGAATCCTTGTCGAACTTCCTCATCCTCCAGTCCCCAGTTCACTTCCATGGATGCTTCACCCTCCACCAATTTAGCCTTACAGGTGCAGCACATACCGCCTTTGCAGGCATAGGGCAGATCGGCGCCTTGTTTTAAAGCGGCATCCAGGATGGTTTGGGATCCTCCGAGGGGGATGTTCACGTCTACGGCTCTGCCATCGACACGGAGGGTGACGATGCTTTGGGGGCCGAGTGTTTCGGAGTCGTTCGTCGGTTTTTTATCGGACCGTTTCTGCTGAGCAGCGGTCGTGAAAAGTTCGAAATGAATTTTTTCGGAGGCGATGCCGAGGGTTGGAAGTGTTTGTCGGGCTGTTTCGATCATGGCTTCCGGTCCGCAGAGGTAACAGTCATCAACGCTTTTATAGTCGATCAATGCGGCCAGTCGTTCCATTTTGTTTGCGTCGATTCTTCCTTCGTTGATGTCGCTGTCGGTTCGTTCGCGGCTGAGAATGTGAATGAGTTGCAATCGGCCGAGGAATTTATTCTTCCAGCCCTCCAATTCTTCGAAGAAGATGATGGATTGGCGGTCGCGGTTTCCGTATATCAGGGTGAATCGACTGTTTGGCTCGGTGTACAGAACCGATTTCAGAATGGAAAGTACGGGGGTGATACCGCTACCGGCGGCGATGGCGAGATAATGTTTTTGGTTGACGGTGTGCAGTTCAGGATGAAATTTTCCCATCGGAGGCATGACATCGATGAGATCACCTTTTTTTAGTGTGCCGTGTGCATAGTTTGAAAATTTTCCATCCTCGATCTTCTTGATCGCAACGGTCCATTTGTTTTCGTGGGGTGCGCTGCAGAGGGAATAGGAGCGACGAACTTCTTCGCCCTCGATGCCCGTGCGAAAGGTGAGGTATTGTCCGGGTAAGTACTTGAATTCGTTCTGCAGATCTTTCGGCACTTCGATCTCTACGGAAATACAATCGGCAGTTTCCGCTTGTATAGCGCGGATGGGTAGGGCGTGAAAATGGGTTGCCATCAGGAAGCTTTACGGAGGCCGTCGATAAGAATTCGGATCATGTGATTGGAAAGTTCATCGGCGCTGATCTTGGTTTTACTGCGGTGCCAGGATTCGATGCCGTTTACGGCGTGCAGCATGACCAGCACGGCAGTGGGGGCATCGATGCGCCGGATCTCACCTTTGGCGATTCCTTCTTCCAGGATAGCAGCAAAGCGTTTGCGGTAGCTGCGGCGTTGGGTTTGAAAATTGGCCCGGAAGGGTTCGTCGAGATGACGCCATTCACGGTCGCACACGATTACCTTTTCGTAATTGTCGATCATTTGCTCAATATGGAAGCGCAGGATCGATTCGATCTTGTTGATGGTGTTTTGGCGGTTCGATTCCACCTCCTGTAATTTTTCATTGAAGAGGTTGGCCACTTCAAAGCAGATGGATTCTAGGATCTCGTTTTTGGATCGGATATGGTTATAGAGGCTGGCAGCTTCGATGCCGACGGTTTCAGCTAGGTCGCGCATGGAGGAGGCGGCGAATCCGCGCTCCCGAAACATGGTAGCTGCCCGCTGAAGGATCAGGCCTTTTTTCGATGCTTTTTTCCGCTCGGTCTTTTTCATATTTCAAATATATGAAACCTCGAGGGGACAGGACTTTGCGCCCGGTATCATCGATAATTTATGTAGGTTTGCCGCGCTTTACTCATTACAATATTCAACTATGTCCCTTATTTCTGTAGGCACCATGGCCTTCGATGCGATCGAAACCCCATTTGGAAAGACTGACCGCATCATTGGCGGATCGGCCACCTATGTTGCCTATGCGGCCAGTCATTTCGTGCAGCCTGTCAAACAGATCTCCATTGTAGGAAATGATTTTCCCGAATCGGAAATGGAGGATCTCCGTAGCCGTGGCGTCCATTTGGACGGTGTGGATGTACGTACCGATAAGAAATCCTTTTTCTGGAGCGGGAAATATCACAACGACATGAACAGCCGCGACACGCTGGTCACCGACCTGAATGTGCTGGCCGATTTCGATCCGCATATTCCCGATGGGTATCAGGGGGCTGAGTTCCTGATGCTGGGAAACATCATGCCCACGCTGCAGCTGAATGTGATACAAGAGTTGAAGCAGCGTCCGAAACTGATCGTGCTCGACACCATGAATTTCTGGATGAACACTGCGATGAACGATCTGAAGATCGTATTGCGGTACGTCGATCTGTTGCTCGTGAATGATGAGGAAGCTCGTCAGTTGTCCGGCGAGTATTCTTTGGTAAAAGCGGCCAAGGCCATTTTACAGATGGGCCCCAAGTATCTGATCATTAAAAAAGGGGAGCATGGAGCTTTACTTTTCCATGGCGATCAGGTTTTCAACTCTGCTGCACTTCCTTTGGAAGAGGTGTATGACCCTACCGGAGCGGGTGATACATTCGCCGGCGGATTTATCGGTTATCTGGCTAAAACCGGCGACATTTCCTTCGAGAATATGAAACGTGCGATCATCGTGGGTTCTGCGATGGCGAGTTTCTGTGTCGAGAAATTCGGACCCACTCGTTTGAAGGAGATCAATCAAGCTGATATTGAGAACCGTATCCGTCAATTCAAAGAGCTGGTCAATTTCGATATCGAGTTGGCATAAGCCAATTTTCATATTTAGGCGGTAAAGCGGAGTATAGATTCGCTTTACCGTTTTTTTATGTCAGATCACCTAGCTATTACAACTAGTTTTTTCTCTTTACTGATTATTCCTTTTGTTGATAGAATTTCGAACAGTAGAATATATTGTCCTCCTGCCAGCGGGTAGCCTTTTTCATCCAGTCCGTCCCAATTGAAAATGGTATCCGTTCCGACCAGTGCCAGGTTTGCCAATTCACGAACCAGTACGCCTGATGCGTGAAATATTCGGATGCGTATCCGGTTAGCTGTCTCCGTACGTTGAATGCGGATTTGCAGCCTATCATCTCTTCCGTCCCCATCCGGTGAGAGGATGTTCGAGGATAGCTCAATTTGCTGAGATGTAATGAACGATCGGTATTGTGAGTTGCGGCGGGTTGGGGTTCCGTATCCTACGGTACTGGCGGCCGATTGCCAGTTGTTTCTGTTTTGTGTTGCCAGATTCGGATCGATCCGTTCCAAGGCTACACCGGTGCGGGACTGAAGTCGGGGGAAATGCCAGTCCGCGTTGTATCGAAGTTCGTCCACCACTATGCCTTGGCCATTTAAAACAACCAGACTTCCTTCGGTATCTGGTAATGAGGGCAGCGCATCCGTTCTCAGCACTAGCTCCGGCTCTTGTACGAAGTAATTTCTTGTCAATGCCTTCGGGTCGGCGGTTAACACCAGATGATCGCCAGGGAAAAAATAGGTGGGTTCTGAGGTGATCCGTTGAATGGTGCCCAAGCTTCCGCCGACAGACCGATTCGTAACATGAAGCTGTGACAGGTCGATGATCTTTTTGCCCTTGTGGAACAGTTCAACATAATCCGATCCACCGGCGGGCGGGTCGAATAGGATCTCGTTGATCCGTATGTCTGCTGTATCAGGCATGGTGGGGATGCCGATGCGGATCGATTGCGACCGATCTGAAACATTACCAATCACATCGCTGACTTCGATATTGGTGAGCGTATAAACCTTATTCCTGAGTAAGGGCCAATCCGTTCTCAACTCAACCCGATCGTATAGCGGAGGCAGGCATCTGGCTTCTACGATTTCCCGGCTGTCGGATAGATGAAACAGTCCCTCTTGACTAACCGCTACACTATCCAATGCTTCGTCAAACAGTACAAGCAAGCGTGACGAGTCGAGTGCATATCCTTTTTTGAGGATAGGCGGTTCTTGATCGATTAGTGTTCTTCTGATTGAATTCGGTTGGCCGGGACTGCCGCCCTCATTATTGATGGAGGATGCCCAATTGGGTTGAAATAATCCGGGAAGTCCGGCATCGATCATTTCAAGAGACCAGCCTCCTTGTTTTTTCAATTCGGTTGAGTGCCAGTTTACCGAGTATTCGATCGCATGGATGACTTGTCCGGCAGCATTGCGGAGTACCAATATCTCCCCGTCATTATCAAGTGATGGGAAACTGGTTAGCCCGATGCAACGGCCATACGTACTGAGTGCGGTAACGGACGAGTTGGCGCAGAGGATGAGCAGACTGTCGGGGTAAAGGGTGATGTTCGGTATCGGACCGGATTGTCCGCCGGCATCGCCCAGGCGCCAGCCCTGTAACGGTATCGGGGCGAGGGAGCGGTTTCGTATCTCGATCCATTCGGTGTTGGGGAGTCCGACAGAAGGAGCAGGATCTGCAAAGATTTCATGTATCACTACCTCGTAACGTTGTGCGAGAAGAGGAGAGCCGATAAGAATGAATAGTAATAGTTGGAAGAGGCGCATGGTGTAAAAATGAGAGTTTGGTTTGGCCGTTTCCAAGAAAAAGGGAGTGGAATAATCCGTAATGCTTGGAGAAAAAAACGGCGGCGGCTAATTTCGCGGGCACGATACCTGCCAACAGGTCTTTATTCAAAGGCCTTCACTTTTTAAATACACGAACGATGAAAGTTGCTGTGGTCGGTGCCACCGGATTGGTCGGCACCAAGATGTTACAAGTGTTGGCGGAGCGAAAATTCCCCGTTACGGAACTCATTCCCGTAGCCTCTGAACGTTCCATCGGAAAATTGATTTCTTTTCAGGGTAAAGAGTACCCGGTTGTTTCCATGGAGGAGGCGATCCGATTGAAGCCTGCCGTTGCGATCTTTTCAGCAGGTGGCAGTACGTCATTGGAGTGGGCACCCAGGTTTGCGGAAGCGGGCATACCCGTAATCGATAATTCATCTGCCTGGCGGATGGATCCGACCAAGAAATTGGTTGTGCCCGAGATCAATGCGGATGAATTGACAAAACAAGATCTCATCATTGCGAATCCGAATTGTTCGACCATACAAATGGTGGTGGCGCTTAACCCACTTCACAAGCGATACGGTATCAAGCGAATTGTAGTCAGTACCTATCAGAGTGTAACCGGGACGGGCGTAAAAGCCGTCGATCAATTACATGGGGAAAGAAGAAAGCAGGTGGCGGGTGAATCATCGGACTATCCCATGGCGTATACATATCCGATCGATCTGAATGTGATCCCGCAGATCGATGTATTTCTGGAGAATGGATATACGAAGGAGGAGATGAAGATGGTGAAGGAGACCTGTAAGATTTTGCGCGATGATTCCATTCGGGTGACGGCCACTACGGTGCGTATTCCGGTGATGGGTGGTCATAGTGAGAGTGTGAATGTGGAATTTGAAAACGATTTCGAGCTCAGTGCCGTGCGTTCGATCTTATCTGCTGCACCCGGAGTAGTGGTGGTGGATGATCCGGCTACGCAACAATATCCGATGCCGATGGATGCGCATGAGCGGGATGAGGTGTTTGTGGGACGTATCCGTCGCGATGAATCGCAACCCAATACACTCAATTGCTGGATCGTGTCTGATAATCTTCGTAAAGGGGCGGCTACCAATGCTGTTCAGATCGCGGAGTATATGATCGGAGCGGGATTGATCGGCTGATCAGTTGGCGATTAGTTCCAGAAATTCCGCTTCGTTGAGAATAGTGATGGTATTGATCCTTTTGGCTTTTTCCAGTTTGCTGCCGGCGTCTTCACCTACCACGAGATAATTCAATTTAGCACTGACGCCGCTGAGAATTTGTCCGCCTTTGGCTTCTGCCATGGCTTCAGCTTCGCTTCGTTTGAGGGTGGGGAGTGTACCAGTGAATAGAAAACTTTTTCCGCTGAGCGAACCGCCCGCTGTTTTGGTCTTTTCCTCCTGCTTCAGCGTTAGTCCGAGTGCTTCCAGTTTTTCAATCAACTGAATATTGCTCTGTTCCTGGAAGAATTGATGGATGCTGCCGCCCACTTTGGGTCCGATGTCTTCCCATTGCTGCAGTTCCTCCAATGATTTTGCTTTCAGGTCGAGTATGTGTGTAATCTGCCGGGCGATCGTTTTGGCGGTGGTTTCACCAACGAATCGAATGCCTAAACCGTAGAGTAAGCGATGCAGGGGTTGATTCTTGGAGGCTTCGATGGATTGCTGCAATTTTTCGATGGATTTTTTTCCGAATCCTTCCAGGGCGCTAATCTGCTCATAATCGAGTTGGTAGATGCCGGGGATTTCTGTGAGCAAACCCGCCTCGTAAAATTTACGGATGTTGGCTTCGCCGAATCCGCGGATGTCCATCGCATCCTTGCTGACAAAATGAATGATGCGTTCAACGGCTTGTGCCGGACATTCCCAGTTGCCGCAGCGCCAGACGGCCTCTTCTTCTTCTTTATGAAGCAGGTGATCACAGATCGGACATTGGCGGGGGAATTCAATTTTCTTTTCTGTTCCGTTGCGTGCATCCGCGAGTGACTTCACGATCTGCGGGATCACGTCACCGGCGCGTTCGATGAGAACCTGATCGCCCAGCCGCAGGTCTTTTTCCCGGATGTATTCTTCGTTGTGGATGGAGATGCTGCTGACGGTGACGCCACCGATGGCCACCGGTTCGAGTTTGGCTACAGGGGTAACAGCTCCGGTTCGTCCCACTTGAAATTCGACGGCCAGCAGCTTGGTGGTGGCTTGTCGCGCCTTGAATTTAAAGGCGATGGCCCATCGGGGATGGTGGGATGTCATGCCCATTTTTTCCTGCAGGGCCAGGTCGTTCACTTTGATCACCATCCCGTCGATCTCGTAGGGCAAGGCGTCGCGTTCCCCTTCAAAGGAGTGGCAGTAGTCGATCACTTCTTGAATGCCATGGCAGACGCGTTTTTCGTTATGCGGACTCCGAAAGCCAAGGTTCCATAATAAGTCGATGGACCCTTGGTGTGTTTTCAGTACTTCGGGTGTGGGTTGACCAGGCTGAAGGGTGTAATAACTGATGTGGTAGACAAAAGCTTCGAGGTTTCGTTTGGCAACTTGTGCTGGATCTTTCAGGCGAAGGGTTCCGGAGGCGGCGTTACGGGGATTGGCCAAGGGAGGCTGACCTTCTTCCATCAGGGATTCGTTGTAGAGCCGGAATTTCTCTTTATCCATCAACACTTCGCCGCGAATTTCTATCTGTTGTAATCCAAGGGTAGAAAAGGCGGCATGCAGCGGGAGGGAACGGATCTGGCGAACATTCGGAGTCACATCGTCGCCTTCCGTGCCATCGCCTCGAGTAGCGCCGCGTACCAGTTGATCGTTTTCGTAGATCAGCGAAATACTTCCACCGTCGAATTTGGGTTCGATGCAGTAGTCGATCGTGTTGAGTCCGGTCAGTTCCCTGGCTTTACGATCGAAATCAAGCAGATCATCTGCATTGTATGAGTTTTCCAATGAGAGCATCGGCACCAGATGCTTCACCGTGGGAAACGCTGCGGTGAGTTCTCTAGCCACCCGTTGGGTGGGAGAATCGGGGCGTATCAGGTTAGGTTGTTCCTTTTCCAGCTGTTCAAGTGCCTTGTAGAGCCGATCGTATTCCGCATCGGCCAGGAGGGGATCGTGCAGGATGTAGTAACGGTGCTCATGAAAGCGCAAAACATTACGAAGCATCTCGATCTGTTCCGGAGCGATGATGCCGGTGTTCAGTTGAGCCAGCAGCGATCTGGTTTGTTCAATGCAGAGGTCGTTCATGGCTGGACGGATTCAACAAATTGATTTACAAGAGTGATAAAGATAATGTAGACAAGACGAATAGACCAGAGACGAAAGACCAGCAGACCCAAAGTTGATACGTTGTGACTACTTTCCTGTTCCCTTGTCTTTTAGTCTTCTCGT
>Ga0209229_10000400_pt1 | contig 17753 bp, 13 predicted proteins | sample SanBayMetagenome_FD_187466 | JGI IMG/M metagenome (GOLD analysis project Ga0209229, IMG submission 187466) | Freshwater and sediment microbial communities from dead zone in Sandusky Bay, Ohio, USA (SPAdes) (version 2) | ecosystem: Environmental > Aquatic > Freshwater > Lentic > Sediment... | reverse complement strand
CCCCGAACTAATAATCGCGCTGCAATTTGTTCAAACCCCTGGGATTTTTGAGCTTTTTCCGTCGTTTTTTCCATTAACCAAGCATAGCCATCCGCCACGGTTAAAACCTGGGGTTTTTCTGGATTTTTGCCAGGTTTAGATTGAGTTGAACCTGCCAATTTTTGGGTTAATTGTTCCGTTGTCGCCACCCGTTTCATCACTTCCGAAATATCGGTTGAAACCCCACCTCCATTATGTTGAATCATCTTTAAAGTTCCATCTTCATAAGCACCAGCCAGGGAACCCAAATGCACAATCCATAGAGGAATAGAAAGCTGGGGAACCTCGGTTTTATCTTCCGATAATTCATAACTTCCTTCATCACTAATTAATACAATTCCGTCGTAGGCTTCATTTCCTCGCAACTGTATAAACTGGCGCAGCATTTCTTTAATTTGTAAAGTTCCATAAAAGACTTTTTGATTCACCTGAAACCGTGGCAAATCATTCATAAATTGGGGTTGATTTCCCGCCGTTGCTGTTACAAATAAATCCGCCTGATTTTGGGTCAGAATATTAGTCTTAAACCAATCTAAGGTTTTCACTAATTCCTGTTTATGGGTTTCCATACTTCGAGAGGTATCTAAAATAATCGCAAATCGTTGATTTTGGGGTAATATATAATCTTTTTCAGCTAAGGGTTGAACCGTAATTTTATAATCATCTAAACTGACTTGATGGGATTGAATTGACTGTTGAGAAACTGGTAAATTAGCCTCTAACCAATCCTTTTCAAATCCTTTAATTGATTTTTGATTTCTAATTCTTTCCGTGGCTTTTGTCCAGAAAATATTACGTTTTTCTCCCAATTTAGGTAACGGCCATTGATTCCCCTGACCCATGACTTTATAGGTTAACCACAGATGCAATTCTGCGGGAGGATTAGGATTATTTCTATCCCAAGAAACTGATTTAGGCGGAATCGGAAATGCACGCAGTCGATAATGTTGGGTTCCCACCTGTTCTAACAATGCCGGGTCAACGGGACGTTCCCGTTTAACCTGAGAATTATACACTTTTTGAGCCGCACCCCTCGGAGAAACCGTAAAGGGAAAACGGGTAGCTTTATTATTAGTATCTCCTAACCAAAGTCCCGTAATTACGGCGGTTTCAGGTAAGGTGAAAGAGTAAAAAATCTCCTCTACATCCTTAGTTTGATTTTGATAAATTTCGTGGATTTCCACATCTCCCCAGTCCCCCTTTTCTTGAACAGTAACCTCTTGTTTGGCTAACCAAACTTTTTTCTGATTAATATTCAATAAGCCTGCTTTAGCATCATCTAAAATAACTGTAGATTTAAGCGCGTGTTGAATTGCCAGACGTTCTCCTTTTTCAATCGGAGCATCAAAAAAATTAGCATATAGTTTCTCAGCCTTATCCACATCCTTATCTAAATCTCCTTGATAAAGAAAGGGAGACATCAATTGATTATAACTATTTTGAAGACCATTTAATAAGGGTTGAGGTAAATTGAAAACATCTTTATACATTGCCTCAATAGAATTACTATCTTTAACGGCTCCTAAATAACGATATGGGGATAAATAGGCGTTAACTAATCCTCTACGAATAGATTCAGATTGGGCTAATAATTCTTGTTTTTGCGGTTCGGTTTGGGGAATATTTTCTAACTTTTGAAAGGCTAAAACTTGAGGTTGACGCAGAAAACTAATTAATAATACAGTCCAAAGGGTTACAACTCCTAATGAGATTTGGACGGTGCGAGTCCGACCATATTGGGCTGAAAATTTGCCTAAAATTCGTTGTCCTGAATGAACATAAAGAGCAACTAAAGCCGAAGGCATTCCTAAAAATAATGTTGCTGTTCCGGCGCAAAGAATCGTCATCACAGCAAAACCTAACAAGAAATTATGAGTTAAATCCCACCACAAATATTCTAACCACTGAAATGAAAAAAACTGTCTTAACAGAACAACAGCAGCCGGAACTGCATAATATAGCAGAATAATTCCTAAATAAAATCCGACCAATAACATCAGGCTATGGATAGCTAATTGTATTCCCGATAAAATTCGAGATGTTTTATGCTGTTTTTCTCCTAAATATCCCCAGACTAATTCTACAAAAAAGGCAGTAATACAAATTAAAATAGTGGTTAATACGAAACGACTAGCTAGGGTCATTTCCCGCAGAATAAATAATCTTACCAGACAGAATAAAAATAGCGGTGCTTCTACACCATAAAATAACCGGATTAACTCTACAGGTCTTTGACGAAAATTCCTATTTGCAATAATCACGCAAACGGTGGGAATTGCAATTAAAGCCAGGATGGTTAGAGTAAATTCTAGTTCGATTTCTCCAGCAAAGGTCGCTAAGACCAGAAAAATTGCTAGAAAAGGTAAAATCCAAATATAAACAACGGTGAGGAACGTGATATTCCACAACCAAAAAATTAATCCGAACAGGGCATGAACGGTTTTAGTTATATTCATATTACCCGATTAGGCTATGTATCAAGGTAGAAGATTCAACCGAAAACTATCGCAGCCACTCTATCATCAAGTATAGCAGGAGGCAATAGGGAATAGGCAATCTCGCTATAGGTAAATACTTACTATGAGCAGCTTTTAGCTTTCAAGAATGTCCTAATAGATGCGGCAACTGCTATATAACTCTCTACAATTGAGCTATCACCGATTACTGAATTGTAAAAACAGAAATTATAAAAAAAGCTCAGGTATGATTACCTAAGCTTTCCTTATTTAGATGAAATCGAGGATATCCTGGGAATCAGTCCTAATCCAAGGGGTCAAAAAGCCATTTAATAGCGACCACGACCACCGCCACCGCCACCATAGCCACCGCGACTGCCACCGCCACGATTGCCACCGCCACTTCCTCGGTCTTCTTTAGGTTTGGCTTTGTTAACTTTCAAATCTCGACCCATCCATTCCGCTCCATCTAGTGCTTCAATAGCTGCTGTTTCTTCTGTGTCATTTTCCATTTCCACAAAAGCAAAGCCACGTACTCGACCTGTTTCACGATCTGTCGGGAGTTGAACCCGCTTAACATTACCGTACTCTTTAAAGACCCCTCTTAGATCTTCTTCTTTAACTTCATAAGAAAGATTGCCGACATAAATAGACATAGGGTATCTCCAAAATCAAAATAGTGCGGAGGTTAGAATTTCGGAGAGAAGCCTGTCCAAACCAAACGGGAAATGCCCATCAAGACTACAAACAAAAGCTACAACCGAATTTTACTCTCATTAATCACTCTAGTATAACCTATTTTTAACTAAATTGACAATTCTGAAACAATTAGCAAAATTTGGGCTTGAGTGAGGAACCTTTTAATCTAGGGATTCAGCCCTATCTAGCAACCTCAACTAATCTTAAATCAAAAAGCCTAGATATTACGACCTAACCAATAAAAAAGCTCAGGTATCGCGTATCGCGACCTAAGCCTTTTTATTGAGATGAAATCAAGGAGACCCTCAAAGTCAATACTAATCGAAGGGGTTAAAAAGCCATTTAATAGCGACCACGACCACCGCCACCGCCACCGCCACCACCGCGACCACCGCCACCGCCACCACCATAGGCGGAACGACCACCAACACCTGGTCCTCGGTCTTCTTTAGGTTTGGCTTTGTTCACTTTCATGGTTCGACCCATCCATTCCGCTCCATCAAGCTCTGCAATGGCTTTGTCTTCTTGCGTTTCAGTTTCCATTTCCACAAAAGCAAAGCCTCTGACTTTTCCTGTTTCACGGTCTTTAGGAAGTTGAACCCGTTTAACCTCACCGTACTCTTTAAAGACATTTTTTAGATCGTCTTCACTAACGTCATAAGAAAGATTACCGACATAAATAGACATAGGGTATCTCCAAAATCAAAATAGTGCGGAGGTTGGAATTTCGGAGAGAAGCCTGTCCAAACCAAACGGGAAATGCCCATCAAGACTACAAACAAAAGCTACAACCGAATTTTACTCTCACTGATTACTTTAGCACAACCTGTTGAAAAACAGGCACTTACACTCCTGCAACAATCCTGGGGATTCGTCTGGGAATTTTTTCTCCACTGAGGACTACTTTTAGTACAAATATAAGCATTCATTCTGCTATCCTTGTCCTTGCCGCAAGCTCCTCAAGCGTAAATTTTTTCCCAGTCCGGGAGTGGGTTTTAATGTCTTGCACTGACAACTTTCACTCTAAAAAATTACAGGGCAGAAGAGAAGTCAAATTTTAGTAGCTTCGTGAGCTATTTCTGTTATTTCCCCAGCCACGACCAGAATGATCAGAAGGCTTGCGATCTTCTCTAGGTCTGGCTTTATTCACCTTCAGGACTCGACCCATCCATTCTGCTGAATCGAGTTCACCAATTGCTTTGGTTTCTTCGTCATCCGTTGCCATTTTGATGAAGCCAAAACCCCGTTTTCTTTGGGTTTCCCGGTCAATGGGAATTTGAACATCTGTAACGGAACCATATTCACCAAACACTTGAGTGAGGTCGGTTTCTGTTACGTCGTAAGACAGATTGCCTACATAAATCGTCATTAATTACCTTTTCAGTCAAAAATCAAGGGGTGTGCGGAGATTGGAATTCGGAGGCAAGCGGGTAGAACTTACACTAAAGAGCGAAAACATTCCTGATGCCGTAGCAAACTAGGCTACCGATATCTAATCCTTATTAGAATCATAACATTCTTTTTGGGAAATGCTGTATCTATCTTTTGGTAGACTTAATTTTCATGACTTGATTGTGCTTAAACTGAATCCTATCTAGGCTCCGATCCGATTGTTACATATTGTGAACTACCTACACTGACCTGATGGTACAGTGTAGGCTTCCCAATTCAATGGGGACTGCCTCGGACTTCATGGATTTTTTACGTCCCGAAGATTTTGGTCTTACATCCCCTCCAAGGGCAGAGAATCTCGTTTTAAACCAACTTTTTACTTTTTTCACCCCGGCTTAAAAGCACGGGGCGTGATTATTTCTACACAACTTCAGTTAAAATTTTCGACTTTCAAACCCAACCCGGGGACAATTCATTTCTAATTCCCAAAAGTCAGTCAATCCCATCTTAATTGTTTGGAATGGGACAGGTCGCATAAACGGAATCGGATCGTAATCGGGGTTATCGGGTTCATCGGGGGCAGTTGTTCTAGGGGGGGCGGAATTAGTCGGGGGACGACGGGATTCTTGGGGTTCGTCGGTAGTCGAGGCAGAAGTGCTGGCGCGACGTGAGCCCAAGGGAACCACTTTGTTTTGAGTCGGGGTGGCGGGATCGAAAGTTTGGGTGGGTCTGGAAAGATCCATTTGTGCCGGATAAATCCGTTGGGCAGTCAGTTCTGCCCGCTTTTCCTTAAATCCTTCCTGTCGTTCAATGGTATTCATTCCCAAACGACCTTCGATAATAATTTGATCTCCTTGATGATATTTTTCGTGAACTTCCTGCGCGAAATTTCCCCATGCGATTACTTTTAAAGTGGCGGGCGGATCGACATCCCGTAGTCCGGGAAACTGAACCAACATTTCAGTAAGGGCAATTTGATTATCGGGGGTATAACGAAGTTGCGGATCTTGAATGATCTCCGCCATTAGAATAATACTGTTCATTTTTTGATCAATAAATTTGTTTGCCGTGGGAGTGTTCTCCCTCACTATTCATGAAACTCTCCCCAAGAGTTGAGTTTTTTCAATCATGACATTTTTATTGGAAAATTTAAACGGTTTTTGATTAATTTTTTACCCTAAATATCTTCGCGGTGATCCATCCCTTGGGATTGATTCACAAAATCATGAACTAAATTGCGGTATTCTCGCAGGGTCGTATCAACCCAATCTCGATCAACACTATTGGCAAAAATATGAACCTGCGGCTCTCCCGCATCGGGTAAAACCAGAACCCAGTTATCATCTTGGTAGTTAATTAATTTGACTCCATCAATTAATTCTAGGTTGTCGGGGGAATGGGTTTCGACTAAATGCCGCATTAATGCTCCTTTAATTGTCCAAGGACAACGCACGGTATAGCGACGATGGACGACATGGGGTAAATCCGCCCGTACTTGGGTTAGTGAGCGCTCTTGGCTGGTTAACAGTTCAATAATTTTAGCAATGGAAAACATCGCATCAAACCCGGGATGCAGTTGGGGAAAGATAAATCCCATATCGCCACTGCCACCTAAAACTACGTTAGGATTGCGGTGACAAGCTTCCATTAAGGCCGTTGGGTTTGCCTTGGTACGGATGACTTTAGCATCGTAACGACGGGCAATTTGTTCGACGGCCGAAGATGTATGCACCGGAACTACGATGGTACTGCGGGGATGGGAAGTTAAGACCATATTCACCATCAAAGAGGTTAAAAATTCCCCTCGAATGGGACTTCCGGTTTCATCTACTAACATAAATTGTTCCCCATTGGCATAAACCTGGGCTCCAAAATTAGCCCGTAGCGCTTCTACAACTCGTCCTAATTGATCGAGTAAATTTTCTCGTTCAGGAACCGATAAAGCGGTATGATTTAAACTAGCATTTAAAACCACCGCATCACAGCCAAATTTAGCTAAAAGTTGGGGTAAAATTGCCCCAGAAACCGCATAAACATAGTCAATAACTACCTTGGCGTTACTGTAGCGTAAAATTTCACTATTGATATGTTTACTAAAACTGGCACTATAAATATCTAATAAATCAACCGTATAACTGACGTTACCAATTTCAGGAATTTGCGCCCGTCTCAAATCTTCCTTGAAATAAGCCCCTTCAATTTTTTTCTCCTTGGCTTTGGTAATACTAATTCCTTTATTATCCAAAAATTCAATTAATAAATAGTCTGCCCGTTCTGGGGAGAGGCGAACGTGAATTCCCCCCGCTACATTTAAAGTAGGAATAGCCGTGCGAGTGATGGGAATGGCGGTGGCATCTAAGTTAATAATATTCACCCCAACGGACATTAAACCTGCCACTAAAGAACGAGTCACCATCCGAGAAATCGGCCGTTGATCCCGGGAAACTGCTACCAAAGAACCGGGTTTTAAAGTTGACCCAAAAGCCGCCCCCAATTTAACCGCAAATTCCGGGGTAATATCAATATTTGCTAATCCTTGCACCCCCCTTTGACCGAATAAATTGCGTTGGGCCGTATTCCCCCAAATTAAATTAATATTCAGGGTAGCCCCGGATTCGATTTTTTTACTTGGCCAGACCCGCACCCCCGGACTAATTTGGGCTTCTTCCCCGACACTGGATAAGGAGCCCACCACCGCCCCTTCGAGGACATGGGCACGACGTCCCACCCGCGCACCCCGGGCAATTACACAGGCCCGTAAATGGGCATCATCCCCAATAATCGCCCCATTCCAAATAATTGGCCGTTTGATATTGGCATCGGCCCCGATGGTGATATTATCGCCAATCACGCTTCCGGCTTCAATTTGTGCCCTCGCCCCAATGCGACAATTCCGACCAATCAAAACCGGGGTTTCGATCACGGCGGTTTCATCAATAAAGGTATTTTCTCCAATCCACAGACCCGGAGAAGGTTCGGGGTAGGCAATTTTCAGTTTCACTTTCCCCATTAAGGCATCATAATGGGCTTCTCTATAGATGTCTAAATGACCAATATCACACCAATAATTATTAGCAATAAACCCATACATGGGTATCCCTTTTTCTAGGAGTAAGGGAAATAAATCTTGGGAAAAATCACATTCTTGATCAAAGGGAAGATACTCTAAAACTTCTGGTTCTAAAATATAGGTTCCGGTATTCACCGTATCGGAGAAAACTTCACTGGCGGCGGGTTTTTCTAAAAAGCGATTAATTCGATGATTTTCGTCGGTAATGACCACACCAAACTCAATGGGGTTGGGCATTCGGGTTAGAATCAAGGTGGCTTTGGATTGTTTCTGCTGATGAAATTCTATGGCGGCAGTTAAATCAAAATCCGTAACACTATCTCCACTAATTACTAAAAAGGTTTTATCTAAAAGTTCGGCAATATTTTTGACACAACCTGCGGTTCCCAGGGGTTGATCTTCTTCCACCGCATAAGTGATTTGTACCCCTAAATGACTGCCATCATGAAAATATTCTCGCATCACATCGGGAAGATAATGCAATGTGGCGATCACTTCTGTAATATTATGTTGTTTGAGGAGATTGATAATATGTTCAGCAATCGGACGATTGAGTATGGGTACCATCGGTTTAGGCAGATCGCAGGTTAACGGTCTTAGTCGTGTTCCTGATCCACCGGCCATTAGCACTGCTCGCATATATCCTCCTGATTGATTTAGCTTGATTTGGTGATCCGGTGTTTTTCGGATTTGATCACAGCTAGGTTTATAATTAAAAACCTTCTCAATATATAGAATAGCAAATTTCCTATGGAATTGCTTCCCTTTTAACCTATGTCAACCCCAATCACCATTCTCTAAGATTAACTGCTAGAATAGACCTATGTTTACTGTGTCTATCATCCTTTAGGTATAAAATCTTTCAGATATGAATTCCCTAATTACCCTAGTATTAGTCGTTATTTATGCAGGTGGAATCTGGAAATTTTGGACGGGGTTTGAAAATACCAACTTCAACCGCAGTTTCCAAAACCGTCTGATCTTCTCCCTGTTATGGCCAGTTTTATTTGTATTTAATCCTTCCTATCGGAAAAACTTTAAAAAAGCATTGAAAGGCTCAAAATAGACTGATATAGCAATTCGCGCCGATGTCATAATCTTTGATTGTGGCGGTTTGGTCTCCAAACCTAGGGGTTTTTTTCACAAATCTTACAATGAATGGCTAAATCTTCTAATTCATCGGGTTTTTTCAATTTGTCTGTGAGTTCCGACCCTTTAGAAAGGGCGATCGCTTCGATTGCCAATCGTTTTAATCAAGAATATCAAGGGGGATCTTTTGATTTACCTCCAGAGGTTGAAACGATGGCAATTTTTCGCGATCGCATAGCTGGAACTTTATCAGAAAAAATCACTTCTCCCTTTTGGGAAATTGCCAAACCGCAAAAAAATCAGCACTGTTTAGATATTGGTTGTGGGGTCAGTTTTCTAATTTATCCTTGGCGAGATTGGGGAGCTTTATTTTATGGTCAAGAAATTAGTACGGTGGCAAAAGACGCCCTGAATATTCGAGGGCCACAATTAAATTCTAAACTGTTTAAAGGAGTAACTTTAGCCCCCGGTCATCAATTGCAATATGAGGCAAATCAGTTTGATTTAGCGATCGCCACCGGATGGAGTTGTTACTATCCAATCAGTTATTGGAAATTGGTTTTAAAAGAAGTCAAGCGGGTAGTTAAACCCGGGGGAGATTTTGTTTTTGATGTTCTGATTCCCGATGCTGAATTAGCCGAAGATTGGGCAATATTAGAAACCTATTTAGGCACAGAAGTTTTCTTGGAAACCCTAGAAAATTGGGAAACGATCATTAAAGAAACGGGGGCTAAAATTTTAAAACGCCAGCCCGGAACTTTGTTTCAACTCTATAAAATCCGCTTTTAAACGGAATCATGATCATTGACGTATTGTTAATTGGTGCTTTAGGATTTCTGGGGAGTTTTGGTCACTGTTTGGGAATGTGCGGCCCCTTAACCGTTGCTTTTTCTGTTTCCGATGAATCCCTCTCCCCTGGCAAAATTCCCTGGCAATTTCACCTATTATTAAATTTCGGCCGGATTCTTAGTTATGCCTTAATTGGGGCGATGATTGGCGGGTTGGGTTCGGTTTTAATTGCTGGGGGACAAATGGCAGGAATTGGCAGTATTTTTCGCCAAGGGATGGCGATTTTTACTGGAATTCTATTGATTATTTTAGGATTAGCTCAAATTAATCCTACCGTCTTTCGTCGTTTCCCGATTATCCATCCCTTATCCCCGAAAAATTTACATAATTACCTAAGTAAAATCATGGTAAATGTATCTTTACAAAATCATGTTTTTACTCCAATTTTATTGGGATTAATTTGGGGTTTAATTCCCTGTGGTTTTCTCTACACAGCCCAAATTAAAGCCGCAGAAACAGGAAATTTAGGGTTGGGAATGCTAACTATGTTAGCCTTTGGACTCGGAACTTTCCCGACAATGTTAGGGGTGGGATTATTAACCGGAAAATTCACCGCCGACCGTCGCGGTCAACTCTTTAGACTGGGGGGATGGATTACTTTATTAATCGGAATTTTAACCCTATTAAGAACCGGAAATCATGTTGATTATACTGGTTATGGATCTTTAATTAGTTTAATGTTCGCCTTAATTGCCCGTCCAATTAGTCGGTTATGGTCGCAACCTTTAAAATATAGACGCTTTTTAGGAGTTGGTGCATTTGTATTAGCTATTGTTCATACGGTGCAAATGTTAGATCATACGTTTCAATGGAATTTAACTGCTTTTGAATTTATGATTCCCCAACATCAACTGGGAATAATAGCGGGGGGATTAGCATTATTATTGATGATTCCGGCGGCGATCACCAGTTTTGATCATATTCAAAATTATTTAGGAATATTCTGGCGTAGAATTCATTTATTAGCCGTACCCGCATTAATTTTTATAGTGATTCATGCTCTGTTTATTGGTTCTAATTATTTTGGTAGATTTGATCTAACATTTTTTGATCAATTAAGAGGTTTTATTTTTATTATTGTAACTTTAATGGTATTATTGATTAGGTATCTGCCTATTTGGTCAATATTGGGATTAGAAAAATTTTATGTTGCGCCCCTTAAGCAAAAATAAGTCTTTAAAATTATTATTAATTATTGGAACATTCTTCTATGTTCAACCCCTGCAAAAATTCTCCTATTCTAACCCGGCTATTGCCCATGAAGTAGAAGTGTCTGGAGATGTGGCGGTAACATTCCACCTAGAACCTAATCATAATCCCCGGTCAGGAGAAAAAGCAATAGTTTGGTTTGCATTAACCCGTCGCGGCGGAAAAATCATTCCCCTATCTGAATGTAATTGTCAATTGGCGATTTATCGAGAACCTAGGTCATCAAATACACAACCATTAATGCAGCCCCAATTAAAAGCTATTTCTGCGGAAAAATATCGGGGTATTCCTGGAACAGAAATTATATTTCCCCAAGCTGGAATTTATCAATTAGAATTGAAAGGAACTGCTAAAAATAATAATGATTTTAAACCTTTTAAAACCAGTTATTCTGTGACAGTTCGATAAATTTTAACCAAATTTTATCACCAGGTAGGGGCGGGTTAGAGTTAATCTTTCCTTCTCACAAACAATCTACCTAAACCCGCCCCTACGGGTTAATAATGATTATATACAGACATTGGCCCCCAGCCGTCCCCCGAAACCCGATGTCTGCAACTCGAAAAAGTTAGAAGATCGTTGCTGCGGTGATCCACCTTTCAGATAAAATGGTATACGCGACATCCAAATAAGGAAAAATAGGACATGAGTGATACGTTTGACAGAGTGAAGAAAATTGTTGAAGAACAATTAGATGTTGAACCAGACAAAATCCTACCATCAGCAAGCTTTACCGATGATTTAGGCGCTGATTCTCTGGATATAGTGGAACTGGTGATGGCGTTAGAAGAAGAATTTGAAATCGAAATTCCTGATGAAGCAGCTGAAAAAATTCTGACAGTTCAAGAGGTTGTAGACTACATCAAAGACAAGGTACCAGCATCAGCTTAATCTTTTAAACTGATTTAAAATCAACATAAAAAGCGTGGGATTAGCCGTTTTTCAGTACCGCAGGAACTTTACTGCATCCGACTGTCTGAACTAGGCAATCCTAACCCATTTTAATTTAACTGCTGTTATAGCGTTAGTTTTGGTTCTCACTGACGTTCTGCATTTTGGGTGATCAATTTTTGAATTGAATATCATGACTACGATGAATTTGAAGCGGGTTGTTGTAACTGGTTTAGGGGCAATTACTCCGCTTGGAAATACTAAGGCTGAATATTGGGACGGGTTAATTAACGGACGCAACGGAATTGGCCCAATTACCCGATTTGATGCTTCAAAACACGATTGTCGCATTGCTGGTGAGGTAAAGGGATTCGACCCCTGTGATTACATCTCGCGCAAGGAAGCCAAGCGTATGGATCGCTTCGCTCAGTTTGCGGTAGCGGCTAGTCAACAAGCTGTTTCTGATGCCGGATTCGTGATTAATGACTTAAATGCAGAACAGGTGGGTGTCATTATTGGAACGGGTATTGGCGGACTGAAGGTGCTTGAAGATCAGCAAGAGATCTATTTAACTCGTGGCCCCGATCGCTGTAGTCCGTTTATGATCCCGATGATGATTGCTAACATGGCGGCCGGACTCACGGCGATTCATACCGGGGCAAAGGGGCCCAACTCCTGTTCGGTGACGGCCTGTGCAGCTGGGTCAAATTCCGTGGGCGATGCCTTTCGTTTAATTCAACGGGGCTATGCTCAAGCGATGATTTGTGGCGGCACCGAAGCGGCCGTTACTCCGTTATCGGTGGCGGGATTTGCAGCAGCCCGGGCACTTTCTACTCGCAATGATGAACCCCTAATCGCCTGTCGTCCCTTTGATCGGGATCGAGATGGATTTGTCATGGGAGAGGGGGCCGGAATTTTACTCTTAGAAGAATTAGACTGTGCTTTAAGTCGAGGTGCCCGGATTTATGCGGAAATGGTGGGTTATGGGATGACCTGTGATGCCTACCATATCACCTCCCCTGTTCCTGGGGGAGAAGGGGCTAGTAGAGCTATTTCCTTGGCGATGAAGGATGCCGGAATTACCCCGGAACAAATTAGTTATATTAATGCCCATGGAACTAGCACCGCAGCTAACGACACTACGGAAACCGCCGCCATTAAACGGGTATTAGGCGAGAGTGCTTACAAGATAACGGTAAGTTCAACTAAATCAATGACCGGCCACTTGTTGGGGGGATCGGGAGGAATTGAAGCGGTGGCGACGGCGATGGCGATTGCGGAGGATCGGGTACCTCCGACAATTAATTTGGATAATCCAGATCCCGAATGTGATTTGGATTATGTTCCTCATCACAGTCGCGCCCAAGTTGTGAATGTGGCTTTATCCAATTCCTTTGGATTTGGGGGTCATAATGTCACCTTAGTATTTAGAAAGTTTCAACCGTGATCTGGCAATTTTTACCAATTCAGCCACCCTTGTGGCGTAGTGAAAAATCCACTCGCCTTCGGGCAGTGGAGGATGTCAACAAATCCTAGTAGTATAGAAACATCAATAAAATTGAATAATTGTCAATTTTTTAGTTAGCTTAGAGAGGTTATCCTTGAGTCAATCACTAGACGCCATTGTTCCCCACGGTGGACATCTAATTAATCGTATTGCAACTCCTGACCAACGACAGGAATTTTTGGACAAAGCAGCACATTTACCGATAGTTGAGTTGGATGAGCGATCGCTTTCTGATTTAGAATTAATCGCTATTGGTGGTTTTAGTCCCCTAACTGGGTTTATGGGACAGGCGGACTATAAAACCGTTGTTGACCAAATGCACCTGAGTAATGGTTTACCCTGGTCAATTCCGATCACTTTGTCTGTGTCTGAGGAGGTCGCCTCGAACCTAAAAGAAGGAGGTTTGGTGCGTTTAGATTCCCCCGGCGGTGAGTTTGTTGGGGTTTTGGAACTGACGGAAAAATATTCCTACGACAAGGAAACTGAAGCCCTGAAAGTCTACCGTACCACAGACGAAAAACATCCTGGGGTGAAAGTCGTTTATGATCAAGGGGGAATTAATCTTGCTGGCCCAGTGTGGTTATTAGAGCGTCAATCCCATCCCTACTTCCCGAAATATCAAATTGACCCGGCTGAATCTCGGGCAATATTTAGAGAAAAAGGCTGGAAAACTATTGTTGGATTTCAAACCCGAAACCCCATCCATCGCGCCCATGAATACATCCAAAAATGTGCTTTAGAAACCGTTGATGGCTTGTTTTTGCATCCTTTAGTTGGGGCGACAAAATCCGATGATATTCCGGCGGATGTACGGATGCGCTGTTATGAAATTTTGATTGATCATTACTATCCTAAACAACGGGTGATTTTAGCAATTAATCCGGCTGCAATGCGTTATGCTGGCCCCCGGGAAGCGATTTTTCATGCGCTGGTGCGGAAAAATTATGGCTGTACTCATTTTATTGTGGGTCGGGATCATGCCGGGGTGGGTGATTATTATGGTACTTACGATGCTCAATATATTTTCGATGAGTTTGAGCCGGGGGAATTAGGTATTACTCCGATGATGTTTGAACACGCTTTTTACTGTAAGGTGACGGAAGGAATGGCAACCAGTAAAACCAGTCCCAGTTCACCGGAACAGCGAGTTCATTTATCGGGAACTAAGGTACGAGAATTGCTCCGTCGGGGAGAACTTCCACCCCCGGAATTTTCCCGCCCCGAAGTTGCTAATGAATTAATTAAAGCAATGAAAACAAATAATCAGTAGTCAGTTATTAGTTATCAGTTATCAGTGTAATAGTTGATATTATAGTTAATAGTTAATTAGCTGTTTTTAAATTATTACCTAATAACTGATATAGCAACCGCCAAGGCAGTTAGGACACCAGACGGATCTTAGAACCCAGACGGTGAAGTATTTTCCCCCCAGATCCGGCTTCCCTGTTCCCTGCTATAACGGTTCCAGAGGCGCCGTGGCAATTCTAAACACTGATAACTGATTACTGATTACTGATAACTGATTTTTGGTAATGGGACTAAAACGACGGGAATTTTTACAACGGACTGGCTTACTCCTGGCGGCACTGGGGATTAATCAAAGACTGTATTATTGTTCTGATCAAGCCGCTTCACAGCCAGCCCGACGGAAGTTAGCCCTATTAGTTGGAATTAATCAATATCCAACTGCAAATCGCATTCAAGAACCGTTGCAAGGCTGTTTAACGGATGTGGAATTACAACGGAATTTGTTAATTTATAAATTCGGTTTTCAACCCGATGATATTGTCACGTTAACAAATGAAGCAGCTACTAGAAATCAAATTGAATCGGCATTTATTTTCCATTTAATTGAACAGGCTAAAACCGGGGATTTAGTGCTGTTTCATTTTAGTGGTTATGGTAGTTGTATTCCCCGTGATAATTCGGTTGATAATCAATCTCAAATTCAGCATTCTTATCTTCCTGTTGATATTGCTTTATCAGAAACGGAAACTGTTAATGATATTTTAGAAGATACCTTGTGGTTATTATTGCGATCGCTAAAAACTTCTAACATAATTACTATTTTAGATACAAGCTTTATTTATCCAGGATATCATCAACAAGGGACTCTAAAAATTCGCGCTATTCCCAGTCCAACCACCGTTGAAATTAATCCAGCAGAATTAGATTTACAAAATCAACTATTATCTAGTTTAGGCATTTCTCGTCAAGAATTAGAACAAAGAAAACCAGGTTTACCAGGGATAGTTTTATCCGCATCTAAACCATCCCAAATCGCCACAGAAGCTCGATGGGATGGCTTTAATGCAGGATTATTCACTTATATCTTAACCCAAACCCTCTGGGGGGCAAGTTCACCCCGGAATTTATCAGATCAAATCCGTCGGGTTGCGGGAGAATTTGAACAAATTGTGGGATCATCTCAACAACCCCAACTGCGCCGCACATTAACGGGGTCTAATTCTAAAACTGAATCAGAATTTTCTTTAGGGAATTTATGGATTAATTCTCCTCCGGTTGATGGTGTAATTACCGGAGTTGAAGATAATGGCAAAACAGCCAAAATTTTATTAACTGGTCTGCCAGCTTTTGTGTTAGATTCCTATAGTTTAAATAGTGTATTAACGATTATATCAGAGTCAAATTCTTTAGAAAATCCTATCTATTTACAATTGCGTTCTCGCACTGGATTAAATGCCAAAGCGCAAATAAAAAATAATAATTCAACGTCATTTTTAGGATTAGAAATCGGACAAAAAGTGCAAGAATCAATTAGAATTTTACCTCGAAAAATTGATTTAAAAATTGCCTTAGATCCGAAATTATCTCGAATTGAACGAGTTGATGCAACCAGCACCTTTTCCGATTCTCCTCGGATGGCAATTGTAGCAGGTGATCAACCTGCGGATTATGTCCTGAGTCGCGTTACTGATACCACTATTGCCCAAACTTTGAACCCACCCTTATCCCCTTTATTTCAGGGCAGATATGGGTTATTTTCTAAGGGTTTAGTCTTACTTCCCGATACCGTTGGCGAAGGAGGAGAAGCGGTAAAAGTTGCGATACATCGGTTAATTCCCCAACTAAAAACCCGGTTAGCAATTAAGTTATTAAGATTAACAGAAAATGAACGTTCCTCCCATTTAAAAGTAAAAGCGTCTTTAAATTTATTATCCCCCCAATCTCAAGTTTTAATTAAACGAAAAACCACAGGATTTTTTAATACTATCAATCGAGAAAATGCTAATAATATTAATTCTCATTCTAGTTTAAATCAACATAAGATTACCGCTTCCGAAAATATTGGTATTGTCAGAGTAACTCTAGGAAGTCGTTTACAATATCAACTCCAAAATCAAGGAGAATTTCCGGTTTATTTCCTAGTATTTTCTCTGAATAGTGAAGGAGAAACTTATATTTTTAATTCAGGTTTTGACCCTCAACAACAACAAATTACACCCGGCAAATCCTTGAGTTTACCGACCACTAATATTTATAGTGGAAATTCTTCCACAGAAATGATCGGAGAAATGGTCAAAGGGTCAACCAGATTAGTAGAAACCCACGTTATTTTAAGTCATAATCCCTTCTTAGAAACATTAGAAATTTCAGATAGAAATATTAATAAAAATGAAGGTATGTTAAAATTTAATCGAGTTTCTAATCCTTTGAATATTGTGGATGCAATTTTACAAGATTTGAATAGAGGTAGTCAACCAACCTTAGAAAAAATGGGAATTATCACCGATGATTTAGCCCTGGATATTAATAGTTGGGCAACGTTTAATTTTGTTTATCGGGTTGTAGGATAGAAATTAACAAAAAATTATGTGAATTAGCGTTGAAATTATCCAGCTTTAGATAATACCTCGTCCTAATACTTTTCTCTTTAATGCTAACACACGGGGACGCGCTCCTTTGCCGGAAAAACCTAAGCCTTCTCGAAAGATTTCCGGCATATAAAAACGAGCTATATCTTCTTTTTCTTTATCTTCATAAATCACTCATGTCCTCTAATATTCTAACGGTTTTTGGTTCCATACCAAACGTTTCTACAGCAATTTGATAAAAGTTATCTTCTACACTAAATTCTACAGGTAATGTAGAATCACCTATATCAAGCTGAATAATAAATTGTTCCTCTTGATACCAATCCCCAAACCATTCTTTTAAAATAGTATTAATTTGAGGTTTATAGCCATTAACCTGTTATTATCCCTTAGATTATAGAAATTAATTAACTGAGATTGATATAGATAATCCCCCCTGAGTAGCAAGAGGGATTGGAGAATTTAAACACCCACAATAGAATGATTATAAACCTGTTCAATAACAGTTGCTAACCGTTTCATCCCTTCTGTAATTTCCTCATTTGTAGCAGTTAAACTAATCCGAATACATTGGTTTTTATGACTCCACTCTCCTTGTAAACCCGGGAAAAATGAACTACCCGGAACTACAATTACCCCCACTTCTTTTAACTGTTGATACAGTTCCCAGTCAGTTATCGGTAAATCTTTAAACCACATCCAGGCAAAAATTGCCC
>Ga0209229_10000398_pt1 | contig 17794 bp, 7 predicted proteins | sample SanBayMetagenome_FD_187466 | JGI IMG/M metagenome (GOLD analysis project Ga0209229, IMG submission 187466) | Freshwater and sediment microbial communities from dead zone in Sandusky Bay, Ohio, USA (SPAdes) (version 2) | ecosystem: Environmental > Aquatic > Freshwater > Lentic > Sediment | place... | reverse complement strand
TCAATCAAGAATTTTCTTAAACAGATATTTAAACAGTTTGACAATTGGTGACTCAGTTTCAATATCAGAAATAGAAAGACAAATGAAGCTTTCTTCTGAATTGGTTATGTCTGTTACGGTTAGCAACATTAAAGTAGACAATAAAAATATACCCAATAAAGATTATAGACTATCTGACGATAAAAGTTACATGGCTGCTGGTACGCTTAGCCTATTCTCTGTTATAATGGGAGCGTAAACTAGTAGAAAAGGTGTAAATTAATGTCTGAACAAACTTATTCTGTTATCAGAAAGCAGATAGTAAAAGCAAAGAATATGACCCACGCTAGAATGGTAGCAGAAGGGTATGAAGATTTTCCTGGCGAAGTGCTACATGATGATTGTGAAATTATTGAAACTCAAGTAGAAGAAGTATGGGACGAAGAAGAGCAAGACGCTCAAATCTTCCTAAATAGCCACGAAGCCACAGCCGCAGATCAGTCTATCTTTTTGAGATCTGAAAATAGGCGTTTGGCTAGAATAGCTGAAAAGAACAAGAACGTAAGAGACGAGGCCGTGTATGCCGTGTATCAAGCTGCGTTCGACGCTTTCTCTTCGGTTGAAAGTGCTCCAATTAAGGCACCAACGCTCAAGGTGCTGCCAGGCGTTCCAGAAACAGCAGTGGCTGTATTTGCAGACTGGCAGTTGGGTAAAATAACTCCTGATTATAATTCAGAAGTTTTGGCAGAAAGAATAGAGCTCTATACTCAGAAACTGCTAGAGATAACGGAAATACAAAGAAAGCATCATCCTGTAAAAAATCTTCATGTATGGTTACTTGGAGACATTGTAGAGGGCGAGGAAATATTTCCAGGACAAGCCCATTTAATAGACTCAGGTCTTTATAGACAGGTTGGAGTTAATGGTCCGGCAATTCTAAGCAAGTTCTTTGACACCGTGCTGCAACACTTTGAGCACGTACATGTTACTGGAGTCATAGGAAATCATGGTGCAGTGGGTGGACGCGCAAGAAAGCAACACGATCCTGAAACAAATATGGACAGACTGCTTTATAAGTCAATGGAATTCTTTTACAAAGAGGGAAGACAAGAGCCAAGAATAACTTTTAATATTCCAGATGGAAAGGGCGAAAGGCATTGGTATGCCATAGACACCATCGGTAATTACAGTTCTTTGTTAATTCATGGTGACCAAATGCCTGCACCAGGACAATATCATGGCTACTATAAGAGAGCAATGGGATGGAAAGATGGTGCAATCCCAGAGCACTTTGAAGATATATTTATGGGCCACTATCATCAGCAATTTAAAATGACCATAGGTAGCTCAATGCTCAGGGTCTCAGGTTCACCAGAAAGCTACAATACGTATGCTCAAGAGTATTTTTCCTCAATGAGTAGACCATGTCAGCATTTGATGTTCGTTCACCCTGAAAATGGAGTTACTTGCGAGTACAGTATTTGGCTAGATGCGGTTTAGGAGTTTAATAAATGAAAACCTATTTGTTAAGCTTTAACACTGGAGACTTCACCAAGAGTAATAATCTGTGGACCTCTGGTGTAATTGACCTTTATTCAAATAGGTTTTATAAAAACTTCTCATATACCAGGTCAGCAACTGGATTAAACTCTTTAGGTGATTATACTTACACCGGAACAAGCACAATACAGGGCGCAACCCCAACCATAGATGGGGCCTATGCTGTCACGGATGCTGGTGAATTATACCTTGATCCTGGCGTAAGTCCTCACCTATACTTTAATTCAAATTCAATTAGTGGTGACAGTTTTGTAATTGATCCAGATAATAATTCAACGCCAATTTTTACCGCAGATGAAACAGAAGACTATCTATATAGATTTATAGATACATCATCTCGTATTGACATAAGAACTTTTAAGGGAGCTTTCTCTAGTTCTTTAAATAGTGTTGAATCAATTACTTTTGATTTAAATATATACGAATCAGATAGCGAAAATCGGACCATGGCTCCTAGCGGTAACAACCACTTCTAATGCCCTAGGTTCAATACTTTTATCAAAAGACGTAAAACGATACGCAAAATTTGAAGTAGTAGTAAATACAGAATTAGAAGTACTGACATCTCTAAGTTTCCTTCTTTTAATAGAAGTGGCAATATCTGAACCGTCTAATCCGATACTTTCACGAGCAGCAAAAAATGTCCTAGGAAGATTTCCTTCATGGATGCACATGTACGAGGACTCAGTTGACCAAGCTACTCCAAGTCTGTACATACCAAAATCAACAGCTGGTAAATTTATAAATGCAGTTATTGGTGAAGATCTAGATAACTTTGATAGGGAAATAGATTTATTTAGAATTAACTCTTTTATAGAAAGAGCTGACGTCAACCAATTATCTTGGTTATATTCTTCCACAAATGTAACAAATGTATTTAATAAAGTATTATCTAATGGGCTTATAGAGTTGGCTAGAATAGATAATCTTGTTGATTTTTATAAATCAAAACCAACTGATGATGTTTTTTATCACAATCCATTAAACAGAGAAATTCTAACAATAAAGCAATATGGAGATCTTTCGATAAAGAGTGAAAATACTGGGATCTCAACAACCCTAAGTCAAACTCCTATATTGAAGTATAATTGGTTTGATGAAATGGGTGCAAGGGTTGGCCTATTTAGACTGCATCTTGAATCTAACGCCTCTTATAAAGAAAGAATTTTAGACGTATTTAAGAACCCAAACGGTGCTGATATAGAATCATTTAAGAAAGTTCTTAGAAGAGAATTAAATCTTTGGAAAGCTTTTGGCGTAGAGCCTTCATCCTCATATGTTGGTGCTACTCCAGAGGTAATGGAAATATCGGACCTTGAATATTCCACTCCATACTTTACTGCAGATGGTAATCCAACTGATTTATTTAAAAAGTTAGTAGAAGATTTAAACGTTAGATATCCGACAAACTGGGGATACTTTAGATTTGGCGACAGCATCTGGGACTACGCTGGAGAAGATAACGAAGGCGTTAATAGAATTCGTTCAAGATATTATGATGACGAAGTTGCCATTCCATACTATCAGCCAGGCGTTGGTGATTTAAGCGACGCTGGACTGTTCGTCACTAACTACGATGCAACTCCTCAGTTTTTTGAGACATCAATAGTTGCTAGAGGCAAAGTAAATGCTAGCACTTCTATAAAGTATGAGCCAGTAAAACTTGAATATGAATACTATGGTTCATATGAGGTTACGGAATATGACAATCCAGCCGCTACAGTTAATCTAACGCTTGAATTTAGCGCTACCCCGCATGGTTCGTACGCCACACCAATAACATTTTTTGCACCAATAACATACTATCCAAAGAATAATTTTAGCCCTACACATTCTGCCTATCCGGAGTATAATGCTGTAGAAATATTTGATACAGAAGGATATATTTCTTCAAAGTATTCGCTAAAAGAAAAGCAAACATTATCTGGGTATAGAAATACAAGAAGTTCAATCAATACATCTAGATTAGAAATATCTAAAATAGAAAATATTGTTCTTAAAAATGGATTATGGAATGGCTCTACTTACGCAACACCTAACTCTGATAATTTTGAAGCAAAGTTCTCTCATAGAACCGCCAATCTAACAAGTAGTGGAACCTTGTTATCGGCAACGCCAAACTTTGCTCAAAGTACTCAGCTTCAGATTCTTTCAAAGTTGTATAATCCAGTTCAAAAAACTAAATATACAACTCCGCAAAAATCGGAAATAATAATTAACGACGTTGCTACACCACCGGCTGATTATATAATTGATCATGACAGAATTATCTCTAATATAATAATGCCAGTTGGTGCAACTCCAAAACAGATTTTTATTAATAACTTAAAACCAACAGACGCAGACTTAGATTACCTTGATGATGGTTCGGCTTTTTCTGGATATGGTGGTGTTTCTTATTACCTAGAAACAGATAGACAAGTATACGTTCCGTCTTCTCCTAATATTACATTAGAATTTAATAGCTCAAATCTTGCTACACCTAGCTCGAACAGTCAAGTTGGCGCAACTACAGTGAATGGTTCTGCGGCAACCGCCTCATATTATTTTACCCAACTACAGTATCCATATACAAGCACTCCAAACTCTCTTAAAATTTCAACTCAGGATGGTTCAATCTATCCATTTGAAATAGTTAATTGGGATCCGTTTGAGCTAACACACGCATCTCCTATCTCGGGATACGTTGATGAATATGGCGTTATTAGTTATAATGTATTGAATGGCGAATATGTTCCAGGAAAAAACTCTAACTATATCTCAATTCCAGAATTAACTAGAGAAGGTTTTGGATTATCTGGTTCTGAAAAGTTTGAGTATTTCTTTGAAACAATTGAAGTTTTAGATCCAGAATCTGTAAACGTATCAGTTTGGTCAGAACAAAAAATAGTTAATCCATTCCTGAACAGAACATATGTTTTAAATGCGGATTCTATATCTAGCATTTATCAAGATATTAATTACACCACAAAGAGTTTAAATTATCCAGATAATTCAATATCTGAATCTTATGATCTAGAAAGAAATACTACAGTATTTAATAACTTCATAGTTAGAGGAAAGCTGTACGATGCTAAGCTAGATGCGAGAATTAACACTGGTTGGATTCACTTAGATAATAATGAGTATTACGTGTATGCTAAACCAGTTACCGAGACTCAAACTGGGGTATTAAAAGAAATAACATTAAACAATACACCTAGGCAAGGCGCTCCAGTTATTGTAAATGTTTCCTTGGTTGGCTCTGCAACTCCAGAACTCTATACGGAAGTTGGATTCCCAGATGAGTCTTCTCCAAGACATTTTGGATTTTACAATACAGAAGTTCTTCAACCAAGGTTCGATAACAGTTTTTATCTTGGTTATAAAAATGTTTATAGTCTTTCCATTACAGATGGTTATACTGGCGAACTTTTGTTTAGCGACCTTTCAACTAATGATTCATTTATTAAACTAAATAAGTCTGTATATGAATTTAAAAAAGACAGAGACTATTATATAAAATATAAAGTTCTTAACTCTTATTACATAGACAATGTTGTTGACGAATCTTCTTATTATCCAAAGATAGTTTTTGACGCCACACCAAACGCTACAATGAATTATGAAATTATATACGAGTCTTCCATATATGAAAACTCAACACCTGTAGATTTAAATTTTGGACAAACAAGTTCACTATTGGAAAAAGGCTACGTAATTGCATCAAGTGCAACTTATAACTTTGATAGAATCAAGGTAGTTGTTTCGCCAGGTTATATTTTGGATGATGGAAATGATTATGTAACTATAAGCATAATCTCCTTAGACAGTGAAGGAAATCCAAAACCGTATCAAAGTTTTTATTTATATTCAACAGAGCACAATTTAGATTTTGATAACAATATCGTAACTACAGATGATGAAGGATTCGTTTCTACAAATGCCGTGTACGTAAGTGGAGATATTAATCGCAATAACAGGGCGTTAATATCAATTGTTGGTAGAAATCACGCGTCTAATTCATTGGCTCATCCCGATAGTGAAACTGAAGGATTTCGCTACGATGAGTGGATTTCTATATATTCTTCTAAGATTGAAAACTCAAAATTATTAGCATCTGCTAATCCAAGTATTATCAACGCTGATGGAGTATCGTCTACAACAATATCTGGAATACTAACAACAAACAACGCTCCAAGTAAAAATAGTGCAGTTTATTGGAGGAAAGCTAGAAATCTATATTCAGTTTTAAATGACGTATCATATAGCGACTCAACAACAGCGCCAGATAAAAATAGCGTTTCGGGCGTAGTTTACACTGATGATAATGGAAAATTTGAAGTGGGTCCAATTCCGTCTCAGGAAAGAGCTACTCCTGGATATTGGTTTATGTCTTTAGAAAAAATAAACCAATATACTAGAACTAATTTAGCGCCAAATCCTAATTTTGAAACTAACGTTACTGGATGGACTGCTGTTGGTATTAGTGGAAATACAACAATAGCTAGATCAACGGCAGATAAAAAAATAGGAACAGCAGCTTTACTGGTAAGTATTTCAGATGATAAAAGTGGATTAGCTAGAACAACTTTTCCTGTTACTCCTGGTAAAACATATACAGTATCCGTGTATGCAAAACTAGCCTATGGTACAAGCAATTGGTTTTATATGTCATTGGTTGGCTATGATTCTGGTGGGACTCCTGGTCAAATCGAACAAAGTTATACGGTAATAGATGGCGATATTACATTAACTCCGCTTACCACAAGTTGGGAAAGAACATCTTTCACTTTTACGGCATTACCTTCTATAACCTCTGTGGCGATTAACTTAATCGATGAAGATGTTAACAACACAACAGCAAGAGCATTTTACGTAGATGCATTTTTATTTGAAGAATCAGAAATAGTTCTACCTTATTTTGATGGTACGTACCATGATTCGTGGTCTGGTTACGAATTGCTAAGCAATAGCTGGAGTGGAACAGCAAATAACTCAAGCTCAACTGCGGTATTTTCAGGGTCCGAATTTGGGGATATTACTTATTGGTATGAATCGTATGATAACGTAGATATTAATTTTGTACCTGGACTAAAGATACCTGATATAATTAATTATGATATCAATAAATCATTGGATATATATTCAACTCCAACCTTTAGAATCAGTTACTATAATGAGAACATAGTAGAAAATACTGAATCAACTCCTAGGTGGACACCACCGCAATGGCTGCCAATTCCAAGATACGAGCAGTATCAAGCTGGTTATTTTGGTGCTACTCCATATGTTGTTTCAGATTATTCTAACTTAATAAAAGATTATGAGGATTAATTGTGGATAAATTTAATTTAAATATTGACAATAGCAGTCAAAAAAAGATAAGAAAAGTAAATAATTTACCACTAGATAATTCTTCAACTGCTCTAGCTTGGTTTGATTCAAAACCAGTAACTCCAGCAAATAATATTTCAGTAACTGATCTTTCTAATTTTATTCCAGAAAATTCTTACTCCTCAAATATAAACGCCTCAAACAGATCTGCAAAAAATAAAGTCGTATTTGCTAACGAGCTAGGAATACTGGAGGATTCAGACGGTAATACAGTATTTGATTCAGACGATATTAGCGTAAGTGATATATTTTTAAATGCACCAGCCCTAGATAAAAAATACTATATTGGAGATATTCAAAAGAATGGCTTCGTGCATTCGTTTTATGTTTCTAGATACTATACGCTTTTGCAGAGAAGTTCGTACGCATATGATGGATTTGATGATTTCCTACCAGAGGCAAGTTACCCAAAGTCAATTAAAGTTATTGACAAAAATGGATTTGAATACATAGATCAATCTACTGGTCTAAAAAAATATCGAATATTAATTGAGCATTTAGATTTGCCAGTTTATTCGGATAGATCAAATGTTCCTTCAAAAATAATAGTTTTATTTGATACTCCATCTCCAGTAGATCTCTCATTGGTATACGACAAAGTTGTTCTTTCTGCAACAGAATCAATATCATCGACAGTTCCTCAATATAAAGAAAACATCAATACTGTTAGTATATTTAACAGAGTCGGAGAAGAATCAATTGTCGTTGATAATTCTTCGAGATCAAAAAAAATATATAGCAAAAAATCTATTACTGCAAAAAACAATATAATAAATAGCACGAATGCTAAAGCAGAGGGTTTTGAAGTTTTTGTTCCCAAAAAAGCTTTATCAGACAATAGAACTTATGAATCTTTTAACTGGAGATTGATAACTCAGGTTAAAAGATCAGTTGACGTTTCATCTATAAACAATGGTGAAGAAATAGATTCAGAAGGTTTAATAAAACAAAAAGTAATTAATTGCGCTGTACTTTCAACAACAGCACAAATTGCTGGAATGCAACAGTCCAATGATTATGGTGCAGCTAATCCATATGTTTTCTTAAGATTAGAACAGTCACCGTTTAACGTATCTAAGTATACGTATATGAATCCACTGTCAGCTTCTTCTGATACCTACGGGAAAAATCAAGCCATGTACTGGTTGTTGAATATTGATACGGTTACAGACGATCAATTGTCCTTGTACGACATAGTCACTTGGACTCCAAGTTCTCCAATAACCATAGATCAAGGTTTAAAGTTAAAGAAATATATGGAGTCGACTCAGGGAACATTGGTGTTAGATCTATCAAAAGTTTCTTCTGGCGCAGAAGTAATAGATCCAGCTTTGTCAATCAGCACTGAAGAATACTCATTAGATGCATGGACTTATAATTCAGAAAACATTTTTGTTAATGAAAATAAAACAAATGCTTGGCCGATTAATTCAAGTGTGTTTGAAAGACTAACTGTAAACAATATTAACTACGATGTATATTCTATATTTGGAAGAAATAATTTATCAGATCTTGCAACTAAAAAAACAGTAAAAGAATTTACTGGTAGTATATCAACTGCCAACACTGTATTGAGCAATTCGAGAGGTAAGCCAATATTTACCAGCTTGCAGTTCATCCCCGTTGCTGACTCACTGTCAAAGGGATCACTGTTGGCCACGACTACGCAAATGCTTAAATACTGCAATGACATATATCAGCCATCTTCTATATTTGATATAGCAACAAGTAATAATGGTCCTACTAATTTAGTTCAGTCTACGTTTATTGCTGTGGCAGCAATAGAAGGACCAATGAAACTACTGTATAACGCATGCTCTGTGGCACTATTAAATAGAATATTTTCAAATAAAATTAAAGATATAAGATCATCAATGTATTATCAAGTTTCTGATTGGAATTCTTCCTATGTGTTAAATGGAGATGTCTTATTGGAAGATGAGAAAAAAGAAGTATATTCTCTTATTAAAGTAGGAAATGAAAATGCTGTTGGAACTTCTAAATATGCAAGAAATTTAATTCCAAACAATTCATCAGTGTTAGAGTTTTATAAAAAATCTATTTATGATTTTCTTTCTGATCAACATAGTATTTCCTTACAGGAAATTGATTCTAGTAATTTAGAATTCTATATAGAAATAACAAATGATGATGTTGAAGTGGCTAATGCAACCCTAGTAAAGGGTCCAGGTGTTGTATTGGCTCAGGTGACTGGCAATGGTAGTGACATACCAACATCTTATAAATTGTTTAAGGTGGACAGCAATAGTATTACCGCTCCAATATACGCATATACAAATTCTCCATCAGCTCAATTTACTATACCTGGAGCATTTGGTCCTTATGTTATAAGGGAAAGATTATATAGATCATCGAATAAAGAAATAAATGATAGAATTTCTGGTTTAATTTCCTCATCTAATAGCTATAAAAATTATACATTTAATTTTTCTATTTTTAATTCATATAATCAATCAAGTGAGTCAGCTCTAAGCTTTAATGCAAGTTGGTCAGCAGTAATGGCTGCAGAATATACTGCAACATTATCAAGGCAAGCAAGATATGAAGACGTTTTCCCACCTGGTTCTAGGCGATTAGAGGATGACATTCCGCTAACTGCTACATTTGAAACTAGTGCAGCATTTTCTGGGGCAGATAGAATTGATTCTTATCCAAAATTTGAGAAGGGAATCAATAATAACGATCCAGTTAATAACTTTTTATACACTGGAGACATTCAAGCTGGAAACATAATTGGAGCATATGGTGTAGGTAAACCCGGAATGCTTTCAGAGTATATTAAGTATATACAAATAAGCATGAGAGAAGCTGGAATCTTAGTCGGCGGAGCACTTCCTCAATTAACTGGCAAGTATGAAGCAAATACACGAAGTGCGGTTTTAGCCTTTCAGGCATCAGTTAACGCAAGATTTGAAAGCGGAACAGTTGATAGTGAAACTAAATCATTAATTGCTATTCACATTTGGAAATCAATAAAGAACTCTGATCCAGCGCGTTATAATTCAATAATAGCTAGATTACAGACGGGCAATCCAACAGTTATTAAATATATTACAGCAGCAGCAGACGCAATAGAATTAACAGACCTACCTAATAGGGACTGGAATTATAGAAAAATAACATTTACTGGTCAATCTGGCCCTAAAAAATTAATAGATTCAATATTTTTAGCGGTTCCATTTGATCAAATTCCATTTAATGGAGTAACACAACAAGACCTAAAGAATCAAGTACTTAAATCTGTGACAATTAAACCTGGAACATTTGCTGGCGCACCAAGCTATAAGGGAATAGCGCTTAAGGCGGCAAGAGTTTATTCCGGAATAGATTTTGCTGGTCAACAGGATGTTAAAGGTCCTCTTGGGTATACAACTCAAGAAATAAAAATAGAAATTAACAGGCCGATGGCAGAGTGCATGTTTTTTGCTTTTCAATTTAACGGTGGTGCACTGGGTGGGAAATTTGGAGCATTTGCCGAAGGTTATTCTTTAGCTCAGGTAACATTTGAAATTGGCTGGACGATAGATAGTTTCAATGCTGAAACAATAGTTGAAAGCGGTTATAGGTTAGACACGATTACTGCTCCAGTAGAAATAAAGTTTAATGTAGCTGGATCGGTTAATGGAATATCACCGAATAAAGCTGAAGTTATAGATCTAAATGGCGTTAAGTCAACCAAGTATGCAACAACTCCAGTTTCAATAACCTACCCTACATGGTCTGGAGAGAAAACTTTAGACTTATCAAATACTGCAATTAACTTTAGCGACACTTCATATAGTCCACCATTTACTCCTTATTCTGATTCTAACTTAGAGCCTCAATATAAGGATGAGTCTATATCAATAAACTTAACACAAGCAAAGACTGTTTCAATAGATTCAAATACTTTTGCAACCGCAAACGTTGTTTCTTCAACGGGAAATCCAGTAAGTAGTTCTAACTTAAACCTAAGCATTTCTTCTAACAGATTAGTTTTTGAAACATCATCTCTTATATATGAAAATTCGAATACAATTAAGAGTAGTGAAAAACTTTTAAATAATTATTGGTTAATGAAAACAGACGGTTCAATAATAAAGTCTGCAAAAAATTCAATTTCTGTTTTAGATGGTTTGGTTTTGTTAACTCAACCAAGCTTAGATCCGGATAAAGTTGGTAAACCGTATGGTATAACCCTTCAATCATTTGTCCAAGGTCTGCCTGACGGACAAGAAATAAATATAGATTATGGTTCTTTTATATTAATAAATAATTCCAGAGATAATGGTGGTCTTATCTATGGATTTTATGATAAGAACAAAAAAGAATTCTTAGGAACAAATTTATATTATATCGATTACATATCAAGAGGACCAGACAATCTCTACATTGCCGCACTAGCTACCGACGCAGACGGTAATCTTGGAAGTGGAACAGATTTCTTTGGGCCAAAGACTTCTGGTAAAATAGTACCTTCTTCTATACCAGTAAAAATGGCATGTCCTATATACAATGTTGAGTATGTTCCATCTTCAAGAATCGGGATATCTTCTATCCCACCAAATCTTTCAAAGCTTCAGCAATGGCCATTGTATATAACTTCTGGGTCTTTTACTAAAGACATATACATAAATCCAGCTTATGGTTGGACTTCGTGGGCCGAAAAATATACAGGAAAAGTATTAAGGGCCACATACTCAACTCTAAATATGGGTAATGTAATTTGGTCTCAAGTTGCTGGAAAACCATACATTACGGTAATAAATGAAACCCCAATAGTATTATCATCTAAGAGATATCAGTTAACGCAAGTTCCGGTGGCTACGTTTTCCGAGCCTTCAATAATGGAATCTGGATCAGTGGTAAACTGGGTTGATTTTGAAACAAGAGAATCTATTGATTCAGAATGGACTCCAGTAGATTCAAATCTCATAAGAAATATAAACTGCCAAACCGGGGTAGTTGACTTCATTACCGCAATTACAAGCGATCCAGACTTAATAAGAGTAAGCTACACCGCTAAGTCAAATGGTATTCCGTTAAAACAAATAAACGGAAGGATTATTCCAATAAATCCTTTCCTCAATAAAAATACAGTAGAAACAGAAAAGCCTTTACATATATACATAAAGCCTACTAGAATAGAAGTTAGAAGCTCTAGCAAAGATGGCTATGTTTGGGATTATGTCAGCGACTATATATATGATTCTCCAATAGATTTTACCTACAATACTGCCATTTTCGATCCATACAATAGCGTTAACTATGATCCATTCTCCCTTCAAATAGGATTAGTTCATGTGTTAAATTCTGTAGATATTAAGGATCTAGCCATCGAAGATCTAAGACTAAAAGGTGGAGGATTAAAGGCTACTATGGGTAAAACCATAGATGTTCAATCATATGGATCACTTGATATAAACAAGGTATTCAAAGAAGTAAAAGAAGCATCATCATTCTGGGACGTCTATCCTCCAGAACAGCAAGCATACTCTAAGGGCGGTTTCGTTATTATTAAGATGCCAAAAGAAGTATTAGATAATTTTACTAGTGAAGCAGAATTGTATAGTATAATAAGTAAGAATATAACAGCAGGTGTAGCTTACAAGATTCAGGATATGGATGGAAATGATTGGGGTGTATTATAATGATTAATTTTCTTCCTAGTATAATTAAAACTTTTTCCGATAACTCACAACAAAGTGTTGGATATTTAATTAAAAGTATTAAAGCTGATAAATCTCAGGTTTCAGAATTAGTAAAGAGTCTTTCTAATTTTTCAGTAGGAGCAGACTTTGCCCCTACTTTAATGAGATCTAGAGCAATTATAGAATCTGAATTTTTTGTTGACATTTTTAGAGATGTGCAAATAAGATTTGATAGATACTTTTCGGCATCTAATTCGATTAGCGTATCGCTAAATTCAATGATTGAAGTCATGTCATCCCAGGTGGCTAAAGTGGAAAAAAATATTTCTCTTCTAGAAAACTATATTAATAATTATGATTTTATCTCAGGTAAAGACGATCTTTATAATGATTCATACATAGAAAATTTTGATGACTTTTTAAAATCAAATACATATGATGTTTCTCCAGTTCCATTTGTAGACAGAGGCGGACCTAGTTTCGATGAAAATGGAAATGGATTTATCGATCCAGTTGTTTCAAAGTTTAAAATAGGTAATGGGATTGATTTTATTAATACAATAGGTTATATAAAATCAGTAGATTATGAAACAAATTATAACCAATATATTTCTTCAATAACAGATTATCAATCTTTGTTTAATGAAAAGCAATCAAACGTATGGAATATATCAGTTCAATCGCCAACAATATTAACCTCTATTCCACCGTCTTTTTCCCAAAATATAGATTATGACTATTCATACATAGTCGGTGCTAAAACAGTGGTAACGATAAACTTTATAAAAGAGATTGAAATGGATTTAATTAGAATTAATCCAAACGAATATGATGGGCTGCAGTTAATGCAGGTGGTTGTGGAATCGGCCAATATAGCAGAAAGAATCTATTCAAGCAATTCTAATGTTCCAAGTTCTGGTTATCAAAAAAAGAAACTTCTCTTATCCCCAATAAAAATAAATTCCGTATTAGACATAGGCTTTCCTTTAGATAAGGTAAAAAGCATTACGCTAATATTTAATCAAAGTACCTATAAGAAAAATACCACTTCACCAACTTCAGATGAAGTATCGTCAAGATTGATTCACGAATTATTGAACGGTATACGCCAACGCAAAAAGAATTCTCACAGCAAACTACAAGATATAGTTCTAGAATACTTTAGAAAGTTTACTTCGATAGATGAAGCTAAGAGAAATTCGTACGCATACACCGATTACTACACATACAAATACCCGACTAGCAAGATTGACTCCCAGGTATTTATGCACGAGAATAACAACTCGGTATCCCTGGATCAGGAAGACCGTTTGTCGTCTAGTAATCATCTTTCTATAATGGTTAAAAATATAGTATCTCAAACGTTGGGGGACAGATTTAAACTATTTAATGATTCATTATTTGTGGACAATAATATAAATAATAGAGGCGGATTCCTCAGTAAGGTTGGGAACTCTCCAAGTGTTCTTAGTAAGAATTCAAACTCATTAGATAAGAACCTGATAAGTTTTGAGGATAATGCGATTATGTCAGGGTCCAATATTCACTCTACAAACATGCTAAGAAATAAAAATCAAAATGTAGATAACTATATGTATTCTTTTTCCTTAAAGGGAATACAATTTGGAAAGACAAGACAAATTGCAAACTCAACTAACTCCTTATCAACAAGTAAAGCTTGTTTTATAAGTTCTAAAATTCCAATTGACGGAAATCCATTAGCTGTCAAAGCTAAGCTAAATTTAGAAGATGTTAACGAGAGTAAAGCTCTTCCAGATTTTGATCTTAAAGAAGCAAATTCTTATGAATTGTCAATTTCAGTAAAAGAAAATCCAATTTCAGAAAACGATTGGATACCAATTATTTCTTATGATAGCAATGAAATTAATTCTGAGTTTTTGTTTTTTGATCAGATAAGCAAGACCGCATCTTTAAGATTCTTTCCAGTTGAAACTTCTATAAAATTATATTCAAATCAAAAATTGATTCCAGAAAGTCAATATACTGTAAATAAATTTAATAGATCAATTTACATAAGTTCTTTTGATCCAAAGAATAATTACATAGTTAGCTATACGGCAGATAGCACTAATTTTACTCAGAATTATATAGACATATCTACGCTATTGGTAAATAATCCAACTTTATCAGCATATTCCAATGATAAAAACGGTGAGTATTTTGATAGAACTGGATCAAATAATAGTGTTAAATTAGTCAATCAACCATACATAAACTATGATAAGCTTAAAAAGGCTTCCTATAGCCAAAGAGGTGGTACTATTAACACCATAGAGTACACTGGCTATAACCCAGTTGCCGTAAAGTTCTCCGATGGTTCATATGCCACAAATCTTACCAATTATAAGTTGGGTAGTTTTGAAAAGGGTGAGTTTTATGATACTCAAGAAGTTTTATTCTTTCACAACGGAAAGAATATTATCTTTAATAAAGCCATTACTCAACCATTTAATGTTATTTATGACTACTTAAATAGTCAGATAAGATTTAGATTAATTATAAGAAATAATTTTAATAATTATTTTTCATCTGGATCGGTAGATAATGTTATACTTAAGTTTAAAACAAAAAACTCTGACCATATGGCAAATAATCTTTTAAGATTGGGATAAAAATGGCTCAACTATCTACAAACACAGTATTCTATGATCAACTGATAAAAAAGGTTCAGGCCTTTTTAAGAAAATATACCAAAAATACTGTTAGCTCATATGAAGATATGTCAGAAGAATTCCACGCACTTATAACTGAAATTAATAAATACTCTACTGATCCAATAGCAAAGTATAATCAGGTGATAAAGGGTGAGCCACCATCGTCTGAAAAGTTTAATAAGTTTATTTCAGAAGTAGCAGACGATTTAAACATTATAGCCAAGCAGCTTGACTACCAGAGTGCACAACTAGTTTCTTTGTATAATCTATTTAATTCTGAAATAGAAAAAGAAAATCAATTTGCTAATAGAATTAAATCAAAAGTAAGAATACTCCAAGCGTATTCAGAAGCTCCTAGCGAAGACTTATATTACTTTGGTGACTCATTTGAAAATATGGATTTTATAGATATAGAAAAAATACCAAAAAATCTAATTGCCTCAGTTAGAAATGGCAATGCGTCGCTTCCAGTGATTGATACAAATTCATGGAGTGTTAGATCGATTTCAGTTGACGAAAGTGAATCCAATGGATTCATTGGAAATAATCATACGGTCTACGCAAAAGAAAACGTAGATTCAAACTACCGTTATCTTTTTCAGGATAACAACTCCGTTGGTCTCTTACAGAATGTAACCGATTCTAACCCTTTGACTTATTTTGAATACGAAGGAATATATGTAGATCCAGTTCAGAAGAACAGAAACGCAGCAAAGGATTTTGAATTTACATATTCTTCTAAAGTTTCAACGGATGGAAAAACAAATACTATTTACAAAAATTGGTCAGAAAAACCTCTCAATGAACCGCTTAAGCTAACGCTGAAATTAAAAGCAGATTCCTCAAAGAAAACAAATTCCATATCTATAATTCCTTATTTTGGGCAAAGCCGGTTCACCATATGCTGAACTGAAAGTTTCTTCTATAACTGCGGTTTCTAAATTAACAAACCAAACTGTTGAACTATTAAGCTCCCCAGCTTATATAGGTTCTAATTTTATACCTCAAAATATTGAATCTAAGAAAAATTATTACTACAATAAAGCTGTAATTTATTTTAACGAAATAGTTACATCTGAAATAACTGTTCACCTAGAACAATCAGATTATTCGGATGTAACGATACAGCATATGTATTGGAAGCCATATTCAAACACTGGCTCCCTTACCCCATTAAACACTCAGAGTAGATTCGATCCAGCATCGTTTAATGCTCTTGGTTTTCAAGATGTGCAATTCAATTACTCTGATTTAGTTCCAAGTATTTTGCGCCCTAATGTATCAAAAGATCAGTCTAGTCTTGTGACAAAAAAAATTAACGTTACCTATAAGGAATCTTTAAAAGTAGAAAGGTATGTAGTTACATTTAAGAGATTAAACTCTTCTGCAACTCCATCACTTCAAAAATACTATTATGTGAACCCAGCAATAGCCTATCAGACTTTAGCTAAACAACAGGAATTGGCAGCTGTGTCTGATATTAATTTAGCTTTTCAATATGAAAGCTTAGTTTCAGCAGAAACAGCAAAAACATACATACAACAAAAAATATCAAACGCTGAATGGTCCAGTTCAAATTTTCAAGACTTAACAGTAGAAACAATAAAGTCAGATTTATCGCCTAAGTATTCAACAGCGTCGATCCTACTTCAGAGAAATTTTGAAATTTATCCAGCAAAAAGATTTACAATAGGTCTTAGGTCTATAGATGTAAATTACAGCGTTTATGCGCAAAAAGCGCAGTTAATATCTAAGCCATTTGTCTTTGGTTATAACGTAAAAAACCTAACGATATCTGCCGATACTGCATTTAACCTTCAAAATGCTAATTCAAATATAAGTTATATAAAATATTACATTTCTGTAGATGATGGTAAAAAATGGATACAAATATCTCCAATAGAAAATCCATTTAATGGAGTTCCAGAAATATTATCATTTAATGAAAACGTAGAAAGCTTTGGTCAGATAAAGGGAGTTTCATATTTAAACTTTCCTGACGTACCAGTCGATACAAAATCGATAAGGATAAAGATTGAAATAGAAAAACCAAGATATGAAAACACTACGCCAGTTATTTACTCATATCAAATAGCCGGAAGAGTTGAACAATTATGACAATAAGCAATATTCAAAAAGAAAAATTTTTAAGCACTCTGTATAAGAGCTTATATGCTGGTGGCAATAAACCAAATGAGCAAGAGATACTCGAGTTTTTTTCTAAGTATTTTTCCAGGTATCAACCAGGAGAACCACTAGACATTAATGCTCAGCTGTTTAGGCAGATGGCATTTGGTCAGGTTGAAGTGTTTAACCAAAAGATGTTACATACTCTATTTAATATAGAAGTCTTATATGATTCTATATTTGAAAATTCTGACGATTTGATGACCGTAGCAACTGCTTTAAATAAAAGATTAAATAATCTAAAATCTAAAAGAATGGCACTAGAAAACAGGGTAGATGATTTAATTTTTGCTAATCAAAACTCAGAGGGTTACTACGCAGCATATTCCGACAACTTTGCATCAACGAGTGGATCAGACCTGAATT
>Ga0209229_10000396_pt1 | contig 17798 bp, 15 predicted proteins | sample SanBayMetagenome_FD_187466 | JGI IMG/M metagenome (GOLD analysis project Ga0209229, IMG submission 187466) | Freshwater and sediment microbial communities from dead zone in Sandusky Bay, Ohio, USA (SPAdes) (version 2) | ecosystem: Environmental > Aquatic > Freshwater > Lentic > Sediment... | reverse complement strand
CTTAATCTTTCAAGGATAAAACATGCCGTACACGCCTGATCCGACTAATGCAACTCAACCGCTAGATAGTGAGGCTGCTGGTACCGCGGCCGCAGAGTTTCGTGCCTTGAAGGGACGAGTGAATGCACTTGCTAACGCAAAACTTTTGTGGAACAGAGTGCAAAACGGCAATTTTGTAATTAGTCAAAGATACGGTGCAAGTAGTATTACTCTTGCCTGTGCAAATCCCCCTAATGATTTGCGCACACTTGATCGTTGGCTAGTGCGACCTTCGGGCACTGGTAATATTACGGCCCAGCAAATCACTGCTGCGGATGGAGTTACTAAGCTATTGCGGATTACGGGTGGCGCAGGAAGTGGTCAGATTTCTGTAATTCACCGTATTGAGGCGGTGGATTGTATTGACTTGGCTAATTCTACTATTAGCCTCGGGGTTGATATTTCAAATAGTCTCCTCACGACTGTGTCGTGGGCAATTTTTCGCCCAAATACTATTGATACTTACCCGCTGTATGGGGGCGGCCGAACTACATTGGCATCAGGTACATTCACAGTTACTGGAACCCTTACTCGATATACTACACAAGTTTCTTTGCCAGTAAGCGCAACTACTGGCCTTGAAATTGTATTTTCAGTTATAGGGCAAACATCCGGAACATTTGATCTGGGCAATGTTCAGCTAGAACCTGGAACTGTTGCTACGCCATTTGCTACTAGATCAATCGCGCAAGAACTTATACTTTGTTCCAGGTACTCACAAGTACTTTCAAATATTACAAGTATTACTTACGCTCCTTCCGCGAGTAGTACTATTAAAGTTTCTTTGCCATTTCGAGTTCCTTTGCGGATTTCTCCCGCAACTTGGACAACCCTTGCGCTTAGCGCTACAAATGCATCAGGTAATTATATTTCTGATGTAGGAAACCAAGGTGCGGCCTGGGCGGTTGTAGCTGCTGCGGCTGGCATGTGTGGTATAACTGGCGGGCAGGTAGAATTTAACGCAGACTTGTAAATTTTGGGGTGCGTATGACTCAGGTTGATCGTCAAATTTCTACGCCGCTCACAGAAGAACAAATAGAAGAAATCGCTGAGAGAGCTGCTGAACGCGCCATGAAAAAGCTCACAGATCATATGTATAAAGAAGTTGGCAAAGGTGTAGTGAATAAACTTTTTTGGATTGTGGGCGTGATTTCTGTAGGGCTGTATATGTGGCTCAAGCAAAAAGGACTTCTCTAACATGGCTGTCCAAAGATTCCGATTGCCGCTAAACAATGCGGCATTTCCTTTTATTTCTACAAAAGCCCCGAGAGCAGTATTTGTTCCGGGGCTTGATGTTGCTCCGAGGTCTCCGAGAGGCTTTGTCTCCAATCAAGAGTCAGCAGACTATGACTTAACTCAAGTTATCTATGGGGAAAACTTCATGCCTATTGGGCCGGGAATCCGGTCTGCTGGGTATGGCCAAATTATTGCCCCCACGGTAAATACTGACTTTGACTCCATATTTCCTCTCCGTGATGAGGATGAAAATGTATTTCCGTATAGCCCAGGAGCGGGAAAAAATTACGTATATAACCCTGGCACCACTACTTGGTCAAGCACTACGATTCCCACTATTTATTCAAAGACATTTCACGCTAGCAGTAACCCGGCAAATAGCCGAGTAACGTACGCATATGTGGACGGATATACATTTATTTGCTTTAGTCGGTTGAAATCAAATGACGCCACTCCAGTGGACATGAGTCTGCTGTATTGGAACTCTGGCACGCAAGCACTGGCAACTCCTAGTACTCTTATAACAAACTTGCCGTTTCCGGCAGGCGAAATAGATGGCATTTCCTCGTCCTCTGGCTATCTTATTATTTGGTCAGGCATTCAAATTGCATGGGCACCGTTCAGTGGCACTGCATTTAATTTTGCAACATTTGTAAGTGGGGCATATACAGGTGCGGGTTCTCAGATTCCTGAGGATGTGCAAGGTCTTATTCGGGCAATCATTCCTGTGTCTGGTGGGGCAGTTGCTTTCACAGATAAAAATGCTGTTGGCATGAGTTATGTGGCCAACAACCTTACGGCCCCTTGGATTTTTCGCGAAATCCCTGATGCTGGCGGTCTGGAATCGTATGAACAGGCCACAGTGGAAGGAAGTCTTGGAAAGATTATTGCCTACACGACTGTTGGGATGCAGTCGATTGCACTGAATTCTGCAGATTCTTTTCACACAAATGTGGGAGATTTTATTGCATCGCGAGAAGTTGAATTTTATGACTCTGCGACAAAGGCATTGAGTCAATCTTCTACGAGTGCAGATTTTTATGTAAAGATTTCCGCGGTGGGTAATAGATATATTGTCGTATCTTATGGCACGACGAAGGGAACATATTTGTATGCACTTGTGCATGATATGTCGTTAAATCGCTGGGGCAAACTTAAGGTCACTCACACTGATTGTTTTTACTATAACTACGGATCGTTAAGTGTTGGGCAAACTTATTCTATGTTGCAAAGCACTCCGTATTCTAGCTTGTCCAGCACGCCGTACAGTTCACTTCTAGGAGACACGTCTCTTATTGTCTCAGCGCCTCACGGGTTAGCGTTTCTTGTAAACACTGGGCAGGTGTTACTGGCAGATTGGTCAAATCAAATTCGTGCTACGGAAGATGCCGGAGTACTAGTTATTGGCCGCGTGCAACTGTCTCGCAGTAGAAACACGCAACTCAACCGAGTACAAACTGAAGGGCTTAAGTCTGGTGCTGCAGCCATTGCACCATCGTATGATGGCAGGACATTGGCAACGGCCCAAAACCTTGGGTTGATTGCGTCCTCCAGTGATTACAAAGACTACGGCGCGCTGATTGATTGTAAAAATTTCAACCTTGTCATAACTGGCACGTTTGATCTTACCACTGTGCTACTCGAAGCCACACCAACTGGAGCATTCTGATGCCCGAGTTTGCCATTTCAACTGGCCTGCCGGCATACCCCTCCGGCCTGACGGATAAAGATGCCAACCTTGTTGTGCCTCTTTACAAAGCGCTCAACACGCTGACACAACAACTTGGCTTCCTCACTGGGAATGTGCAATACAGTTCTAGCGAGAAAACTAACCTAGATCAACTCACCTCACTTATATCTCATCGAGAGCAGCGTATCTTTGTCAAAGCTGGGGAAGCTCTTAGCTATGGCAATGTGATTACTCTATCTCTTTCTGGCGGTAAAATTGTTGCACACAAAGCGGATGCAACTGTGCTTACCAAGCCTGGCCATGCTATCGTGGAAGAGCCTGCAGGCATTGCATTGAATGATTTTGGGGCTGCGTTGTTATTGACTGGCCGTACGCTGGGCATCACGGGAACTACATTTGCTCAAGGTTATTATCTTAGCACTGCAGGTCAAGTGCAATCTGCCCGCCCCCATGGTCCTGGCATTTTAACTCAATTCATTGGCTATGGTCTTGGGTCTGCAGGATTTTACGCAGCAATGGAGGCGCCTGGCGATACTTCTTACGGCTCCTTCTGTGACACTACAGATCAGATTGCTACGGCTATCAATACACCGCAGGCAGTGACTTTCAACACCACAGAGATAAGCCGCGGCGTCACAGTTGGCTCTCCTACCTCTCGTATTGTAGTCTCTAAGCAAGGTGTGTATAATTTTCAATTTTCCCTTCAGGTTGACAAAACTTCTGGAGGAAAAGGTAGTGTTTATATTTGGGTCAGAATCAATGGAAACAACGTAGCAAGGTCTGCAAGTATTGTTACTATTAAAGACAATGATTCAGAGACTGTGCCAGCTTGGAACTTTTTACTTCCTCTTAACGCCAATGATTATGTGGAACTCATGTGGCAAGTAGATACAACTGACCTCCGGCTTGAAGCCTTTGCAGCTGCGGGGAATATCCCAGTCATTCCATCAGCTATTCTTACCGTGACCAATAATCTCTGAGATGGAGAAAGATCATGCCAAGATTCTCAGTCCGTAGTGTAAAAAATCTTGCTGGCGTACATCCAGATCTTGTGGCTGTGATGAATGCAGCTATCAAAGATAGTCCTCTTGATTTTGCAATCCCTGAAGGACTTCGCACTCTTGAGCGTCAGCAAAAGCTTGTGGCGGCCGGTGCGAGCAGCACACTCAATTCACGCCACTTAACTGGACATGCTGTTGATGTGGCCGTGTTTGTAGATGGTCAAGTCCGCTGGGACTGGCCTCTTTACGACACTCTTGCAGTGCATATTAAAAAGTGTGCTGCAGAGTTGAAAATTCCAATCGAATGGGGCGGAGATTGGAAGCGGTTTCGTGACGGCCCTCACTACCAACTTCCTTGGGAAAGGTATCCAAAATGAATGCAACTATCGTAGCCGCCGTTGTGCGGCATGTGCTGACTGCTGTTGGCGGCGGCATGGCAGTTTCTTGGGGCGTCGATGGCGAAACTTGGCAAGCAATTGTCGGCGCCGTGGCAACTCTGGCTGGTCTTGGCTGGTCTGTCTTTGACAAGCGCCGAAACGCGTAAACATCTTTAATCCACAGGATTAGCATCTACTGGAGTTTCTGGCCTATGGCTAGAATAATTTCAGTAGATGCTTTTTTGTTTGTGAAGGAAATAACATGGCTGAAAAAGTTCCTGCAGGCCAAGTGTCCCTCGGAGACCTGGCTGCGCTAGTTGCTACTGTTGGTGGCACTCGTGGCAGTCAAGTTACTACTACGAGTCCCGGTGACATTACTGCACTGCAGCAAGCACTCGCAGGCCTGCAAAGTGCTGATTATAATGCGCTGCTGCAGAGTATTTTTCAAAAGGCAGGAGCAGAAATTCCTGGCCTGCAAGCTGCCACTGGTCGGGCTGTTGGTGCACGGACGTATAACAATAGCGCCGCACAAATGGCAATGCAAGAATTGCTGAAAGCTACTACGCTGGCAGCGCAAGAAAAGATTGTTGCACAGCAGCTGCAAAACCAGCAGGCCCAAGTTCAAGCTGGTCAAGCAATTGCACAGGCGACAAAGGGAACTACTCAGGCAACCACTGAGAAGAAGGGCCTTGATCTTGGTCGCACTGCTGCTATTCTCGCACTTATGCAAGGCCTTGGCAAATTGCAAGGCATGGACTTTAGCAAAATGTTTGCTGGCGGGACTGGCGCTGGTGCAATGGCTGGCGGTATTTCTAGTCCTGCTGCGGCCGCTGCCCCTGCTGTTAGCATGGCTCCGGCAACTACTGCTGCCCCTGCAATGGCGGCACCACTTAGTTCTGGTCCTGGCCCTGTGCAACAACTTGTTACTGCATTGACAAGTCCTTTTATGGCAGTGAATAATATGGTGGAAAGTTTTCGTTCTCCTGGCATCAATTTGGCAGAGAGCGTTCCGGCTTCTTGGGCATTGCGCCGCGGTGACGTGACTACGGAAACTCCATTTGCAATTCCTGGAGAGGTGGGCTTTTCCCCTGTTGCCATGGGGAATACTGCTAATTTGTTCCCTGCCCCTGTGAGTGGTGGGCTGACTTACAATCCGGATGTTTGGGAGCTGTAATCATGGTAACTGCTGCACCAGGATATTTGCAAGGAGCCCGGAGAACTTTCGGGCCTCCTAGTTTGGCTGTTGGGCCGATCGGTGGCGGCACTGCTGCGCTTACTGATGATGCGCAACTTCGGCAACTCATGGCACTGTTGCAGCAATTTTATGCAGCACAAGCTATACAAGAGTCGCCAGCAGGACAGGCACAAGAGCAAGAAATTATAAATGACAATGTAGCTCCTGGGCAAGAAGGTCCTGCGGTAGGTATCAATCCTGGGCAGGGAGCAATCAATCCTGAAACATTAGCTATTCTTGGGCAAATATTTGGAGCAGGAGGACAAATATTTGGCAACCCAAATCTCTCTGAACTTGGAGGATTTATGGGACTTGGCGGTAATCTTGCGCAGTCTTCTCCCCAGGGGGCATTGGTGCAATTGGCACAGACTGGCGCAAATTTAGCAGGGGCTAATCCTACTGTTACTAGCGGCATTGCTAATATTCTTGGCATGATACTTGATCCTGTGCCCCCGACTCCGGGAGATATGGCAGGAAAAGCAGTAAACTTGGCAATTGGACTTACGCCACTCGGGCCGTTTAATACTATTATGAATTTACTAACTGGCAAAACTATTGGTACAGTCGTTAAAGGTGCTATGACGCCAGTAAATGAGGTCAACGTCACTGAAGCCATTGTCCAACAAGCAAATCAGCAAGCACAAGCTCAAGGCAAAGATCCTATGGATGTGCTGATGACGCTGACTGGGGCTTTTGGTACAGCAGCACCGCCGCCTCCGACACCTGCGGCACCCAGTGATATTTCTACTCCTCCGCCTTCACAACTGGCTGAGCTTGCAATCTCTATGATTGGAATGCCAGAGCCTGATGTGCTCGGAGCGCCTAGTAGTATTAACACTCCGCCGGCCACTCAAATGGCGGAACTTGCAGAGTCTCTCACTGGGATGCCTGAGCCATCCACACCATCTGCACCATCTGCACCTGCAACAGAGATTGGGCTAGACCTAAGCTCTATTTCTTCTGGTATAGCCGGGTTTGGAATGGATGTAGGATTTAGTGATAATAACAGCGATGTTGGCAGCAATGACGGCGCTCCTAGCTCTCCTAGTGATGGCGATGGCACTGCATATTAAGTTAAGCACGGTATAAGGAAACAAATCATGGCAACTGAACTTCCGAACATTGCTGCCACTGTGCAACAGATGTTGTCTGGACTGACTGGCACGGCGGATGCACGTATTAAGGGCATTCAGGAACAGCAGGCCCAATATGAGCGCAGTGCTGGCGCCATTGAAAAGCTGCTGGTTGCAAATGTGATTGATGCCAAGGAAGTTGCAGCAAACACTGGCGCTATTGCAGCTAAGAAGGCTGAGGTTGATTTCATTCGCAACAATGCCATTGAGCGCACAGGCACTGTGCTTGGCATGAATGCGGATGAGCAGAATTATATTATTCCTCAGCGCATGGCCGAGTATGAGGCTCTGAGCAAGGAGCAAAAAGCTGCAAGGGCTGAGTATGATAAGCTTGCTAGCACTGACTTGCTCAGTAATCCTGTTGGCTATATTATGGCCCAACTCAAGCTTCCGGCCGCTGCCGCCCGAAACAATGCACTGGTAGATGCAAAAACTGCGGCCATCGGTGAGATCGAAGTTCGTCAGCGTTTGATGACGGCACAGAAAAGTGCTATCACTGCCAACACCTCTGATAGGCTGAAAGAGATCAGTCTGGCTGAAGCTCAAAATTCTCAGCGCGCTGCTGAAATCAATCTTCGTCAAGCAGAGGCTGAAGTTGAGTCAAAGGTTGCTGGCATGAGAATGCAAGCATGGCAACTCGGCGACAAAGCATTCGATGTGAGAGGGGATCTGTTTACTAAACAGATTCAAGTCCAGCAATGGGCAATGAGTTTTGAAAGTCTGAAACAACAGCGTGAAGCCAATCGGGCAATGGCAGAGGAGCGGGCGGCTGCTGCGCGTGAGCGTGCTGCACTGCTGAAAGATAGGGCGGAGGAAAAAGCTGCACAACAAGCTGAACTCACTACACTAAATGTTGGGTTTGCTAACGTGTCAAGGCTTTTGGGACTTCAAATTCCTATGAACACAGAAATCTGGAAAAAGATGCCAGATGGTAAGATGAAACAAGCCTGGCTAGCAGCCGCTCAAGACGGCGTGCTGGGCAAAGATCTTGTAAGTAGCCTGGCATTTTTTAACGGTAATGGTGCAGCTGCTAACATTGCAACTACCAATCCTGGTGTTGCGCAGTTTGCACGATTCTCACAGACTGCACTTGAGTCCGTGGCACTTACTTTGTCTCGTGACCCTAAACTGCAAAACGCCAAGCCGGCGGAAATTGCGCAAAGGGCGAATGTTGAATATATAAGTGAGGTTGAAAATGCAGCTAGCAATATTGCTGCAAAAGAATCTCTGTCTTCTCCTCGTTACGATTCTCTATTCAACCCTTACAAAGCTCAACATCTTGTTCTGCTTGACCAGTTTGGCACTTCTAACAATGCTATGGTCAAAGCGCTGAATACTGCTAGGCTCGGTAAAGAAACTGCAGTCACGCCGACTGGAAATCTCCCGGCTGAAGTTGAGCAGACTGCAATGCACAGTATTATTGAGCAAGTCACCAAAGGCACACTAGGCGTAGATGATGCGGCGCGGCAGATCAATACGTACTATATTGCTGCTGCAAAGAAAAATTTTGACTTGTACCAATACACGCTGTTTGGCCTGCCCGCACAGACGAAGTACATGTTTACTACTTCTCCTATGGGCATGTTCGGCAACGTGGCCAAAGCAGACCTTATGGACTTTGCTAGCACGAAGATGATGATTTCATCTATGGCGCGGTCTAATATGGTTACTCCGCAGGCCCAACGTATGGGAACAGTTGTACCTGGAGTAGCTGCCGGTGGTGGAATGCCAGCAGGCGGTTTAATCTTTGACATTATTATGGGCCGAGAAGGTAAGTAAGTCTACGCACTCAAAAACCTAACATGCCCGATGGGGCATAAGGAAATCACATGGCATACGAAACTCCGCAATATCATCCTGCCGTTCTTGCTTCTGATACCACAGACTATCAAGCTGGTACTATTGCACGCATCACTGATGCAATTAGTAAGGGGCTTCCTGCTGCGGCAGCTTCTGGCGCGCTGAGCATTGTCAACACTGGCTTGGATTATTTCAACAAGACTCCTTATAATATTGAAGAAACTATCCGTAGGTTTGGCGGCAATGATATGGGAGATTATTACGCGGAGAATAAAAGTGCCATTGATATGGTTGGCTTTGTTGGCACTTCACTTGTTCCTGGCAGCCTAGGAATCAAAGGTTTGCAGATGGCTCGCAGTGGCAACATGCTCGGTAACGCGAGTAAGTATCTTGCCTTGCCTGCCACTCGCCGCAATGAATATATGCAAAAGGCATTGCAAGAAGTTGCAGCTGACGGTGGAGTTGTCAAGTCTATTCTCAGTGCCAACCGCCGGAATCAACTTGCTTGGGAAACTGCTGACCAAGCATTGACTGCTGCTGCTTTTGAGCTTGGCGTGGTTGCAGCAATGCACGATAGTCCTATTTTTGATGATGCCAGTCTTAGTGAGTTTGGCTGGAATATGGCACTTGGCGTCGGTATTGGTGCAGGTATTGGCGTGCCGCTTGCCACTTTGGCATCGAAAGGTATTCTCAATGCAGCTGCAAAAGATGTGCAATTGCAGATGCGGCAGGCCGACGTGCTTGTTGATGTGCAGCGCATGGGGCTTGCCCCTGGCACCGATGCCCTGCTGCTTGCAGAAAGCATTCTGAATCTTCCTAAGCAATTTGACAATCTGAGTTTCAAATACAAAGTCACTCAGCCTGATGGTACTAGGAAGACTGAAACCATTGAACTTCAAACTAGCGCAGCTATCACTGCTGCCCGTGACAAGGCTGAGCGCCTCGGCAAGGAAACTCTTGCACTGAAGTTTAATGAGATTGCCCAAGGCAATGAGATTGTTGGGCAGAGTTTCTTTGAAGCTCTCCAACGTGGGGTGGCTGCGGCCCGAGAGACTGGCATGGGCGGAGATGAAATTCTTCAGCGTGTGCACGGCTATCTCAATCATCTTCAAAGTGCTCGGGCAATTGATCCTGAGCGGTTTGCGCTTGAGCAGCGTAAATTTTATATCGTCATTCGTCCCGAAGGATTGCCAAAAGACAGACGCACACTGTCAGATATGTTTTCTCTTACTCGCAAACGTGGAGAGACGGGGACTGAAGTTACCAGCAAGCAAGCATACTATCTTGCAGATGGCGTGACGGATGAGAACATTAACGTTGTTGACTTTATGCAGACTGGCGCGAAACGCGTCAAGGATGTGTTTAAGTCAGATCCTACAGCCGACGCTGTCATGTTGCCTGATGGGACGCTGCGCATCAATCCTGACTCTAAAAATATTCTTCGCTTGCGGGAAAAATCCACTAGCATCCGCATGCTGATGGATCTTGAAGAACTGTCTCTTACTCCTGACACTATTCTTTCTTTTGGTGATACTATTGCCAAAGGCAGTGTCAAGTCTGTGATTGACGCAATCTATGTTGGTAATCGTGCTTACAAGCAAGAAGCCAGCCGCGCAATCAATCTGGCATCTAGCCCATTGGAAGCAGGCGCTCGTTACGCATGGGCTAGCAATCTTACTGCCACGCAAATCAAAGGTATTTTGCGGAGCGGCCTAGACACGGCAGATTTGCCGCTGCTGGATCGAGTTGTAGAACTCATGAATGAAGGCACTCTGAGTGCAGAGTTTCTTCGTACTATTTCTATTACTGACAATGGCATTAGAAAATCTTTTGACGACTTCGTAGATCTGAAACAACTCCGTGACATTAAGCGCATTGAGTTGCTTCAATCTCAGCTTGAAACCATTGGACAGTCTGGTGGCAAGACTGACATTCCTAACACTCATGCCATCGCTCAACACCTCAACACTGATCGTCGTTGGGTTGAAGATGTGATTGAGCGGGGCTATACTCAGCCGCGGCCTGACACTCCGGGAACAGTGTATGATACGAAACAGGCACTGGTTCCGAAGACTATTCAACTGGAGTGGGATTTTGGCCCTGTCAGTAAGTTGACGAAGGGCCAGAGGCAAGGAGTATATTTGCTTCCTGAGGAAGCTTATAATATGAACATGGGGCCGAATCATCTAGTTACGAAAGAACTGACTCGGCAATATCAACTGGAGATTGCTCGCAAAATCAATATCACTGCGGCTGATTCGGCAGCAGGAATTGATGCAGAGCTGATTCCTCACACTTCTGATTTTCTTGGCATTGGCACCAAGTTTACATCGAAGGAAAAACTTAGCCAAAGTGCTACGGCCCAAGGTGCCGGTGCCACGCTGTTTGGTGCGGCCAATGCTGGTTATGGGGATAAGGCAAAACTGTTTGTTCAAGAGCTTGGTAAAAATGTAGCATTGATTGCGCAGAAGTGGCGTGATGCTACGATTGAGTCTTTGTCTGGTTATGTAAATGCGCTGCGAGAGAATCCTCGGGCCGGTGCAGAACTTGGCATCCTGACTACTGCACTTCGCAAATCTGAATTCCGATACGTGTTTGATGATCCGCTGATTGGCGGAATGAAAAATCGTATCGTGTCTGAAAAGGCTGTGCAGCTTGCTAAAGAGCTTGACAATGATATGGAGGCAGCGCTTGCTCAACTTAGTGGCAAGGATGGAAGTCCTCACAGCTTTAAGATCCAAAATGCGGAAGTGGCAGACTTCCTTCGAGCTAGCACTGCTCGTAATGAAACTCGCCTTGATAAATTCACTACTCTATATAATGCTGCTGGCCTTATCAAACATCGTCCAATGGCCGGTGTGATTTACGTTCCGCCTATCAACACTGTCAAGTATCCGCACCATGCGTTTGTCAAGACCAAGGAAAAGATTGGCCTGACAAGTGATGTTGGCATGATTACTGCACGGAGTGAAGAACAACTTCGTGAGTTGGCAGCTAGTGTCAGCGATGATTATGATGTGTTTTTTAATGCTAACACGGATAACTATTTCAAAGCCAAGGGAGAGTATGAGTATCAGAATACTCTCAACGAACCTCTTGTTAACAGTGATTTGGCCCGCCGCGGCAAACTTGCTGACTTCTTCCCGGAAACCCGGCTTGAGAACATTATGGATGATTGGCTTGGTTGGCATGCCAAGCAAGAAGAAAAGTTGGTGAGGAATATTGCTCAGACTAAAAATCGTGAGTTCTTCTCTGAGCTTGAACTCCTCAGCAAACAATATCGACTGGAGTCTGAATCTCTGACCCGCGGCATTGGTTCACTGTTCAAAGCCAAAGTTGCTGATCCGTTTGGAGATTACATCAAGACAGCACTTAACATTTCTAAACAACAAGAGTTCCCGCTGCTTGATAGTCTGAATGACTTCATTGACAAAGTTGGCATCAAGGCTGGTGAGGCGCTGAACAAAGCGTTTGCTCAGGCAAACAGTGGAATGATTTCCTGGGAAGAAGCTAATACTATTATTCACAAATATGGACTGCCGGAAGTCTATAGGGATGTTGACACTTATATTGCTGCGAATGAGAAAGTCCCGAAGAACCTGATTCGAGAGTTTTTCCGCAAGGCAAACATGGCGTTGGCTACGACTACGCTGCGCCTTGATATGTTTAACTCTCTTATCAACATTATTTCTACGCCAATCATGATTGGTACGGAAATGTCCAGTATCAAGGGATTGATTAAGAATGATCCTGAGTTGGCGGGGAAGCTGGCAGAACTTACGAGTATTAAAGTTCCCGGACAAAATGCTCGGGTACCGTCCACCACGAAACTGCTTGCTGATAGTATTTCTAACTACTTTGGTCCTGGCAAAGAGGCACTAATTTCGCGGTACAAAGACATTGGGGCGATTAAAGAAATCAGCCAGATTTTCCATGACATGGTGGATGATCTTGCGTATCGTCCCAACATTGCACCAAAGCAATGGGTTGAGAACGCAAGTGCCGGTATTGAAAAAGCTGCAAAGCTGATGGGGAATAACTTCTCTGAAGACTTCTCCCGGTTTGTTGCTGCTGATGTTATGCGCCAACTGTCTGAGCCTATCGTGGCTGCGGGCCGCATGACAGTCAAGGAGCAGAATGCATACATTTCCAGTTTCGTCAACCGCACACAGGGGAACTATGTTACAAGTCAGAGGCCAATCGTATTCCAAGGCACGACGGGCGCAGCAGTCTCACTATTTCAAACTTATGCGTTCAACGTTCTTCAGCAACTATTCCGCCATGTACAGGCAGGGGACAAGAAGACGCTGGCGGTTTTCGCTGGTTTGCAAGGCAGCATTTTTGGACTGAACGGCCTGCCATTCTTTGATGCTGCAAACACTTATCTCCTTGGCTCTTGGTTGGCAAACAATCCTGAGCATAAGGATGTTTACAGTGTCCTTCCGAGTTTTAATAAAGAGCTCGGAGATTGGATGCTTTATGGCACCGCATCTGCATTCCCGCTGTTCACTGGTTCTTTCCCTGCTCTGTTTACTCGGGGAGACATGAACCCGCGGCACATAACAATCCTGCCTACAAATATTGCAGATGTTCCAGCAGTCAGCGCAAGCATCAAACTTGTGAGCCAGCTCACAGAGTTTGGCAAGAATGTTGCTGGTGGGGCTGACTTGTCAAATGCTTTCTTGCGGGCCTTGGAACACCAAGGATGGAACCGGCCGCTTGCAGGCTTTGCACAAGTTCTTGCAGGCCGTAGCACCACGAGTACTGGTAGTTTGATTTCTGCTGCGAATGAGCTGGAAACAACTTCTATGCTTGCCGCTATGAGTGATAGACTCGTTGAGTACGGCGGTGTTACTAGAGTGCTGGGCGCCCGGCCTATGAATGAAGCTGTTGCACTTCAAGCCCTGTATCGTGAAAAGCGATATGAGGCTATGGACAAGGCAAGGATTGAGCGGCTGGGAGAAGTTGTAAAGAGTAAACTTTACGAAGGACAAGCTCCTACAGATGAGGAGTATGAAGACTTTATGCTTCGCTATGCTCGCAGCGGTGGACGGATTGAAACATTCAATCAAGCATACATGCGCTGGACTCGCGATGCAAATGAGTCTGTCGTGAATCAGATGTTGAGAAAGAATGAAAACCCGTTCAGTCAGAAACTGTTTCAGATCATGGGCGGAGAAGCATTGAGTGAATGATAGTTAGTTAGTTAGTTAGTTTTAAGGAAAAGAAAAAGGCCCCAATCGGGGCCTTTTGTTTTTTAGTCGGCGATTACTTGCGCTGGGGTGGGGCGATCCGCGTGTAGTGCCGCCTGATGTTGGCCGTCTGCGCGTCGTACTGCCTCTGCGTGAGTGGCTTCAGCCCCCCGGCCTCGCACTCCCACGCCACCGGCTCCACCGGCTCTGCCTGCTGCGCCAGGGCGGCGCGGAGGGCGGCGCGTGCTGCGTGCTCAAACTCATAGCTGCGATGCGTGTCGTCTAGCCCGCATTGCTCCAACGCCTTCAGCGCCTGCTCGACAATAGCACGATCAATAACCATCTTCATATTAACCTCCACTTCTCATTCTTGCCAGAATCATTCTACGAATCATGGGCTCGGGTCTCCAATACCCAGGACCTTTCATGACTTTGCCTCTCTCATCATAGATAGGCTTGCCATCTTCTCCGAGCTTGCTCATATTGCTTGCCATAATAATGCCTAACACATCTTCAGTTCTCAGCCCATACTTTGCCAATTCACTGGCGCAATAAACAATCATGTCCCCAAGCCAGTCAGCAATATCAGTCAACACATCAGCTTGCTCTGCGCCGCTGTCGATGAAAGTCATAATATCTTTGCCTTCTCCAAGTTCTTCCTGGAGAATAGACATGAAGCGTTCAATACGCATAATAGCCGCGGCCCGCGTCACATCCAACATCGCAGGTTTCGTTGGGCAGGGCAGATTATATAGTTTGTTGAATGCCCGGATCTTTGCATCAAACCCTTTGCTAATCGCGGCGGTATGATCGTTGTCTTCTACAAGCGTAGCCGTGGCATCCTCAATGCCTTCCATGATATAAATTCTGCCAGCAATCAGGTCTGTAATATCTGGCAGATCTTTGGATAGAGACAATGTGAGCTTCAACTCCACAGTCTTTTTCACAGCACTCATGTTTTTTGCAGTTTTCATAGTTTGATCCTTTTTCCTGTTTGTTAACCTTTGGGTGGGATGGACAACACAATGGGAAGCACAATCACCACAGTGACAAATGCTGCGCAGATGAGAAATAGAATTGCTACTTCACCATCTGACAATTCTTTCTCAGGTATGTCCTCTTCCAAAATCTCCTCTATGGTTGGAGGAACCCGGTCGCTGTAGCGCTTCAAGTAGTTTCGATCCAGCACTGTAAACTCCTGTTGCTGTTGCACCCCTACCACTTCTATGCGGCATCATTCTGACTTCTTTCTTTATCCAGCCAGCCTGAACATAGCGAGCGATAAGGCAGTTTGCTTGTGTCTTGTACATCCTATCTCCAAACTTATCTTGCATATCTGCAAGAGTAAGTTCTTCATCGGGGTTTAGACAGAAGTACACGAGGGCCGCGGCCCCAAACATTGTGGCGCTAGGATTTGACACCGAATGGCTCCTTTGGCGGTTTGGCAGTGGTTACAAGAGTTTCAAAATGGGCTCTCAACCATTGATGGCTGTGATGCAGTGTAACTGGATCACGCAGTTTGTCAAGGTCTGCAAGCAGCTGTCGCTGGGCTTCTTTGAATCCATCTTCATATGCGGCACGTTGCAGCTTTTCAATGTCTTGCTTACTAAACACAGACCAGTTGGGGGGATAGGCACTTTCACTCATGACTCATTGCTCCACTTTCTTTGAGTAAAGAGAAATCACAATACACATGCTTATTGCTAAGCAGCTTGCGAACAAGCAAATATCCTTGCACACTGCCACTCTTTGTTCGTGCAATGTACTGAATCTTGCCTGCCTGCACAAGTCCTATAAGAAGTTTGTTTAGATCCTCCGGCTTGTCAAGATCAGATTGAACTTGTTTCCACAATGCTGGAAGATCAAGAGGAGTCTTTGCATCTGTGAGGACTGAAATGATTCTTGCAGCCACATCAGCATTGCGTGCCTTTCCAAACTCTCCCATTGCATTCGGCATCTTATGCTCTGTGAATGTGAGAAGGGTATTGGAAAACAGCACATCCTCTGCCCGTATTTCTGTGCGGCGCGCCGCAGCTGCAGTTAGTAAACATAGTTTGAGCAAATGTGTGTAACGCCGCGTGCTGTAGTGTTTGAATCTTGCATCTTCCAACCCTTCAAAGCTATGATAAATGGTCTGCAACATATCTCTTGCTTTTGAGGATATTGTTGCCTCGCCACTGACGGTTGTCTTGATTGCCAGAAACTCATCAATCAGTGCTTGTCTTAGGGAGTCAGGCGGCCGCTCTGGAAATGCAAACTTCTTTCCACTTGCTTCTCCATAGACAAGAATGATACGAGATAGAAACCCTTGGCCTAGTGCCTGCGGTGGGAATGCTTCTGTGAATCCTGCGTGAGTATTGCCAGAGAGAATGTTGATTGTTGGTTGGAATATGTTCACACTGCGGGCAGTCTTGAGGCGCTGCTTGAATGGAACATTTGGATCATCCCAATCCCAGAGAGATCCTAGGAGAGAAAGGAACTCTAGGTTGCCTGCACCTACAAATTCATTGAATTCATCTGCTACGATAAATACTTCCCGAGGATCAACACTTGCGTAGTCATCCCCAAAAAGATTTCTCATAACTTGATTCGTATTCACAACTCCATCTTCATTCTCTGCACCTTCCAGGTCTAGCAGAAACTTTTCCTTGCTTGTTTTCTCAGCACTGAACTTGTCATAGCCTGCAGCGCCAAGAAGTCTCTTGCCCATCTTGATTGCAGTACTTTTTCTTGTTCCAGGGTCACCGATAAGCATGACGTACATGTTTGGAAAGATACGAAAATCTGCAAAAGGTAAATAAAACTGACGACCAAGACTTGCAGCAATACAAGTGAGCAAAGTCCACCTATGAAATATCATTGGTGGCTCTGTCTTCTCTGCATAGCGGAAGTATAAATCCGCTAGTGATTGATAACTGCTTTGTCCCGCAGACGTCACTTCAAATCTCCCCAATACTTTTCACCGCTGTTCATGTCGGGTGGGATGGCCATAACTCTCTTGACTTTGTCTGTGCCTACCACTTCGACAGGGTGCCGCATGCGTGCTTTTACAATGTCTGGAGTGTCAGTGCCACGATAAGCAAACAATAGAGAGTCATGAATCTGCGCCTTGAGCCGGACTTTTCCGCGGAGGTCACCGTAAATAGAATCATGCCAGATAGAATAGAAGACACGATTGATAATGCCAACTGAAAGGTTTTGAGGTCCATGCGCTACGGCCGCATTGAGTGCTGGTTTCGAAGCTGTAGGGTCAGCAAAGAAATACCGAGTCCAGCCCAGCGGGCTAGTCAACTTCTTGGTCAACTTGATTGTGCGCTTAATATCCTCGTACCAATCCTTCTTGACTTCAGGATATGTCGTGGCATAAGTGTTCAGAAGGTGTTGGCAAACCTGTAGCAATGTCCAGCGCGCCGGCAGCTTCAGCAGGATTTGAGCTTCCGCGACCGACTTTGGACCCATAGTGTCGAGGAGAACTGCAGGCCCCATGTTGTAATTCGCTCCATGATTGACGCGCTTGGAGAGAGTTCTAAGCGGTTTTCCAACTTGCTCATAAGGCACTCCGAAGAATTTGTGCGCATTCCAACTGTGGTAATCATATGGGGATTCAACCAACTCAATGAGACTTCCACAGCCGGACATGTAGCCCACGCAGCGAGCTTCACTTTGAGCATAGTCTCCTTCTGCAAGTCCGTCCCAGTCATCATCAGCGCGTATCCAAGACTTGACTGCTTTTCCTTGAGGGACATTTTGAATCTGAAGTCCTGTCCAGAAACTTGATTCAGTGCTAGCGAGCCTACCCGTATCAGTTCCAGCCGGATTGGTCTTGTAGTAAAGTCGATTGTTCCAAAACTTGGACCAGTCCAGATACGTGGAAATAAGTTTGGCTTGTTCACGGTATGCAAGGATTTCTGAGACGATGAGGGAATTGAATGGATGCACCGCAGCGCAAGCATTCATCGCTTTGGCATCAGAACTGTCAACATCTCCCATGCCCAGCACTTTAAGCAATCTCTTACATTGGTCTGGGCTGCGGGGGTTAAACCCTTCACCAAACCATGAAGTCAACTTCTTCTCATGCTGAGCAAGTGCAGTTTCT
>Ga0209229_10000392_pt1 | contig 17868 bp, 5 predicted proteins | sample SanBayMetagenome_FD_187466 | JGI IMG/M metagenome (GOLD analysis project Ga0209229, IMG submission 187466) | Freshwater and sediment microbial communities from dead zone in Sandusky Bay, Ohio, USA (SPAdes) (version 2) | ecosystem: Environmental > Aquatic > Freshwater > Lentic > Sediment | place... | reverse complement strand
GGGGAAACATCAATAAATATCAGAGGGTTAATAAAAATTAATAAATCAGTCTATGAGTTTAAATCGTTATCCTGATAATTGGACGGAACTAGCTTTAGCGGTTAAGGAATCAGCGAATTGGCAATGTCAACGATGTGGTCGTTTATGTCTGAAACCTGGAGAAACTTTACCCGATACCCTAAAACGTCGAGCTTATGTGTTGCAAGTCCATCATTGGAATCTTGACCCTGGGGATAATAGGTTAGAAAATTTAGTCGCTCTCTGTAGTAGTTGCCATTTAGCTTACCATCGTAGAAGTCGAGGAAATATCTCACCTGGGCAGTTATATTTGGATTTAAACCTACCCTAAAATACGGAAAAACCACCCCTGAAAAAACTTACACCAACTGATTATGACCACGACGCGACTAAAAACCCAAACCTTTTTGCCCCGAGTCGGAATGCTTGCCACCGTCCGAAACCGTCGCGCCCTTGTCACTTCCGTAGACCCCTTTGATGGAACCTCAGAAGGACGCCTGCATCTGGTTCGTTTAGAATATACCGACTCCGACGGTATCCCCGAAGATACTATTATTTGGGAACGGGAACTCAACGCCACCTTATTAGAACCCACCGCCCTCCCCCAAGTCGCCACAGAACCCCCAATGTCCGCCACCGACTTTGACGCCTTGCAACGGGCGACTCGCTGGACAGCCCTTTCACCCTTTCTCAACCCCGATGGCAGTTTAGCTCAATTTCCCATTGCTTCGCCGTTTTTTGGGGCGGTTCAAATCGAAGACTTTCAACTTGTCCCCCTCCTCAAAGCCCTGCAAATGCCCCGTATTTCCCTGTTACTCGCCGATGATGTGGGACTGGGGAAAACCATTGAGGCGGGTTTAATCTTAACAGAACTATTGCTGCGGCGCCGAATTCGACGGGTTTTGATTCTCTGTCCCGCCGCCCTGCGGAAACAATGGCAACAGGAGATGAAAACCAAATTTTCTCTCACCTTTGATATTATTGACCGTCCCGAAACCCACGCCCTGCAAAAACGTCTCGGACTCGATGCCAACCCTTGGCGCACCTATCCCCGCATTATCACTTCCTATCATTATTTACGACAACCCGATGTTTTAGAACAGTTTCGGGCGGCTTGTGGACAACCCCAAAATCAATCTCAATTGCCTTGGGATTTATTAATTGTTGATGAAGCCCATAATTTAATGCCCTCTAACTTTGGAGAAGATAGTGATTTATCCAAAATGTTGCGGGCAATTTCCCCTTGGTTTGAACATAAATTATTTTTAAGTGCCACCCCTCATAATGGTCATACTCGCTGTTTTTCAGGATTATTAGAACAGCTTGACCCTGTAAGGTTTGTTCAAACCAATGACTGGACAGAGGATCTCAAACAACGGGTGTCTGAAGTGGTGGTGCGACGTCTCAAACGGGAAATTAATCAACTTGATGAACAAGCGGAACGCATCCCTCGATTTTGCGATCGCATTCCTGAGCCCATCCCCCTTTATTTTAGCAGTTTAGAAAAACAACTTTCTGCCGCCTTTGCAGAATTTCGAGTTGCGGTTAAAACGTTAATTCTACGCTCTAAAAAAACCGATCAATTAGCGGGTTCCTTTGCCCTAGAAGTCCTCAATAAACGACTGTTATCTTGTCCTGCTACCTTCGCTCAATCTTGGTTGAGATTTAAAGAAGGAATTGCTCAAGAAGAATCCGCCGAAGTTGCCGAAGTTCAAGCGGCAAAACGGGCAACCTTAGAAGATTTAGATGATGATCGAGAAACCGAAGGACGTCTGCAACACGCCACTAAAACCACAGGCGCTTGGTTAAAACCCTTTGTTCCTGATTTAACCGCCGAAATTGCCCGAATTGATGATAGTTTAACCCAATTAAATTTAACGCTTCTTGAGGAAAATTTCTGTTCTGAACCCGTTGTCGATGAACGTTGGGAACGGTTACTAAAATTAATTAAACAATCTTTAAGAAATGGCAATGAATGGATCGAACAGGAACGCTTAGTAATTTTTACCGAATATAAAACCACATTAGATTATTTAGAACGTCGCCTCAAACAAACCTTTAAAAAATATCCTCAAGCTATTCGAGTTTTATATGGCGGTTTACCAGATCAAGAACGGGAAGATATTAAACAAGCCTTTAATGATCCTGATGATCCAATTCGGATTTTAGTGGCGACGGATGCCGCTTCAGAAGGATTGAATTTACAAGAAACTGCCCATCTAATTTTACATTATGATATTCCTTGGAATCCCGCCCGCCTTGACCAAAGAAACGGCCGTTTAGATCGGCATGGACAAGCCAGAGATGTGATTGTTTTTCACTTTACCAGTGAAGATGATGCTGATTTAAAATTCTTAGCTCATGTTGTGAATAAAGTCAATACAATTCGAGAAGAATTAGGATCAATGGGCGAAGTCTTTGATGCTGCCTTTCAACGGCGTTTTATTTATTTTGAAGATACGAATATGATTGTTAAACAGTTAGATGAAGCAGTGGAAAAACAACGCCATCGGACTCAAATTCTCCGAACCGTTCAAATCGACACGGGAACCGACTACGAGGAACAACTGCAACAATTTGAACGGGAAATTGACTTAACTCCAGATACCTTAAAAAGTACCTTAGAAATAGCGTTAGGGTTAGGCATTGGACTGCCCAGATTTGAAGGGCCAGATGAACAAGGGAAACTGCGGTTAAAAATTCCCATCCCTCCGAAATGGGAAGCGTTAATTGATGATCATTTACGCTTAGAAACGAATCAAGGACAGCAAGGGGCGTTACCTGCTATTGTGTTTGACCCCCAACATTTTATCCAAAATCGCAATAATCGCCCCGTGTTTCGCCCTGCTAAAGATACCGTATTATTGCATTTAGGACATCCCTTATTTCATCAAGCACTCGCTTTATTTGCACGGGCAAGATTTCCAGGGGGAATGGATTATCAAACGGTCAGCCGTTGGATTGTGCGGTATGGTATAATTCCCCCAGATGTTGATGGGTTACTGTTACTAACGGTTGAAGAATTAGCCGTGAATGAACTAAGAGAACCATTCCATCATTGGGTGAGAACCCTGCGATTTCCGATTAAAAATGGTGAGTTGGGAGAACTTTTACCAGCTTGTCCGCCCTTGGAAGATCGCCCGATTGATCGAACGATTGGAGAAGTCGAAATTGAGCGATCGCGTCAAATTTGGGACGACGTTTCTATAGAGGTGCGGGAGATTTTTCAGCAATGGGGAGAACAGTTAACAGACAATTTAGAAACTCAACTAAAATTGAAAAAAGAAATAGCCCTAAAGGAAGAAAAACAACGGTTTAAATCTCGCATTGCTGAAGTGGAAAAAGCGATCAAAGAAACCAGTCTTCAGAAAATTGAAAAAGAACGAAATCAATTGTTAGATGAAATGCAGCAATTTACTTTATTTGCAGAAGAACGGCGATTGCAAGAAGAACGGCTGAGAAATTTAGACGATGAACTGAAGCGGCGGCGCAGTCACTATCAGGAATTACTGGATTTTCTCAAACAAGAACAAACCCGGGTTTTAGAGAAAATTTTACCCAAACGTTACAGTTTGCGGGGAACAGTTCAGATTTTTCCCGTAACTGTTGAAATTCGACTACCGGAGGGAAAATGATGATCTCAACATCTAAAGAAACCCAATTTCTGGGTCAAGATTATGGTTGGTGGGCGTCTTTAAAACATGGCGGGTTACTAATAGCACCCTCAAAATTAGCCGAGTTTTTTATTAAGGACATTCCGCCTTTACCCCGTTATATTGAAGATCGACTGCGACGGGATGTAAACCGGGTTAGAAGTGGAGATGAAAAAGCGATTACCGCTTTACTCGATACGGTTTTAGAAGATGTGCTACAACTAACAAAAGCCTATTGGGTGAAAGGGAACGCCGTTGATCGCAGTTGGACACAACAGGCGATTACCAAAGAATCAATTAAACCGAATCGCGTTTGGTTACATCCCGAAGGGGGACTGTTACCCGTATTTGTTGCGGATGTTGAAAGTCGTATGGTGGCGCGGTTAGGCATTGGGAAAGGACGGCGGGCGGTTTCTCGCGTAATTGAATGGTTACGCAAAGCCAATCAAAAAATCGCCTTATTAACCAATGGTCGCCAGTGGCGGTTAATTCATGCGGGGTCAGATTATGATGCGTGGTGTGAATGGGATATTGAGTTATGGTTTGAAGAAGGAGAACCGAGTTTACAAGTCGTTGCCCTGCGATTATTATTAGGGGATGTCGCCCTTCAACCCGAAAAACCGAATTCTTATTGTTTGTTAACTGCTGCAATTTTAGCATCTCGTCAAGGTCAAGCAGAATTATCCAGCGTTTTAGGAGAACGAGTTAGATTAGCAGTTGAATTACTAATTAAAGAATCCTTTGTTGTTGCTTCAGAAACACCAGAGATTGAAAACCGAGACATTTATATTGCCGCCACACGGATGATTATGCGTTGTGTGGTGATATTATTTGCAGAAGCACGGGATTTATTACCAAGAAATAATCCCATTTATCATAACTCCTATGGTATTCAAGGACTACGAGAACAATTAGAACGGTTAGCCGGAGGTCGCGCCAAAGAACGCTTAAGAAATACCTTTAGTGCTTGGCCGAGATTATTAGGATTATTTCGTTTAGTTTCTCAAGGATGCTATCACGAAGCCTTACCCATTCCCCGTTATGGCGGTGGACTATTTACCCCTGGAAATCGGGAAGCCAAAGACCCCATATTACGGGCGTTAGCACAGCTTGAAAATCTTGAACATACGCCTTCCGATGCGGTGGTTTATCATATTTTAGAATTATTAACCCGCAGTTCTATTAAAGTTCGTCAAGGACGGAGTACCACTTGGGTTGAAGCGCCTGTTGATTTTTCTGATTTATCCTCAGAATATATTGGGATTCTCTATGAAGGATTATTAGATTTTGAGTTACGACAAGCGGGGGAAAATAACCCGATTATTTTTCTCAAGTTAGGGGATGAACCTGCGTTACCCTTGGCGCGTTTAGAAACCATGACTGATGCAGAGTTAAGCAATTTAGTTGAGAAACTGAAGCAAAGTGTGAAAATAGAAACTGAGGAAGATTCAGAAATAGAAAATAGTGAAGAAATAGAAGAAGACTTAGACACTTCTGAAGACTTGATCACTCAGGATGAGGAAATATTAGAAAGCTCTGAACCCCTGACTGTAATGGAGAGTAATCAAGCGATTAGAGAACGGGCGGTTAATTGGGCTATGCGGGCGGTGGAAGCGGGAAAATTAGTCGCAAAACCAAGAAGTAAAAAAGCAGAAGCTTTAGCGGTTTATCAACAGGAGGTTCAAAAAACAGCTAATTCTTTAATTAGTCGAACTATTGTACCTGGAGAATGGTTTTTAGTGCGTTGGGGAGGAACCCGCAAGGGGTCAGGAACCTTTTATACCCGTCGGGAACTCACGACACCGACTGTCCGCAGAACTTTATTTCCTTTAGCCTATAATCCTCCCCTTGATAATAATAATCAACCGGATTTTAAGGCAAACTTTTCGCTGTGGAGTCCGAAAACTCCAGCCGAGATTTTAAATTTAAAAGTCTGTGACCCCGCTTGCGGTTCTGGGTCATTTGTGGTGAGTGCGTTGCGCTTTTTAACGGATGCTTTAGCGGAAAGTTTACATTATTATGCTTGTATTGAGAAACATGGGGATAAAACGTTATGTCGTTTACCCGATGGACGGGGAACTAATTCAATGTTTGAGGAAAGTTTACCCGTTTTACCGGATGCGGGAGACTTTGAGGAAAAACTGAAAGCCCGACTAAAACGTTATATTGTAGAACGCTGTATTTATGGGGTGGATATTGACCCGTTGGCGGTGGAGTTAGCCCGTTTATCGTTATGGGTGGAAACGATGGATAAACAGTTACCTTTTAGTTTTCTTGACCATAAAATAAAATGTGGAAATGCTTTAGTTGGGTGTTGGTTTGACCGTTTTCAAGATTATCCGGTGATGGCGTGGGAACGTGATGGCGGTGATGTCAACCATAATCTATTTATTCATCATTTCCGTGAGTTTGTGAGTACAAAAGGGAAGAAACAAGGGGAGTTACAACAGAAGGGGGATAAATGGAATCAGAAGATTAAGGAAATTAGGAATGATATTGTTAAAAATGAGTTAAAAACTGTATTGGAGGCGTTAGATCCGAGTAAACCCCGTTTAGAATATGCTAATTTTAAGTTACCTTCTCCTCCTGATGTGATTCACAATGAAGCGCAACAGATTTTCCAACAATTACATCAACTTCCGGTTGATTATTCCTCGGAAGAACAGAAAGAAAATATCTATCAACAACAATTTCGAGACAATGAAGCGATACAAATTTTAAAATTTGCTTTTGATAGTTGGTGTGCGGTGTGGTTTTGGTCGGGGGATAATTTAGATTATGCACCCACTCCTAATCGGTTTTTTGATCCTCCTGAAGAAACTCGAAAACTGGTGGAGAAGTTAGCCGCATCCTATCGCTTTTTTCACTGGGAATTAGAGTTTCCTGATGTATTTATCGCTAGTGGTGCGGGGTTTGATGCAATAATTGGTAATCCTCCTTGGGAAATTCAGAAACCAAACTCGATGGAATTTTTCTCGAATATTGATCCCCTTTATCGGACGTATGGGAAGCAAGACGCATTAAATAAACAGTTAGAATATTTTAGGGAAAATCCAGAGATAGAAAAGGCTTGGTTATCTTATTGCGATCGCTTAAAATCTCTTGCAAATTGGACTAAATATGTCGGATTTCCCTTTGGTGATCCTGCCGAAAGTAAGGATAAATTTAGTTTATCACGATCTGCCAAAGAAAGCGACTATTTACATGAGTTATGGCGCAATAAACGGCGACAACACACAGGTTATGCAGAACCGAATCATCCGTTTTTATATCAAGGTTCTGCTGATATTAATACTTATAAACTATTTTTAGAATTATCGGTTGCGTTGCTTTGTCCAGGGGGACAAATGGGGATGATTGTCCCATCAGGAATTTATACTGATAAAGGATCAACAAATTTGAGAATTTTGTTTTTATCAGACTGTCAATGGCAATGGTTATTTGGGTTTGAAAATCGAGACGGTATTTTTAATATCCACCGTTCATTTAAGTTTTGTCCGATTATTGTGAAAAAAGGCGGACAAACTGATGCTATTCAAGCAACGTTTATGCAACGGGACTTAATGACGTGGGAAGAACCGGAAAAGCACGTTTTAGATTATCCAGCTTCAAGAGTTCAGCAATTTAGCCCAAAATCTAAAGCTATTTTAGAAATAAAATCAAACCGAGATTTAGCTATATTAGAAAAAATGTATGCTAACGGTGTACTACTTGGTGATGACAGTCCCCAAGGTTGGGGGATACAGTACGCTAGAGAGTTTGACATGACCAATGATTCTAAGTTATTCCCACCCCGTCCCCAATGGGAAGCGAAAGGGTATCATTCTGATGAATATGGTCATTGGTTAAAGGGAGATTGGCAAGTTTATGAGGATTCAGGTTCTATTTTAGAACGTCCTGAAGGATTAATTTTATCGGTTGATAAAAGTCAAGCGATTTATATTGATGATGTTGAAGATGTGGCGTTACCTTTGTATGAAGGTCGGATGATTGGTCAATTTGATTTTAGTTTAAAAGGTTGGGTAAGTGGTAAAGGAAGAACGGCTGTATGGCGAGATATTGCTTGGGATAATAAAGTTATTGAACCTCAATTTTTGATGGCTAAAGAAACTCTCTATTCCTCTCCTAATGCCTATCCTCACCCGAAAATAGCTTTTATGAGTATCAGCGCATCAACTAATACTCGCACAACTATCTCAACATATCTTAACTTTGTTCCAGCAGGTAACAGTATATCATTTTATCAAAAAAATATTTCTTCTGTTATTGACTGTCAAATAATTTCTGGTATTTTAAGCAGCTTTATGTTTGATTACCCTATTCGCTTACGATTAGGTGGATTAAATATGAATCAGTTTGTAATGGCTGAAGCTGTTTTGCCCAAACAAGATAAAATTGTAAACATTAAAAAATTAATAGTCAAATTAATTAGTAGTTTAGCAATTCCTCATCAATTTTTTGCTAATGATTGGATAAAATTAAGATCAATTATTTCAACTTGCTGTAACTGGTATCAACTCTGGGCAATAACCCCTTATGAACGCCTACGCCTACGCTGTATATTAGATGCAATAGTAGCCGAACTGTACGGATTAGAAATCGAAGATTTTGCCTGGATATTGCGAGACTGCGACCATCCCGTTACCCAAGTTTGTGATAAAAAATTTGCCCGTACTCTCGACCCGAAAGGCTTTTGGCGAGTCGATAAAGAAAAAGACCCCGAACTGCGCCACCCCGTTTTATCCCTCGTCGCCTTCCACGACCTGAAACACCTGGGACTCGAAACCTTCCTCAACCTCAACGACGGCGAAGGCTGGATGCTCCCCGAAACCCTGAGATTAGCCGATTATAACTTAGGACAAGACGACCGAGCTAAACACCCCCAACCCGTCGCCCCCCGACTCGGAGAACGGTATTTACCTTGGCAACTGCAAGGAACCCCCGAAGATTCTTGGCAAGAATGCGAAAGACACGCCGAGAACTTGAAGCGGCTGTTAGGGAGTTCCTCGGCGTCCGAACCCGATAAAGGAGATGTTTCCCCATCCTCCCAACTGTTACCCAGTGACCTCAACTATCAACCCCCCACTGATTTATTTGGAAATCCTTTAAATGTTGATTTATTTGGCAATATTATCCAAGAAAAACCCAAAGGGAAAAAACGATAAATTTTCAACCGCTGCGTTACTATCAGGGTTTTTCTTTTCTGAGAACCCATCTTAGTTAATGGAATTTAAAACGAAAATTTGTGGTATTCTTTAAGTTAGAGCAAAAGAACCAAGCCCAAGAACCCTAACCCGTTGTCAAAAACTAGGAAAAAGGTTCTTATCTTGCCAACGTGAATGAACACTGGACAGCCCTTGGAAGAATGCGAAAGACAGGTGGAAAACCTTTAAGGACTATTAGGAAGTCTTAAAAGGCAAGCTTACCCCAAACTGTGCGATCGCATACTCCAAAACTATTTTCCTGTGATTCTGGTTATCAGACCCCCCTTGATTGATTTTCTCACTCCCAAGTATTGATTCACTTAGCAATTACTTTCAAGGAAAACCACTCAAAAATAGGAGAGTTAAATTCATGGAAAAAAGCTAGTTATTCATTTACGCAAGTTCTGAATATTTATAGATTGCTTAACAAAGCGATGGCAAATTATCACATTCAAATTATAGAATCGAATAGAAAACAGATTCGTAACTATTACACTAAGTTTGTTTTAGCCCCTCTACGACGTAGCCAAGGAATTACCATTGGTAATACGGTTCAAAAAATTCTCCTTTTATCTACACGAGGGACAGCTATTACTTCAGTGCAAATAGCGGAATTAAGACATCTATTTGACTCAGTTAATGGCGTTCGAGAAGATGGCTTAGAGTTGATTCTAAACCTAAAACAACTTGTTTTTAGAGGATATCTTTCAGAGGTTGCTTATGGAAACTTATTAGTAACAGGCCCCGCAACTGTTACCGCATCAAACTTAGAACTACCATCAGAGATAACAATAGTTGATCCTGATCAATATATTGCTACTCTATTACCAGGTAGCCAACTGGATATAAAATTCACCCTAGAAACAGGAAAAGGCTATCGCTCAATAGAACCTAATTTTAATGAACTATTAGACACACAATTTCTATTAGTTGACTCTATCTTTTCACCCATTCTTAAAGTTGATTACAGTGTTGAAACTATTCAATCCGTTGATAGTTTTAACTTAGAGTCATTAATCTTAGAAATTTGGACAAATGGTAGTATTTCTCCTAATGAAGCACTAACACAAGCTGGTAAAATCGCTGTAAGATTGTTTTCAGAAATTGCTAATCCAGAAAGTTTAGAAAATTTAGAAAGTTTAGATGATTCAAACTTACAAGCAGACCAGTCAACTGAGCTTAATTCAAACCCATTAGGTTTGAACCCAAGTTCAAATCCTTCTCAAACTAAAATTAATTTAAGTTCATTTAGCGAATTAGATTGGATAGATACTATGAGTGAAGAAGTCAAAAAACAAATCCAAGATCTTGACGAAAGAACAACTAAAATTGTAAATTTGTTGCAAACGGAAATTAAGTCTCTTAAAGAGAAAGAAATAAATAACTCATCAAAAGTTCAACAATTAGAAAAAGAAAAATATCAGCTTCAATCTCAGTTAAAAGCTGTTGAGGATAATTTTCGTAAAGCTGACAATAATCAGTCTAAACTTTCTTCTGAGGTAGAAAATTTACGACAAGAAAATTCTAAATTTAAGTCTGATTTATCGGTAGAAAAAAATAATATTAATGGGCTGGAAGAACAATGTTTTCAGCTAGAATTTGATTTGGAAAACTCTCAAAATCAAAATCAGAAAATTGAACAAGAGAAATCAAAATTACAATCAGATGTAAACAGTCTTCGTAATGAAAAATCTGTACTTGAAAACTGGTTAAGCGAAACTCAAAATCAGTTTGAAAAAGTTAATAATCGAAATCTAGAAAATACTAATCAATTACAGAAGCTATCTGAAGAAAATTCTAAAATAAAAACATTCCTTATAGAAATTAAAGAGGAATTAAAACAAGCTAATCAAGAGAAAAATAAACTTTCTTCTCAAGTTAATGCTTTAGGAGAAAATCTATCTCAGCTTAAATCTAATTTAACCAGCGCTCAAGAAGAATTACAAAAAGTTAATAGCGATAAAAATAACCTGTCATCTGAGATTAATACCCTCAAAAATGAAAGAAATCAGCTTCAAAATAAAACTGAACAGTTAGAGGCTAAAATTCAAGATATAGAAAATAAACTTGTTGAAGTAACAAAAGAAAAAGAGGAACTTTTGAATTTATCACGGCAAACTACTCAAGAACGCTTGAAATTACATGAAGAAAGGTTACAGTTACAAAATGAGCTAAACCAGATCAAGAGAGATCAAATGGCTCTGCAATCTCAATTTCTAGAACGCTCAAACCTTCTGAAAGAAGCTAATTCCCAGCTAGAAATATTAGCACAACAGCTATATCCCTCTTTTCAACTTATTAACCAAAAGCTTGATGAAGGATTCTCTAATACTTTTTCTCCTGAAATTCAAGTTATACTTTCAGAACTTAAACTTCAGCTTTTTCAAACCCAAGAAAAGTTGCATCAAATTCAACCTATTGCTATACCATTATTAGATAGTTTAAGACAGGAGCAAGATTCTCTAAAATCTCAGTTATCTACAACTCAATCTCAAATGGCGCAAGTTAGCCAAGAACGCGCAGAGCTTCAAAGCCAAATCAGGAATATGTTAACTCAGTTAGAGCAAACACAACAAGATTTACAACAGTCCAGACAAGAATATTTGCAACTGCAAAATCAACTTTCTGAACTGAATAGACAATTAGTTTCTAATCGCCAAGATTTAGAACGCAAGGAAGCAGAATTAAGTACATCTCACCAGCAAGTCTTTCAACAACAAGATCAGCTTGCCAATACTGGCACTCAACTTAAACAGTCCCAAGATGAGCAAATTCTACTCAGAGAACAGCTATCTAATAGCGAAACTCAACTTAAGAAAATAACTACAGAGTTGGAAAAGACTCAACAATTAATCACACAAACCCAAAGCAACTTTCAACAATTGCAACAGCAAAAATTAGAATTAGAAAATCATCTAGCCAACAATCAAGGTAGACTAGAGCAATCTCTACAGCAATTAAATCAATCTCAAGATCATCAGCTAAATTTGCGAGACCAATTATCGACTGCTGATAGAAGAGTAAAAGAATTAGAACAAGAATTGGCTGACCTACAACAGAAAATAGATCCGTCTAAATCTAGTATTGACTGGTTAAATCCTTTTAAAAAGAAATAAACAAGGTGCTTTGCTCCTTCAATCTAACGCTAAAAAATTTATCTACTTTAAGCTAAGTCTAAAAATAATGCTCAACCCTATTTCCTATACCGAAAAAGTCATCAGCGACTTTCTCAAATATCAACTCACCGCCTATCCTTTCGCCGATAGTCACCTCTACGCCCAAATGCGTCAACTTCTCAACCTAGAAGAAACTCGACGCACGCCCCTGTTTCAAGGGCCGTATATTAGCCTGAGTAGCAGCTTTAGAAAAGGGTTGAGTATCGCAGAACTAATTAATCAAGGGATTTTACACCCTTATCTTCAACATATTGCCCCCTACCCCAACGTTTACGGACATCAGGAAACTGCTATCCGCGCCATTATCCAAGGCAAAACCACCTTAGTTTCCACAGGAACAGGTTCAGGTAAAACCGAATGTTTCCTCTATCCCATTATTAGCCACTGTTTGCACCTGCGAGACGAACAAGCTCCCCCTGGAATTGTGGCGGTTATTGTTTATCCCATGAATGCCTTAGCAGAAGACCAACTCGGACGTTTACGAGACTTTCTAGCCGGAAGCGGTGTCACCTTTGGAATGTATGTTGGCAAAACCCCCGAAAAAACTGCCGATGCACCTGGAAAACGCTTAAAAAAAGGTGCTTCACACGCTGATTATCAAAAAGCACTGGAAAAAGCCCAAAACGAAAAACAAGCCTACGCTGTCTATCCCCCCGAAGAAAAAATCTCCCGTGAGGAAATGCGGAAAACACCGCCCCAAATTCTCCTGACGAATATTAAACAATTAGAACTGCTCCTCACCCGTCAACAAGATGTAGAATTATTTGATAACGCTCAATTAGATTATCTCGTTTTTGATGAAGCCCATACCTTCACCGGAGCAGTCGGAGCAGAAACCGCTTGTTTAATTCGTCGTTTACGCAGCTTTTGTGGGAAAACCGCCAGTGAAACCACTTGTATCGCCACCTCTGCCACCTTAACCGACCCCCAACAGGGAAAAGATATTGGACGAAATTTTGCCTCCCGCTTTTTTGGCGTTACCAAAGATAGCGTAATTTTAGTCAGTGAAGAATACGAACTCGACCTCTGGGAAACCACCCGACACATTCCCCAATCCCTGCCCGATAACCCGGCATCTCATTTAAAAAATATATTAACGGCGGTAGAAGCCGGAGAACAAGCTGGATTTTTAGTCAATGCAGCTTTTCAAGCCATGACGGGAAACGCTTTAGAAGTGGAGCGTTGGCAAGAAAGCCTTTATCAACAATTAGCGGTAAATGAATTAGTTTATCAACTCAACCAAGCCTTAAAGACCCCTCGCTTACTGTCAGAATTAATTGCTGATTTAGAGCGACGGGTGGGGCGGGTTGTCCCAGAAGCGGAAGTGTTAGCTTGGTTAGCTTTGGGGGCAGCATCTCGCCAAAATCATCGCCCCTTGCTGCGTCCGGTGGTACATGGTTTTGTTCGAGGAGTCGGGGGGGCGGTTGTTACTTTTTCCGAAAATAGCCCTCGTCCCCAACTGTGGTTATCCGCCGGAGATGTGGCCGAACAAGCTGATAACTTGTTCCGGTTGGCCGTCACCACCTGTACCACCTGCGGACAACATTATTTTATTCATCATTTAGGTGATTTTAAATTCTTTGATAAATTACCCGAAGGCGGTCAACTCATTGATCAGCAAGTAATTTGGAAACCTCTCAATCTGGATCAAGGGGGCGATCGCGTCATTTTTCTGGATCGCCTTGTCACTGAAGATGACGAAGAAGACACCGAAGCCTCCCGGTTAGAAACCGATCCCTCCACCTTTCCCAAATCCACCGTCCCGATGGGGTTCTGTCGCTATTGTGGCACAGTCCATGCAATTGCTAAAACCCAATCTAAACTACAAACGCGCTGTGTGGGGTGTAGCCGTCCCGTTGACTTAATCCCCTTATTCGCTGTCCGCCAGAAATCCAAACACCCTGGAAAACTAACCAGTTGCGTGACCTGCGGTGCCCTGGGACGTTTTAGTGTCGGGGGGTTCCGAGAACCTACCCGTAATGTTCGCGCCGTCGCGGTTTCCGATGTTCATGTCTTAGCCCAAAACATGATCCACCATGCCGAACATCGGCGCTTATTAGTCTTTGCCGATAACCGTCAAGATGCCGCCTTTCAAGCCGGATGGATGCAAGACCACGCCCGTCGTTACCGTCTCCGTAGCCTCATGTATGATCGGATTCAAAAAGGAGCCGTTTCCATTGGAGACTTAACCGCCCATCTCGATCATCTTTTAGAAGCTGACGACGAACTCAGTCGCACCCTTGTCCCCGAAGTGTGGCGGGTTCACCGCAAAGAATCGGAAGGCGTCTACCACAACCAACAACGTAAACGATTTTTAAGAATTCAGGTACTCCGTGAAGTTGTAACCGGAGTTAAACAGCGCATCGGGTTAGAACCTTGGGGACGGATGCAGGTTGAATATGCAGGGTTAGTTTCTACCCTACCATTTATCGATAAATGGGCAAAAAGATTAAGGATCACCCCAGATCTTTTAATGAGTGGCGTTGCCTCCTTACTGGATGTCACCCGCCGAGGAAGTTTATTACTAGATCAGGAAGAACGTATTTTCTCGCGGTTCTGGCAAGAGGGAGATTTTGAGATCCAGCGTGGCTATCTTCCCCTGTTACAAGGAGTTCCCAAAGCGTTGAAACTGCAACGGGAACCTGGAGATGATAAAAACCGTGTTCAACAATGGCTGAGTGATAAAGGGGACACCTTAGCCCGTCAAGCCGCTAAACGTTGGGGCGTTACCAAAGACGACATCCCCGAATTTTTTGAGGAACTCTGGCAACTGCTGACAGAAGAGTTACGCTTACTCGTCCCCGTTACCCTGACCGGATGGGGCAAGAAAGCGGTTCCCCGTTGTGCTGGAGTGCGCCAAATTGATGCCGATAAACTGCGCCTCACTCCCCATCGAGGGATTTATCGGTGTAACTTGTGCCGTCGCACCCATATTCGCCCCACTCCTCATGATGTTTGTATGGCATGGCGTTGTAAAGGAAACTTAGAATTTGAAAGGGAAAGTGGGGATGATTACGATTTGATGGTATTAGATCAACAGTTTGCCACCATCCGCCCCCGTGAACATTCTGCCCAAGTTCCTGCTGCTGAACGAGAAATCTTAGAACTGATGTTCAAAGGGAAAAATGAACAGGTTAATACCTTGGTCTGTACCCCAACCTTAGAACTAGGGGTGAATATTGGGGCGTTAGATGCGGTTTTAATGCGAAATGTCCCCCCGTTACCCGCCAACTATTGGCAACGGGCCGGACGAGCAGGGCGAGAACATCGGATGGCCGTTAATTTAACCTATGCCCGTCAAGCCAGCCATGATCGTGCCTATTTTAATGAACCGCTAAAATTACTCCAAGGTTTAATTACACCGCCCCGTTTTAACCTACGGAATAACTTAATGGTGCAAAAGCACGTTCACGCTACTATTCTCATGGCATTGCATCAACTGGCGGCTAAATCTGACCCCGATGACATTACACCGATTTTAAAGCTGTGTTTTCCCAGTCAAGTTAAGAAATATTTATTTGATGAAAATGGTCATGTTCGCCTTGACCCCTTAGATGTCAGTTGTTTGACCACATTAATTAGTCAGTATGAAGTCACCTTGTTTAACGCTGTTCAGCAAGTTTTTTCCCAAGGATGGCCGACTGAAGCCCAGGCGGTGATCACCGATTCAGTCCTACAAAACTATATTACCAATATGGGAGAAAAACTCACCGAGGTGATCACAAGGCTCTGGCGACGGCTACAATGGGCTTTAGCTCAAGTGAAACGTCTGGAAGCGGTGCGTGAACGCAAAGGCACCTTAGACCTCGATGAAGATGCACTGAGGCAACGGTGCGATCGCCTCGTGAAGCGACTCAAAGGGATTCAATCGCGCCGAAAACGGGAAGCAGAAGGCTATGATGATACCAATACCTACAGCGTTCTCGCCTCAGAAGGCTTTCTCCCAGGCTATGGTTTAGAAGTGGGGTCAGTGTTAGGGACGGCTCAAGTTCCCCCTGGCCTAGTTGGTATATCGGATTTTGAACTGTCTCGTCCCGTTGCGATCGCCCTGCGGGAATATATTCCGGGTAATTTAATTTATGCCAATGGTAATCGGTTTGTGCCTCGCTTCTACCATTTAGAACCCCAACAGCAAATTACCTTGTTTCAAGTAGATGTCGCCAATGAAGCGATTTCTGAAATTGGAATATCCAATCCTAATATTCATTCGAGCTTAAGAGCCGCCGCTTTACAAGCTGTTCCAATTTGCGATGTGGATCTTCCCCATCAGTCCCACATTACCGATGAAGAAGATTATCGCTTTCAGTTAGCGGTGTCGGTGATGGGTTATGAACAACATCGTCATAGTGGGGGCAAAGCGTTCCACTGGGGAGAGAAAACCCTACAACTCCGTTCTGGGGTACACCTGCGTTTAGTCAATGTTGGGGCAGCAAATCTGGTTTACAATGGAACGCTAGGCTATCCGGTGTGTGTGGTTTGTGGTCAAAGTCGTTCTCCTTTAGCGTCCCAAGCTGACCGAGATAATTTTGCAAGTCACCATAAAGAACGCTGTGGTCAATCGGTTGAAAATATCGGTTTTTTTGCTGATGTGGTAGCGGATGCTCTTAGTATACAAGATTGTGCCAACCGTGAAGAAGCTTATAGTATTGCCGAGGCGATTCGAGTCGGTGCGTCGCTAATTTTGGATATGGAGTTAGAAGATTTACAGGTATTAGCGATCGCTCATCCGGGTTTAGAAAAAGTGGATGTATTACTGTATGATCCGATGCCAGGAGGTTCAGGACTCCTAGAACAAATTATTGATCAATGGCCAGAGATTACTTCAGCCGCGTTAGGGGTGGTGCAGCACTGTCCTAGTGCTTGTAATAGTGCTTGTATTGATTGTTTATTTACTTATCGAAATTCCTACTATCACCGCTATTTAAACCGCCATCAAGCGGTAGACAAATTAAATCGTTGGGGACACCATCTAAGCTTTAGCCATGAAATTCCCCCAAAATTACCCAATCTTGAAAAAAGTTCAGAGCAACAACCTGTTAATAATCAAGAAACTCGTCTACAAAAGATGTTAGAATCGGCAGGTTTTTCCACACCCATTGCTCAACATCCGATTGAGTTAGGAAAACCTTTGGGAACAACAACAGTCGATTTTTATTATGAAGATCCATCAGAACGTTCTGATGGAATTTGTATTTATTTGGATGGGATGAGTCGCCATCTTCATGGTGATCCAGAGAGACACCAACGCGATCGCATAATTCGAGAGGAATTACGCAATCGCAGTTATGAAGTATTTGAAATTCCCGTTGGTTCTTTAGATGATTGTCAAGCCATGAAAACCTATTTCTTCCGCATTGCTCGAATTTTATTAGGTAAAGCTGCTGCTACTGAGATTCGAGATAATTCGGATTGGTTTGAAGGTTAATTTGCGTACAAACAGCGAAGCTGACACGAACCGCAAAGTAGCAATTAAAACCCCTTTGGTGTAATGGTTTGAGCGATTTGTTGATTTTTATATCAAGAAACCACTAATCAACAACCGCTCATCCAAAATCAAAGCCAAATAATCTCAATTAAAAGCACGAATTTGACTTTCGTGAATCCATCCACCTCCGCAAGCTTGTGTAGAATACCATCCATTTTTCGGTTCAACATAAACGGAAATAACAGTCATATTTTCCAAGGTACATTAGACATCTCCAAAATAGAAACGGGGAGGGATAGCAAGATGGTAAAATTGGATTTTACCCCAATGAGAGATGAGTAAATTAAGAGACTATCTGGACAAGAATCCCCAGCAAGCAAAAAGGCTATTAG
>Ga0209229_10000390_pt1 | contig 17875 bp, 26 predicted proteins | sample SanBayMetagenome_FD_187466 | JGI IMG/M metagenome (GOLD analysis project Ga0209229, IMG submission 187466) | Freshwater and sediment microbial communities from dead zone in Sandusky Bay, Ohio, USA (SPAdes) (version 2) | ecosystem: Environmental > Aquatic > Freshwater > Lentic > Sediment... | reverse complement strand
AGTGATGGAAAAACTTTTTAGACCAGATGCTGATGAGCAGTTAGCCCAAAGAACTGCTAGATGGTTTGAACTAAGAGCCGGAAAGGTCACCGCATCCTCTGTTTACAAAGTCATGGCAAAGACCAAGACTGGTTATGGAGCAGATCGGGACAACTACAAAGCCCAACTGGTCGTTGAGAGACTCACAGGCCAGCCTGCCAAGACTTACTCAAATGCCGCTATGGAATGGGGAGTCCAAACAGAGGCTGAGGCCAGAGCCGCATATGAGGCCCGTATGGGCGTTTTGGTGACCGAGGTGGGGTTCATGCCTCACCCTACTATCGAGATGTGTGGAGCTTCACCAGACGGGGTTGTGGGAGAGGGTTTAGTGGAGATCAAGTGCCCAGAAACGGCAACGATGATTGACCAGCTCCTCACAAGAAAAATTTCCGATAAGTATTTCAAACAGATGCAGCTTCAGATGAAGTGCGCCGACAAGAAGTGGTGTGACTTTGTGGTCTATGACCCAAGGATGCCAGAGAGTATGCAAATGTTCGTCGCTCGAGTCGAGAGGGACGAGCGTTTCATAGCAGAGATGGAAGCCGAGATCGTCAAGTTCCTGGCAGAAGTCGATTCAACCGTAACTCAATTGAAAGCACAGTATGAGCAGAGTCATGTATGAGATTTCCGTGGTTGTTGGCAAATACACCAACAAAGAAGGCCAGGAGAAGAGCCGTTACCTCAAGATCGGATCGGTCATCGACACCAAGAAAGGCCCCATGCTCAAGATGGACTGCACCCCCAATGTCGAGGGTGGTTGGAATGGCTGGGCGTACATGAATCCTCCCCGTGAAGAGGAGAAGTCCGACAAGCCTCGCCATCGAGAGCAGAACGACATGGACGTACCCTTCTGAGGGTAATCACTAGGCCACCTATTCATAAGGTGGCTTATCATATGCCTGTCCGTTAAGCGAAAGGAAGACGAAATGAGTGGACTAGCACGAAACACCGATCCCGACACCTCCCACGAGGCAGCGAAGATCAACACCACAACCCTGGAGAGCAGAGTCTTTGAGGCCATCAACACGAATGGCCCAATGACCACCGAGGAGATCGCCCAGGCAACTGGAGTAGACCTCCAGAGCATCACGCCCAGGATCGCTCCTCTGATGCGCCTTGGAATCCTCATAGACACCGGACTCAGGAAGCCTGGTGCATCTGGCCGCAACCGCCGAGTGATTGGAGTCAAAAATGGAGTTTGAAACCTACATCGGTGACTGCACCGTCCAGGTCGAGGCTCAGGTCGGAGAGTGCCGCGCCAAGATCATTAGCCTGACCATCAATGGCCTGGAGTTTCCTGTGGAAGCTTTGAGTGCCAAAACGCTTCATCGCCTTGAGGATGAAGCAGATCGGAAGGCGCAGGAATGAGCTTCATTGATTGGGTGATCTTTTGCATCTTGTGTGTTCTTGCGGAGGTCAAATGAAAACAAAGCTCCTGACGTTAGCCAGAAAGCATTGGAACAATCCTGAATTCCCAAGAGAGGTGAATCGGGCCTACCAGAGAAAGTGGGTCAAGTCGCTTCGACTCTTGGGAGACAACTGGCAGCTCGCCAAGTATGAAGAGCGAAAGGTGAAGAAATGAAAATCCTCTGTTTCTTTGGACTCCATCGCAGAACAATGACCAATAACCGTATCCGCTGCACCAGGTGTGGCCGCTTCCTCAAGAAATGAAGAACGAAAAGGTTTTAGAACTTCTCAAAGACGGGCCAATGACTAGCGCAGAAATCTCAGAAGCACTAGGCATCTGCGCTCACCACGCCTCCTCGATGATGCTCAGGCTCATCAGAGAGAACAGAAAGCGCCCACAGCTTGTCCACATTAAGAGCTGGGTCACAGACCACAAGAACCAAAGAAGGTATCCTCGCGCACTCTACGAACTCGGGGCAGGCCCGAACGCTAGAAAACCCAAGCCAGACCCAAACGCAAGAAAGCGTGAGTACGAGGCCCGTAAAAGATCAATCCTTAAGACCTCGAGTGTCTTTAACCTAGCCGTACCCCTGAAATGTTTACGCTCCCGAAGTACACCTGGGACAAAGACCGCGAACTCTGCAAGCAATGCAAGCACTTGAGAGAAGAGCCGCGCAAGCACAGCCAGTACACCAGCATCTCAATGTCTTGCGTCAAGAACCCTTACAAGGCAAGTAAGGGGATCGGGTCTTGTATAGACAACCGCACCAGGGGGCCATGCGGCAAGGATGGAAGATTATTTGAAGCTAGAGAGGAAGAGTTTTCTCTCGGCAGTCCTGCGCTTCACCAGGCCAGGAAGCACTCTCCCGCCGCCTTTAGTCCAGTCCATGAGAGCATCGGCTGAAGCCTCCCACTCTCCACGATTGGCCTTGATGCGAATCTGGCTGCGCTGAAGATTGCCTAGCCCAGCGTTGAACGCAAAAGAGACAAGAGCGTCGAATGCGCCTTGATACTCAGCCACACCGGGCACAAGACGAAGAACACCCCGCTCAAAAGATTGGACATCATCATCGAATAGTCGATTGATCTCCTCCTTAGACCAGACACGGCTGTCCTCCGCTTTGAGTGGGAAGTCGCTTCTAAGAATTCCCGTATAGCCCTCTTTCCTGACCACCGGGAGCCTGATCTGCTCTTGATATAGAACATGGCCATATCCAATCGTCCAGATCGTCGCCGGGCATAAGTAAGGCTTGTTTCTGCACCCCTCGTAGAGATGCATCAACTCCGCGCCCTCTTTGGAGAGCTTCATTTTTTCCAGGAACGTGACCCGAACCAGAATCCAATGATCCCGCCGAGCATTGCCATCTCATCGTCGGTGAAAATCACCTCGGTTATTTTGAGAAGATCATCAATGTTCTGAATCAGGCTCGGATGAGTGAAGGCATACCAAGCTATCACTCCGTTCACGGCGATCAGCTCAAAGATGAAGAGATAGGTGACGGTAGGCCGGACAGTCCCGACATAATTCGCCACCCACTTAGAGGCTTTCTCCAGCACCTTCTCATCGTGCTTCAGAGCTGCCTCAGTCATCTTCGCGTCAGTCTCCAGAGCCACTTGCTCGGTACGCATCTCCTCGATACGCGCCTGAGCAGCGAATCCCTGCGCGGCCATCTGCAGGTCTCTCTCTGTGGAAAGTTTTGCCAGTTCCCGCTCATGGGCCTGGTCTGCCTTGTTTTGGAAGAACTCTAGGAGCTTGGGAAGGCCAGAGATCAACAGGCCACCAAGTGTAGAAAGAAGAGACAGCATCAGATCACCATCGCGTAAACCATGAGAGAGGTTCCGAGTCCACCGACCAGAACACTCACCCACAGGAGTTGAACCATTACTGCAAGAATCGCAGCAGATGAGAGAACAATGGAGAGTTGGAGCGCCATGCCAGCGTACGAGAACCAAGGGCTCCGTGTCTTGGCGAGGTCACGCGCAGTCTCAGCAGCCCGAGCCTTCTCAGATATCTCCTCCATGTCGGCTCTTTGCTTCGCTTCCTTCTCCGAGGCTCCAGAGGTCTCATAGATCGTTGCCCTGACATTCTTGGCTTGATACCACGCCCAATAATTGTTGGCCTGGATCGTATTGTTCAAGACTTTGGAGGAATTGGAACCCCCAAACATCCCATTCACAGCCAGGATCAGCGCAAAGATAGAGATCGTGATCGCGGCCCATTGTTTGACATACGCCTCCCGCTCAGAGCGAGACATAGTGTTCGGCAGGACTCTCAAAATCCACACTCCTTGGTTTCTTTGCAATGGCCCCATCCGAGGTATGCCATGTATGCCATCGCTCCGATCATCGCAACGATCAGCACAACACCGATCCCAGTCTCAATCATCTGAGCGATCTGCTTCTTTCGACGGGCTGCTGCTTCCTTCTCCCGCTTGGCCTCGAGCGCATCATCTCGGTTCATCTGAGCCACACGGATTTGGATGTTTTCCCAAACATCAGCGTTCCCGGTGGTGAAGAACATCATCTTCAGTTCGTCTTCGAACTGCTTTTGCTGCATCAACTGGAGTTCGGCCTGGATCGCCATCCCCATGTTGGAGCCGCCCTTCTTCTTAGCTTGGGCTACAGCCTTCGTTGCCTCGTGTTTGGCATCGAAATACTTACCCAAAAGAGGCCCAAGACTGCGAACATCGTCGACAGCCTTGGATGCCTTCTTTATCAGGTTAACCGCTGACGATACAGCAGCTATCGCAGTCAGCGGATCAACCATGCTACAACTTGGTCACTAGACCAATCAACAGAAGGATGATTGCTCCGGCGCTGGTAATCAGAATCTGCTCAAGTCGTTTAAGACGAGCATTGATGCCAGCGTATCGCTCGGCACAAACAGCCTCATGTGCAAAAAACTTTGTTTCAACCGTTTCTTCCATGATCAACCTGCATCAAGAGCAACCTTACGATCCCATACCCAATTGGCCCACTTGGCAGGATCAAACGGCACCGGGGGATTGGCGGGGTCTGCCGGGTCTGGCTCCGTCCATCCCGTGCCTACAGAAGCCAGATAGGCTTGCAGATCATCCTTGGTCGGGATGACTTCAGCGTCACCCGTGTCGTCGTTCTCCGACAACCCGATCATCACCATGTCTCGAGGGCTAGACGTAGCGGGATCGGCCACAACAAACACCCCACCCACACCCTCTGGGTGCAGGCACAGGAAAGAAGGGATGGTGCCGTCAGCATTTAGACGGTATTTAATGCAATGGTGTGCCATCAAGTGCTCCTTGTTGGGCGTACTGCCCACTGAAAAGATATGCGCCAAAGTGCCCCAGGACGCACCACGGGGCAACCCAAACCTGTCCACCATGCTCACGGTACATATGGCAGAAGTTGTAGTCTTCCGAGAGCAATTGGTTGTCTACGTTCTGAACTTTGAAGTAGTCGTAGACCTTATCCTCGGGATTGATACTTACGCCGCCATTGGTGTACCAACCCACATGGGGCTGAAGTTTCTCAAACACATCCCGACGGATCAACATAAATCCAGTCCCGACGTGCTTGACTTGGAACGGCAGGTTAGGGTCTATCATCTCGTGGCCGGGCAACTTGTTCAGATTGAACACGCCGGTCAGGTTGGATAGGTTGGGATGGTTCAAAACCGCTCCCTGCCGCACCTTTTCCCAGTTGATACCCTTCATGGGCACCGCCCCGCCGATGATTCCCTTGTCCGCTTTGATCATTCGGGCGATGTCGTTCGCCACAAACTTCTGGTCAGCGTCGATGAACATCAGATGGGTTGCATCCGGCATACCCATGAAGTGATGCGCGATGGTGTTCCGGCCACGCTGCACCAAGGACTCATTGCCCAGGAAGATGCAGGTCATCTTGATGCCGTACTGGAGGCAGGCTTCCTTGAGAGACAAGAGAGACTGCGTGTACTCCGTACACATCATCCCGCCGTAGCAGGGAGTGCCGATGACCAGATGCATCACGCAGCCTTCTGATCCGGGTCAGGAGCCTGCTCCAGCAGGGGAGAGTTGGTCAGGGAAGACCGATCAAAGATGGAGAACCCGCGACGGGCAGCAAACTTGGCCGGATCATCTGCCCACTTGTCAGCACAAGCCTCCAACCACCGCATCGTCATCTCGTGCGTGGGTGCCTGACCGTTGGAGATGAGTTGATTCTCCATGTTCAAGTAGGCAAAGACTTCAGCCTGCGCCTGAGCGGCATTGATACCCAGGTCGAACAAGTAGATCAGGTTGCCCTCATCAATCATGCCGTTACGCGACCGGGCAGCGTTCAGCGCCTGCTTCATGCAGGTCATGATGTGATACCGGGCTTCCTCACGCTCGTAGTCTTCTTCGGTGATCTCGTTCTTGCCAACCTTCTCAAGCAGTTGCTTGTGTTGATTGACAAAGAAGTTCATTTTGCGGATGGCGCCGTTTACATGGTTCTGGGTGCCTTCGATCTGGCCATTGATTTCCAGAATCTCAATCTCCAACAACTCCCGATCAAACGGGTCGGTCATGGTTTCCAAGGCGGCTTCTTTGCGCTTGAGTTCCACCTGCTTCTTGCGCAGGTTGATGTACGCCTCCTGAAGCGCGGAGCGGGTACGGTCAATCTCAGCCAAGGAATGCTTGATGGAGCGGATCGGCGTGATGGCCGTTACGTCCAGAGCAACCTGCATGAACTGGCTGTGGCTCTTGTGGAAGTTGCTCGTGTCCTGCACAACGGCAGGCATCCGATCCTGAATGTTCTTCAGCATCAGGTTGTACTCGGGCTTCTTCACCGCCAGAGCGGTATTCATGTTGCTGATGATCAGATCGTTCATTCAAAGACCCCCGTGGACGTTAGAGCAAGCGCCAAGATACCATAGGCCAGACGACAAATCTCCAAAATCTGTTGCATTACCTACGGATGCAATAGTTACATATTGGATAACATTTGTTGTTGATGCAAAAGAATTGCTAGTTGCTCCGCCGCCAAAAACTCCTCGGGTTGCTGATGAACATCCGGCCAAATCTAATACCGATTGGGTAAGATCACCAAAATCTGTTGCATTACCTACAGACGCGATAGTGACATATTCAATTACATTGACTGGGCTGCCAGATGAGCCATAACCGCCTGCAAACAATCCGCGAGTCGAAGATGAGCAACCTCCGGCGCTCTGCGTACTTTGACTCAAGTCTCCAAAATCTGTTGCATTACCTGTAGTTGCTATAGTTACATAATCTATTACATTTCCAATAACACCGCCAGTTGCTGCGCCGCCTGCAAAAACACCCCTTGTTGGGGATGCGCAACCTGCTGCTGAGTTTCTTGCGACCGTAAGATCGCCAAAATCTGTTGCGTTACCTACAGATGCAATAGTAATGTAGTCAATCACGTTTGATCGAGCACTACCATCATCGCCACCGGCAAATAATCCACGGGTTGACGAGGAACAAGTTGCAAGCGGTGCGCGTGCAACAGAAAGTTGCCCAAAACTAGAAGCGTTCCCAGTTGAGGCTATAGTTACATAATTTATTGTATTTGCCGCAACGAATGGAGCACCAATGGGGCCAAATACTCCCCTCGTGGAAGAAGCAAGTCCAGTCGTTGCTCCAGCAGTTGTCAAGTCTCCAAAGTAAGTAGAGTTTCCGGTTGTAGTTATGGTTATGTATTGAATGGTGTTTACGTTGGTGCCCGAGCCAGATGAGTTTTGGCCACCTGCAAACAAACCTCGTTGGGTGTTACCAGCAATCGGCCACAGCCCTTGCTTGAGCCAGTAAGTCATCTGGTCTAGCGTCCATACCCCCGGAGCAGCACCGTCTTGGTATGGGCCTGCCGGAGTGGGGGGCGTCTTGCGGATCAGGCCACCGGGCCACTGATGACTCATTTATAGACCTCCGTGGGCGTTGGAGCAACCGGCAGACCGATGTCTTCCAACGGTCAAATCTCCAAAATCGACCGCATTACCTGTTGTCGCAATCGTCACATATTGGATGATGTTGCTGTTTGGTTGACCACCTGCAAATACACCTCTGGCCGTTGAGGCACACGCGGCAACATCTGCGCCAACTGTGGACAAAGCCCCAAAGGAAATAGCATTACCTGTGGTAGCAATAGTAATGTACTGGATTGAAAGAGAACCGTTAGAACTGCTACAGCCAAACAACCCACGAGTACTGTTAGAGCATCCCGTAAACACTTGGTTGTCTAGTAACAAGTCTCCAAAGTCAATCGCATTTCCAGTTGTTGCAATGGTGATATAACTTATAACGTTGGATGGTGTGCCGAATGGAGACGTATTCCCCGCCGTAAATATCCCTCGTGTCGGGGAAGCGCAAGCGCCCATCAAACCAGAGTCTTGCGTAAGATTGCCAAAACTTGTTGAATTTCCCGTACTGGCAATCGTGATGTACTCCATCGCGGCAGTCATAGTTGTTCCGGCAACATACCCACCACCGAACACACCACGGGTTGAGGAAGAACACGCCGCTATATCGGAGACTATGGAAGACAGGTCTCCAAAGTCTGTGGCATTGCTAGCAGTTGCGATAGTAACGTAATCCATCACGTTCTGACGAGCGCCACCAACATCTCTGCCTCCACCCCAGACACCCCTAGTGGCCGAACTACACGCGCCAAGCCCGTATCTGGCAACAGTCAAATCACCGAAGTCTGTAGCATCTCCAGTGGTGTTTATATTGATGTAGTCAATTACGTTTGTGGTCACCTGCCCACCACCAAACAATCCATAAGCGGGAGGACTAGGCCAGTTGTTTTGACCAATAGCCTGGAACTGAGCCGTAAGAGTCCATACGCCGGAATAACTAGGCATGGTTATAGACCTCCGTGGCTATCAGAGCAAGCAGACAGGTAGAAGGTTTGATTGGTGTACAGGTCGCCAAAATCTGTAGCATTTCCTGTGGAGGCAATGGTGATGTAATCAATGATGTTGAAGTATCCGCCCGTTCCATTACCGCCGCCACCAAACACACCACGAATAGAAGAAGAACAACTTGCAAGTTGGTTTCTAGAAACCGTTAAGTCACCAAAATCTGTAGCGTTACCTGTTGAGGCAATTGTAATGTACTCAATCACGTTGGTTGCGTTGCTAAACTGACCGCCGCCAAATACACCTCTTGTAGACGAAGAACAGGCAGCAAGATACCAATTTTGGATTGATAAATCCCCAAAATCTGTGGCGTTGTTTGCCGAGATGAACCCGGCAGGAGGACGAAGCGGCATCGCTGCCTCCTATTAGGCGTTGATTTCTTCCCAAGAGGCAGTCACCACCAAGTCACTTGCCGTACCCGCTGTCGCACCGATGGACTCGTTCTCCAACAAGTAGATGGAGGTGGTCTTATCCACGATGATCAGGGTTGCGTCAGCAGGGACGGAGATGGTCGAGGCAATCGGGAATGCCGTGCCGCCCAGTGCCGCCGCGCTGTACTTGTTGATGGTGATGTCAGCAGCGTTGGTGCCGTCCACGTTCGCCACCATGATGGTGTTGATCTTGAACACCTTGCCGCTAGAAGCAGCGTTGCTCACGATGCTTGTGGCGCTCGTGGTGGACAACGAGACACTTGCGTTGTTGCCGTAAATCGCGGCTACGTTAACGATATTTGGGTTTGCCATGATTTCCCCTTAGAACCCGAAGATCATCGCCATAGCGATGGATTTGCCAGTGGTGATGCCAGAAGAAGGTGTAGACCAACTCAGCACTCCAGATCCGTTTGTCTGAAGCACTTGGTTCGCTGATCCGTCTGCATTAGGAAGCGTCCATTGGACGTTAGATGCGATGGATGCAGGAGCCATGAACCCGACATAGTTCGTGCCGTTGTCGGTGTCCTCATACAGCTTCAGGTCAGCCCCGGAAGAGGATGTGCCTTTTGCTGCGAGTGTACCAACAACCGTGATATTGTCACCCGCAGCGCCGGACTGAAAGTCCTTGAGCTGGGCCATAAGCTCACGAATGGCATCGTTGATACCACTCGGGGCACAACCCTCCGCGATGTTGATTCCATCGATGTCGGTGTTATCACCAGCGGTGGTCGAAAACTCTGAGATTTTTGCGCGTGGCATGATTTATTCCAATCCAAATGCAGTTCCAAGACCGCCAGCAAGAGCCTTCTTCTTCAGCTCTTCTGACAAGGGTTCAACAGTCGCCTGTGTTGCTCTACGCATCATCTTGGCAGCAAGTTGAGGATCAAGCATTGCATCCACTAAGAGCTGGCGAATAGCATCGTCTGAGCCGTTGTAGAGCCAATTCATCGGGGCCACCACCTTAGCGAAGGCCGGAGGAACCTCTCCGAACATTTGCTTTCCAACAATGCCCCCAATTATGTTCGCGGTACTCAAATTTTTAAAGGTGTCTGAACCCGGAACTTTGGTGGCTCGAGCCAATACGCCAGAGTCAATGTCCTGAGAAACACGCTGCAAGACCGCAAGTTGAGTCTTGGACAGCTTTGTGTCTTCTGCTGCGGCCCTGATAGCCCTGGTAAAAGAAGGCTGAGAGATAAGGTATTCCCCGATGTTTGACGGATCGGGGATCGTTGACATTACCTTTCCACGGAACTGCTGAGCAGCTTCCATGCGCTCAATGCCACGGCTAGACTTAGCGTACTTATCAAGGTAATCCTTGTATCCAGGCGCGGCGGAATCAATCGCATCATCAACAGAGCGAATGACTTGCTCCAGTTCACGCTTGGCAAGGCTATAAGCAGCACCCTCTTTGTCCAACAATCCTTGAGCGGCATCGCGGAGGTCTTTGCGAACCTCATACATACGCGCAGGAGTGGTTCCCCTTGAGAGTTGCTCTTTTGCCCAGTTCATCGTTTTAATGACCGTTCCACGAGCGCCAACATCCGACTTAAGGATGTCGTCAATCGTCCTATTAACCGTCAGGGCGGTGGCAGACTGGAATGTCTCAGGAGAAACATTCTGAGCCTTCAGGAAGGCTTCCTCGCGCAAAGGAGATGTAACCTCATCACGCTTGGCCGCTGCCCTCTCAAGAGCATCCTTGTCCTTGGCAAGACGGTCAAGGATCGCCATCCGAGCGCGGTTGGCCTCGACCTGTTGCTGAGCGAACTTTCCAGTCTGGTCAAGGCCACGGATAGGAGTCTCAGCAGATGCTAGACCGATATCTCGGGTGGCTTGTGCCGTGGTCGGACGATACCCGGCGATCGGAGCCTGATAGCCCTCAGCCGCCATAATTGCGCGTTCTGCATCAGAGGCAAGAGACCGAAGAACATTCCCGGCGATCACCTCGCGGCCAGCTTCTGTGCCAGGTCGGACGATCTCTCGAGCAGCTCGGCTAACCGTCTGAGCGCCACCAGCAGAACCGGGGATCATTGCGCCACCAAACAGACCAGCAGCCAACTGGGCGCCAGTCCCGCCACCCATCTCTTTGACTGCCTCAGTAGCAGAAGCAGCGGTTCCGCCAGCCAACACCTGAGCCAATGGGCTTTGAGCGAGTGTTTGGGCGGTTTGTTGAGCGGTAGGCGATGCTAGACGAGGCGCAGCGGCAGCAGCCATTCGAGCAGCACTCCCGGCCCCTGTCATTGCTTGAGCGATGGACTGAACGCCCTGCTCCATTTGAGTCTCAGGCTTAGGAAGCCCAAGAATGTCGGCAATGATCTGTCCAGATCGAGTCGCAGAGATTCCGCGCTGCTGAAGAGTAGGAACATTCGCCCCCATCTTCTGAGCCAAACCGATCCCCACATCCGTTAAGGCATACGGGACATTGGCAACCATCGACGGGAGGGACGCTGCCCCTTCAATCCCAGCGCGAGCAGTCAGGCCCAACTGGCGCAGAAGCTCATCTGCACGAGACCGTTGAGGTCTTTGCGGTTCTCCGGCAATGACTTGCAGTCCAGCCGTAGAGACATCCTGCATCCGACCCGCAGCGATAGCCTCAAGGTCTTTCTCTGAAAGTTTGGACAAGTCCATTATTGCCCCCCACGACGGCGCTCAAGCTCAGCCCTAGCCTGAGCAGCAAGATCACCAGGAGTTTGTGCAGCTTGCATTGCTGGCATTGGCGCACCAATTGACGAGGCAGCCCTACCAGAAGCAATGGCAGCAGACTCAAGAATATTCTGCAAACGCTCACGCTTTGTTTTAATCTGCTCAGGTTTGTCACCCAACTGCGGGAAGTAGGCTTTGCGATAGCCTTCCAGCTGTTCTCTTGTGTATGCAGCACCAGTACCCAAAGTAAGCGCAGCATCCAACACATCCAATTGCGCGGCCTCAACAACTTGACGCTGCTCTGGATTGAGCTTGTTTGCAAGAAACTCACTTCCAGTAAAGAACCTAGCGACTTCGGCTGCTGTGTTTGGAATTGCAGCCGTTGGCTCTTGACCGATAGCCTGGTTCATCTGATTGACAGAGAAGTTCAAACGCTGCGCCAAGACAGCGGCCTTACGCTCCTCTCCAGTCGGCATTTGAATCGTCGTTGTCGGGCGCTTCTGCTCCTGTAAGGAGATGTAAGATTTCTGCTCTTGCGGAGTAAGCCTCTGGAAATCTTGAAACTCTTTGATTGATGCGGCTGGAGCATCAGGAGCAGTAAACAAGACTTGCATCGTGTTGGCATCAAGAACTCGATTTCCAACGGTTACAGTGTTCCGTTTCTGCGTACCAGCAACTGGCGTCCAAGTCCCCTCGCGCTTTTCATACAGAACACCGCCAACCTCACGAGTTTCCGGGGCTAGTCGTTTCTCAAGAGCCTCAACGGTAGGAAGAACCTTTGCGGCCACACTTGGTGCGCGAGTAAGGAGTTGCTGGAGCGCAGCCGTGTCAATACTTGGAGGCATAACTCGCACGCCCTCGCCAACCCGCTGACCCATGATGTCTTCACCATAGATTTCTTGGGTTGCGCTAGGACGAAGAATCTGCGGGAGAATCTGCTGGGCGAGTTGTTGCTCTGCCCGAGCCTGCTGACGCTCTGCCAGTTGCTCTTGGATCATCCGATCCCGCATAGCCTTGTCATAGGCTCCGGCGTATGCCTGCTGGCCTGCGGCTACACCCTGCGCCAGAAGTTGACCCACACCGCGACGCTGAGGACTAGGCCCAGCCCCAGCAAGTAAGGATAGACCAACATTCAGGAGTCCTTGCTGTTGGGCTTGTTGCCGAAGACGAGCCGCTTCATCCTCTCCGAAAAGAGCATTAGCGTAACTCGGGCCTTGTCCAAAAAGCTGCGCAAAAAGTTCATTCATATCACCCACCCAAAAGGCCAAGGAGACCGCCGCCAATCGCGCCTACAGGCCCAAACATTGAGCCACCAGCCAGAGCGCCACCAAGTGCGCCACCAGCGCGGTTGTAATAAACGGGAGTCGTTTGCACAGAACCCCTCGGAGCGCCGTAAATCGCACCCAGATATTGATTGAGTTGCGCCTGGGGCAGACCCTGAAGGAAGTTGAAGCGATTGATATCGGCTTGAAGAGCGGCTTGTTGGTAGCCCTCTGCGGTCTGTCCAGCACCCATCAGTTGCTGAATGTCGCCGTAGTCAGCCGCCGCCAATGCAGGAGCGCCACCAATCATTGCTTGCTGTCGAGCGCGTTCAGCTTCGTAGTTCTGGTATGCCAGCTGACCAGCAGTATTCGCAAGAGTCTGAGCCAACTGACCAGAAGCTCTATCCTGAAGTTGACCCATCGCGCCAGATCCATACCGACCAGCCTGAGATGCTTTGGAGGAAATACCCTGCATCGCGTCATAGAAAGACTGCTGCGCGGCTTGTGCGGCAGGCTGAAACGCCCCTTGGAAGAAAGGGTTTCCACCTAGGTATTGACCCTGAATAGTGGAGAGAGCCTGTCTCTGAGCGCCCGGAAGGAGAGGCGATCCCATCACTGCTCGTTGTTGCAGAGCGGTCAAGCCTTGCTGGGTCTGGGCAGAAGGCCCAACAAAGGTCTGCCCAGGGTAATACTGAGGAGTTTCGGTCTGATAGAGCCGTTGGGCTTCGCTCAGACCATATTGGACATACGGACGGACTGCGGGATCGAGTTCGTTCGTCGTCGTTTGAGTTCGCGTAGAACCACCCATTTAGACCTCCAGCGCCCACGAACGGGGCTTAAAACCGAGTTGCTTTGCCTTGCGCGTCCAACCCGGTCGCCAAGATTCAAAAGTGAGGCGTTTCGCATCACCGTGTTGAGCAATGTTCATAAGATGCTGCCAGCCTGCGTCGAAGTACCCGACTTCGGAAAGGTACGCGCACCAAACATGGAGTGCGTCGTTTCGGGGCTGGAGAACCATGAACCCGATTGGCCTTGCATCAACCAGGCCGATCCAGAGCATAGATTTCCCGTTAAAACAGTCTGTATACACATCCTCGGGAATCCATCCTTCCGGGGTCTTGTGGAGAATCATCTCCAGTCCTGGTCTGACGAATCGCCACCATTGTCGCAGATCGTTGGGGGAAATCAATCGGACTTCCATCATCCCACCAAAATGTAAGCAAAGGTCTTATCGGCTGTGGAATTAGCGTAATGGCTGATAGTTGCCGATCCCTGAGTCTGCGATGAAACGTACACATTTGCAATGCTCGCCATTGATACGCAGTTTGCCGTCACGATTGCGCTTGGAGTCGCCGGACGGGTCGGGCTTGTCTGAGTAGGGAGTTGTTCAATCGAAACCGCTGTTGAGGTTGTTGCCCACATGACCTCCATGTAGTCATTCGCGGCCAGCTCAATAAAGTAGTTCAGAGCCGCGATCAGATGGCCGTTGATGCTGCCATGCTTATTTGGGATTGAGTACCGACTGTTACTCCCGGCCACATCAGTCCCATTCTTCCTGAACCAAATGTCAATGTCCTGAATCTGTGAGTCTGTATTTGCGAACTGGAGCGAGAACTGGATGTTATACGTCCCAGGATTCTTGAAGTTGACCCGAGAACTGTTGGAGACCGTAATCCCGTTTGAGTAATCAGTCGTGTTCAGAGTGACCGCATAGGCCGCTGTGGTCGAGGCCGCAGTCTGGTCGGTTGAGTCCTGAAACGCTCCAAAAGGCAGTTGATCGGCATAAGCGGCAGCAGAGAACGGTAGAAGAACGATCTTCGTGTCCGGGCTTATCCGCTCGTCGTAGAGAGTCGTGGTCAATGCCCCACCCGTGGCGAGAGTGACAGTCCCCGTGTTGTTGGACTTGCCATTCATCAACCCATTGACTACCTCAGCGATGCCGCGAGGATCAGCGCCAAACGGGGGGAGAACACGAAACATCATCGACGGCCTCTCCCGACGATATTCACATCAACTCCGGCCATCGTTGTCCAGTTGCCCGTAGGAACAACCTTGATCCGGTGGTATTTTCCTGAGCTTCTGAGGGAGACACGGTTTTCATCACTTGCAGCCACAGCCGTTGAGTACGTGATTGTGTCGTCAAGCATCTCCCGAGAAGCAACCGCCACAGTAGCAGAGCCGTTGTCGATCTGTGGACGGGCCAAAGTGATAAGGCTCGCACTTGCGCTTAGGTCGCCAGTCTCAATGAAGGCAGACATCGGCTGCCCCTCAAAGGTGACGATCCTGGCCCCAGAAATCCCCGCAAACACCAGCTTCCCGCCCAGCCATTGCCGTGAGTCCAAAGACACGGTGAGCGCATCAATCGAGGCAGAGAACGAGTCCAATCCCTCAAGGGTTGTGGAGGCAGTGGCCGCAGAAGCGATGTAGGTGGCAGCAGTTGTGCCGTAAGACCAGCGGTTGAGTTGCCAGTTGTAGATCAGCAGGGAATACCCGCCAGTGGTGTTTTGATAGCACCAGATCACAACCTTCTTGATCGGATCGACAGCAGAGCTAAAGTTCGCGTAGGCAGGCTCAAGGTCATTCCAAAACCAGCGATCAACTTTCTCAGCGCCAATGGGCGTGACTCTCTGGCCGTCGCACATATAGAACCCGTCATCCGACAGGAAGAACGTCATGTTCCCGTACTGACAGACCGATCCAGGTTCATAGCACCCAATCTCACGAGAGATGGTGTCGAACTGGAAGAACAGCGGAGAGCCGATGTAGCTCATCCGAACAATAGCCTTCTCCAACAGGACAAGGCCAAACTCTCCACCTGTTATCCCCTGGATGTCTCCGCCATCAGGAATGTCTTGGTAGTCCGATTGAGAGGTAGGCCCAGAAGTCCAGTCTGTCTCGTCGTTGATGTCAGACCATTGGACTCGGTTGGGATAAGAGGAGATGTTTGCCGCGACAACAAAGTCGCGAACCACCGTGATGTACTCTGCAACAGGAGCGGATGCGTTCACATCAGCAAATGCAGTTCCAGAGTTCAGAGTGAATGACTGAATCTTCTGCGAATTGTTAGTCGCTAGAAGCACATCACCAAACTGGACAAACTTCCATTTTCCAGAACCCGTGTAGCCTCCAACCTTTGACACATCGCTCAGGTTGCGAGTTCCTGAGTCGTACTTGAACAGCTTAGAAGCACCGCCAGCGAAAAGAGTCGACGAACCGCTGATCTTTCCAGAGTAAACAGCGGTCAGGTTCTCGGAAGCATTGTTGGAGTAGTTCGCCAATGAAGGAATCGGCCCATATCCAACCTGTTGAGGATAGACGTTGTATGCCGCCTGGAGCGCACCAGACACGCCAGGCTGATCTGGGAGCCACTCACCGAACACGATCTTTGTTTCTGCCATGTCGCTCCCCTTAAGCGAGACTCCATGTATTCGTTGGGAGTGTCACGTTTGTCCAGTTGAAGTTGGGCAATACAACATCAGCCCACTCCTCTCCCTGCTCAGATGCGTCACAGGTCACAGTCGCGGAAGCTGTAATTGAAGCAGTCCCACTAGCCGTGATGTTGGCGTTACATGAAACATCCGCTCTTGCCGTAATCGAGCAAGAACCATCGTATGTCATCCCGCCATTAGCTGTGACCGTAGCCGAGCAAGTAATCGATGCCGCGCCCGGAATGATGATCTGTGCGTTTGCCTCGCAAGTGCCAGATGCTGTGATTGATGCCGACGCATTCTGCACAAGTTGAGCAGATGCGGAAACACTCGCAGATGCTGTTATCGCAGCAGTGGCATCCTGAACCCGTGTTCCGTTTGCCGTAACACTCGCTGAAGCGATTACAGCACCAGCGGCATCCCACCGAGTAACGCTTGTCTCATAAAGCGGAGAATCAAGCGTTAGCGTGAGGTCATCTAGACTCGCCTTGAGATTATCAAGGGAGTCTATTGTCCACGGCGGGTAGAGATCGGCCATTACGTCAAGGTGACGGTGAGTGATCCAATGGCGATGCGGAACACATCACCCGTAGCGATGGTCTTGGATGCATCCAAAGCGGTGTGATACAGCAGATTCCCGCCCGAGGAAGCATCCCGAAGGCCAATGTAGGCAACCGTGCCCCACGAACCCGTGGCTTGCGGAAACTCCACAGCACCAGAGTTTGAGGTCGCACCGTTTGAGGGAGCCGAGAAAGCCACGCTCTGACGGGCGTATCCATTGCCGCTCACCTCAGTACCCGTATCCGCATCAGTCGGGTCTGTGGTGTATAGCGCCACAAAAACCGTGGTGGGACTCGTGTAAGAAGTGTTGCGGAGAGTCGCGTTTACAAGCGCGTTCTCCAAGTAATTCGACATTTCAGCCATTTTTATCTCCTAGCCAAAGTCATGGTGAGAGGAACACCTGCGTATTCTCCCCGATCATCGGAAGCATTGATAGAGTCAACTGCCCTCTGATACAGAGCTGCCCAGGTCGCAAGACGCTCATCATTCATCAGATAAGGCTCTGCCTCACCCAAAGAAGCGTAAAGCAGCGCATCAGCGCAGTTCGCCAAGAACGCATTTGAGGTGTTCGTGTCGCTCAGATAAGCCGGAGCTGCGTAGTACAGCATTCGGACGTTGTAGGCCGAATCCGGGATCGGGGCAAACTGGAAGTCATCTGCCAGAACCGTGTATTTCCTCGGAACCCCAGTATCCGTCACATCGGCATTGCGATAGAAGATATTGGGAGAGAGGTACTCCAGCGCATAAATTGGAGTCGTATTCAGATGGATGTCCCGAATCTCCAGAAAGTCATTGGGCAATGAGACTGTGGCGGTATTTGCCGTCATGGTCGCATAAACCAACTTAGACATCTGGCGAATCCGCAAATCCCGGCGAAGGCGGTTCTCCGCGAATGTGATGAAGTCAGGAATCTGACTCGTCAGATCAGACCGAGCAAGGTAGTTTGCTACCGTGGTCTTTAGATCGGAATAAGTGGCGATAGCCATCAGACCCTCCCTGGACGGGTGCGGAATGCGCGATTGTCAGGATGATTGAGCCACTCTTTGAATCGAGCCTGGTCAACCACATGGAACCCTCGCATGATGCCCTTTTTGTTGAGATCGTCAATCACAACCAAAGGCACAGAGGCGATCTTGTTCCCGAAAAGGTTATCGCTCCATCGAGCGCGCTCATCGTATGAGTTGAACTGAGCCTTGTTGGACTCAATGATCCCACCTACGTCCTGCGAAC
>Ga0209229_10000389_pt1 | contig 17882 bp, 16 predicted proteins | sample SanBayMetagenome_FD_187466 | JGI IMG/M metagenome (GOLD analysis project Ga0209229, IMG submission 187466) | Freshwater and sediment microbial communities from dead zone in Sandusky Bay, Ohio, USA (SPAdes) (version 2) | ecosystem: Environmental > Aquatic > Freshwater > Lentic > Sediment... | reverse complement strand
AAAATGGGGAACTGGAAGTCGAGCTTTGGTCCAACGCTATTTCGAGAGCATCTCTTGGACCAAGTGCTTGGCACCAAAGACCTCTCCGGTGATCCATAACACGTACCGAACGTCGACCCCTATCGATCGGCTGTACCGCTGGTTCCATGCAAAATCATTGATCGTCGCTTCAAATGCCCGGTCAAAGTTCACTCCGACCAACTCCCCCTTGGAATTGAGAACAGGACTGCCAGAGTTTCCTCCAGTCGTGTCGGTGCTGTAGAGGAATGCCACCGGAACCGTCTTGAGCCTCGGATGCTCTAGACCTGCGAACCTCTTGGCTCTGGCTGCCTCCAACACGGGCTTGGGGGTGACGAAGGGCTCCTGATCGGTGGTTTTTTCCAACAACCCATCGAGGGTTGTGATCGGTTTTTTGACGATGGCATCGACCGGCGAATACGCCTCGACCTTTCCTACCGTCAATCGCAATGTCGCATTGGCGTCAGGGAGAAACTCGGAAGCTTCCGCGAGTCGCTGGATTTCAATGAGCGAACCATAAAGCTGATTGAGCTTCCCCTCTCGCTCCTTGTCCTTGTCTCGTTGCTTGACATACGTCGGATACAGATCGGCGATCCATAACAATGCTGGGTCACCTGAGGCGATGAGCTCTTGAGGGGATTTGTTGAAGCAACTGATAACGAATTCTAAATCCCCAAGCTTGGTGTTGTCCATAACCGAACTGGCAAGCTTGTTGAGCCCTTCGCTCGAGTTCAAGACACGAGCCACCGGTTCGATATCTTGGGCACCAGGGGTCGATTGCAGCAAATCGAGCATCCCCTGGAGCATCCTTGCATCGGTGGCTTGGTCTCGGTCACCGACGTCGAGCTTGATCTGCTGGGTGCTTTGCGCCCAGTTCCGATCCATGTAAGGTGCTTCTCGCTCCAGATCGGGCTTGGCCCTTTCGGTGGCCGAATCGTAGAGAGCAAACGCTATCGCCAGAGCTCTCGGTGCCGTTCGCAATTCCCGAAGGTAGGTTTCCAAAGTCCCCTTCTTGGACATCTCCGAATAGACCATGTCGATTTGATCGAGGAGCGTGGCATACTTGGAGTACTTCGCCGGATCGCTAGCGATGAAAGCTTTGAGCTTGGTTTCCCGATCGGCCCTTAGCTGTTGGATCTTGGCCCGTTGGAGTCCGATGAGTTGTCCTCGGGATCGTTTTTCGACATTGGCAAGAGATTTGATCCGCGTGGAGTGTTTGATCGCCACGGCGCGGTCTTTGGCTCCGGCCTTCTCCATTTCGGCGATCTGCCAACTGTAGAGCGAGACAATCAGCGGTAGGCGTACATTCTGCTCGTATTGGATGAAGCTTTCGGTCCGGTTTCGGACGGTCCTGCCCGGATACCCGAGCAAAAAGACGGTGTCCCCTTCATCGATCCCCTTGGGCTGAACCTTCAACGGTCGCTTGGGCACATATGGAACATTGTTTGGAGAGTATTCGGCGGGCTTTCCATCTGGAGCAGTGTAAGCTCGCATAAAAGAGTAGTCGCCGGTGTGTCGAGGCCATTCCCAATTGTCGAGTTCCCCGCCAAAGGCACCGATGCTGATCGGAGGAGCAAAAACCAATCGGACATCTTTAAGATAGGTGTAGAGAAAAAGAACATAGGTCTTTCCGACGAACATTTCTGCGACCTCAGCCCGCATCCCTGGATTGTCTTTTTCCGCTTGGATTTCGAGTTCCTTCTTTCGTCGATCGATCGCCTTGGTCCGATCGCTGTAACCCATTTCGGAGCTAGTTGCCGAGAGGACCTCGGCCGAGACGTCCGCGTAGGACTCGGTGATGCGGACGGTGTAGTTGGGGGCTGGAACTTCTTCGGCTAGCGTTTGGGCGATGAATCCATCATTCAGCAGATCGCGTTCAGGGGTACTAGCTTTTTGAATCGCGTCAAATGCGCAGTGATGGTTGGTGATGATCAGTCCGGCGTTCGATACGAACGAACCGGTGCAACCGTTGACGCGGCAAATGCCATCGACAATGCTTTTGGCTTGGGGATTGAAGATCTCATCGGCGGTAAGTTCGATGCCTCGGTTTTTTAGCCCGATGTTGGCCAGTTCGCTGATCGGGAACATCCCTTCGTCGCCGCGGGCCGGAGCCAGTAGCCCCACGAAGCACACGAGGCTCAAGAATCCCGAGCCGGCCCGGGTGCAGAGGAAACGCAAGGCGACAAAGAACAAGGAGTAGCAATTGGACATGGCGATCCTCGAAAGATGCAAAGAACCAGCTTGGAGCGAAGCGACCCTGAGCCCATTGTGGGCTAAAAGCGCGATTCTCGCTAGAGTTTCCCGCAGATCAAGGTGGCATTGTGTCCACCGAACCCAAAGCTGTTGTTCATCGCATAGCGGATTTTGCGATTGCGGGGAACCAGTGGTGTGTAGTCCAGGTCGCAATTGGGGTCTGGGGTTTCGAGATTGATCGTCGGAGGGACGATGTCGTAGAAACAGCTTAGGATCGAAAGGATCATCTCGATCCCACCGCTGGCCCCCAGAGCGTGTCCGAGGTGTCCTTTGGTGCTCGAAAGGGCAACACTGCGGGCCGATTCACCGAAGACATTCTTCACGGCGACGGTCTCAGCTTTGTCTCCAAGAGGAGTGCTCGTGCCGTGCGCGTTGATGTAGTCGATTTCGGATGGATCGAGTTTCGCGTCGGTCAAGGCGTTGCTCATGGCCATCGATGCTCCACGGCCTTGTTCGTCCGGAGCGGTGATATGCCCGGCATCGCAAGAACCTCCGTAACCGAGGATTTCGGCATAAATCTTTGCGCCCCGGGCCTTAGCATGTTCTAGCTCTTCGAAGACCAAGATGCCTGCGCCTTCGCTGAGCACAAAGCCGTCGCGATCGGCGTCGAAAGGACGGCTAGCTTTTTCGGGCTCGTCGTTGCGGGTCGAAAGGGCCTTCATGTTGGCAAAGCCAGCGACTCCCATATGAGTGATGGCCGCTTCGGTTCCACCGGTGACCATGACCTCCGCCTCGCCGGTACGAATGCACTTGAGCGCATCGCCCATGGCGTTATTGCTCGAGGCGCAAGCCGTAGCGATGGCAAAGTTAGGGCCTTTCAGGCCGTACTGAATCGCGAGGTTGCCCCCCGCAGCGTTGAGCATCATCTTGGGGATGGTAAACGGGCTGACGCGATCGGGTCCCTTGGTGTGCATTCGAAGAATCTGCTCTTCGATCTCGTTGAGTCCGCCGATCCCCGACCCGACGATCGCGCCGCAACGGTGGGCTTGTTCTTTGGAGAAGTCCAAGCCGGAATCCTTAATGGCGTGGAACGCAGCCCAGATTGCGAACAGGGAGAAACGATCTAGACGCTTAGCGTCTTTCGGTTCGCAGGACTCCCCTGGTTCGAAATTGGGAACATCACCACCAAAGCGGACCTTGTGCAGGGTGGTGTCCAAGATTGTTAGCGGATGGATACCGCTCTTGCCTTCTAGGATTAAGTTCCAAAGCGTAGGAACATCCAAAGCCAAGGGCGTGACACATCCGAGGCCCGTGACGACGACTCGACGATTCATGCAACTGCTATCTGAAGAATCAGGGGGTTGCCCAACGACTCAGTTGAGCAAACCCTTGTGACTGAAGATATGGTGCGAAAGCTACCGCTTAGGATTGCTTATCGATGTAATCGATGGCTTCGCCGACGCGCTGAATCTTTTCAGCAGCGTCCTGAGGAATATCGATATCGAATTCCTCTTCGAACTCCATCACTAGTTCCACTGTGTCGAGCGAGTCGGCACCTAGGTCATTGACGAAGTGCGTATCACGAGTGATCTTGTCTTTCTCGACACCGAGTTGTTCGGCAACGATATCAATGACTCGTTCCTGAGTTGATGCCATAGTCGGGAAATCCCCTTCAACGAAACTGAAATCTGTTAAACAAAAAACCTAGCCGACAGCGTCGTCGGCAGGTGACAAAAGATAGAGGATTGCGGTAAAACCGGTCAAGCCAGAATGACCGAATCGACCTAGAATCCGAGCCGGTTTCCTCTGGTTTCCCAAAAGACTCCTTGGCCTTGTGTTTTAGCTGGTTCCTGCCGTTTGACCCAAAATTTTAACGCCAAACCGCAGGAACAGGGTGTTTCCTTCAAGCAAAACAGCCCCTCGGCTGAAAAAATCAGCCCCATCGAGCCGCAAATTAGCGGGGTCCAAGCGGCGGAAGGCCAGCCGCTGGGGCCGGTGGCAAAGCCGATGGGAAACCCGAACCTGAACTTGGCGGCAACGGTGGCAAACCCGCGTTGGCTGGCGGAAGAGCTGGGATGCCCCCAGGAATTCCCTGGTTAGCTGCCGGAACCCCCGCGTTGGGTGCCGGAAGTGCCGGAATGTTGGCCGGTGGGGCTGGAGACTGGGTATTGCTGTTGGGAACTGCGGCCGTCCGTTCGCCGGTCGACTCGGCAGCGACTTCGGTTAGATTTTCGAAATTCACGACCTGGACCTCTTCTCCCTCAGTGTGCGTGTCGACGGCCATCTCGCAGATGCGCCATCCATCGACTTCTTTGATCAGTGCCCAGACGACTTCGTACTCGCTCCCAGGCATACCGGAAGCCCCCGGCTCGAGCCAATTGCTCGAGACGAGCATGACGTTCGGATCCTTGGGATCAATCATCTGTGCCTTACCGATTTCGAATGCGGCGTTGGGGGATCCGATCGGGGAGATCTCGAGTCCCTTGGATTTGATTTCTTGACGAGCCCGGGTCGATAAAAGCGACTCGATGATCTGGGCGTTGCTGGTTCGCATTCCTTCAAGGAACGCTCCGACGACCTCTTCAGGACGCGTAGGATTCTTCAGGTTCAGCGAGCTCAGCGGGACCATTTCCTCGGAAGGCAAGCCGGACTGTTGCGAACCGTTGGCATTGGTATTCGAAGCGATCGGGGTACCGGCAGCGTTGGCTCGATCGCCCGATGGATTCGTTGGGTTGGATTGGGCGACTTGATCTTTCTTGCCAGAGTCACATCCGACTTGGCCAAGTACAGCGGCGAGGGTTGCCGTCCAAATGAAACGCTTCATGAGCTGGTATTTCCTCTGAGGAATCTTAGAAGGGTAGGATCTTGGAATGGTCCTTGTAGGACGATTGCTCCGGGGCGCACGGGTTGTCCGTGGAGCCGGATCCAATTGCTAGAAGAGGGGGAATACTTCATCGACGCGATCGGCGTCAAGAGCATTCCCGCAAGTGAACTTGCACGCGATTCGTCTTGCTACAAGCCAGACCCATTCGATACAGTCGGCGGTACTCGACCGATTTTGGAAATTCCCACCAGGAGCCTATGGGATGCCCACCCTTGTCAAAAACACCGAGCATCATGCTCAAGTCCCGTTTGCGACCCGAAAACCAGCCGCATCGAGGCGATTGCTCTTGTGCATTTTCCTCCTGGGAATCGCCACGCTGACGGGCTGCCAGCTTGGGGCAAAGAACCAAAACTCCCGCGGGGTGGCGATGTACCAACAAGGTCGGTACGCTGAGGCTTTGCAGTATTTCGAGCAGGCTAAGGTGACCGACGCGGCCAATCCTGACACGTACTACAACCTTGCTTCGGCTTACCACAAGCTAGGCACCGCGTCGAAAGACCCCAAGATGATCGACAACGCCGAGCGGATGTACAACACCTGCTTAGAAATGTCTCCAAACCATGTCGATTGCTATCGAGGCTTATCGATCTTGCTCGTCGACAAAGGGCAGCCCGAGAAGGGCTTCACGCTCCTGAAGGACTGGGCGATCAAAAACCCAGGATTGTCCGAACCCCGAATCGAACTTGCCAGACTCCATCAAGAGTTCAATCAGAATAAAGTGGCCGAACAGTATCTAAACGAAGCCATTGCGATGGACCCGAACAACCCTCGCGCTTGGGCCGCTAAAGGTCGTTCGCGGGAGATATCTGGGGATTTGATGATGGCCGTCCAGAACTACGAAACGAGCTTGGCCCTGAACGCCTCGCAACCGGAACTCTACCAACGCATCGGGGCCTTGAAAGTTCGTCTGAGCCAAAATGTACCGGTCAACCCCACCGGTCCACCCACGACGACCCGCTAGGGCGTTTGGGGATTTCAGCGGTATTCGCTGGGAGTAAGTCCGGTTTTCTATTATGATTGTCCCGGCGTTCGTTGTGATAGTTGTCGGACTCACACCAGCAAAAACAGGAGACGATTGGGATGCTCGATACGGTTGAGATCCGCTACGGAAAAAACGAACTATCGGTAAGGCTTCCCAAAGGCTGCCAACCGGTGATCGTGCGCAAACCCCCGATGCCGCTGCTGAACGATGCCCCGAGCGCTATCCGCGAGGCCCTTCGCCAAGGTGTCGCATGCCCCTCGCTCCAAGGCGTTGCGCAAGGATCCTCGAGGGTCTGCATCGTGATTTGCGACATTACCCGCCCGGTCCCCAACGGTCCGATTCTCCGAGGGATCGTCGAGGAACTCAATGCCGCCGGAGTGGCTAACTCACAGATCACCATCCTGATTGCCACCGGCTTGCACCGCCCAAACCTGGGCAAAGAAATGCTCGAAGTCGTCGGCGACGAATGGATCTTCAATCACATCCGTATCGAAAATCACTACGCCCGCGACCTTGCTTGGATGGTCGATCTGGGCAAAACCCCGACCGATGGGATTCCGGTGCTGCTCAATCGCCATTTGGTCGACGCCGATCTGCGGATCGTCGTCGGGCTGGTCGAACCCCACTTCATGGCCGGCTACTCCGGTGGTCGCAAAGTCGTCGCTCCGGGCGTGGCCGGTGAAGAGACCATCCGAACTTTCCACAACCACCAGTTCATGGCCAATCCCCTGGCCTGCAACGGCAACCTCGTCGAAAACCCCTTGCACCGCGGCCAACTCGAAATTCTCGAACTTCTCGGGCCGACCTACGCGGTCAATACGATCATCGATGAACAACGCCAAATGAGTTTTGTCAACTTTGGCCATTGCGTCGAGAGCCACCTGCAGAGTGTCCAAGTCGTGCGCAAGTACGCTGAAGTTCCCATCGACCGAAAGTTCGCTACGCTGGTGACCAGTGCTGCCGGCTATCCACTGGACAAAACCTACTACCAGACGGTCAAAGGGATGGTCGCTCCCCTTCAGATTTTGGCCGATGGTGGCCACATGATTATCGCCAGCCGCTGCGAGGAAGGACTCGGTTCCCACGAGTATCGCGACTCCCAAACCCAACTCAAAACCCTAGGCGCCGAGGGCTTTATCGAACGCATCCGAAGCATGAAGCTTGCCGACATCGACGGCTGGCAAACCCACATGCTTCTTCGACCTCTTTCGATCGGACGAGTCTCCTTGTACAGCGAAGGCATCCAGGGCAAGGATCGAGAACTGACCGGGGTCGAAATGATCGATTCGATCGAAAAAGCCATCCAACAGAGCGTCGAGACCTCTGGAGACAAAACCATCGCGGTCATCCCCGAGGGCCCCTATGTCATCCCAATGCACCAAAGTGCAAACACGGCGCTTCAATCCTAACTAATAGGAAACAGGCTTAAGCCATTTCGTTGTATTCCATTTGATTTTTACTCAAGCAGCTAAACTATGAATGTATTTGCGAGAAAGACTCTCGAAGATCTCAACCAGGAGGCAAGGGCCGAGGGACAGGGGACACTCAAGCGTCATTTGGGCCCAGTGAACTTGGTCCTCCTAGGGATCGGAGCGATCATCGGGGCTGGACTCTTTGTACGGACGGCCGCCGCGGCCGCCGAGCATGCGGGTCCGAGCGTGACGCTGAGTTTCATCGTTGCAGCCATCGGGTGCGCATTGGCCGGAATGTGCTACGCGGAATTCTCCGCGATGACCCCGGTCTCCGGAAGCGCCTACACCTATTCGTACGCCACGATGGGTGAACTCTTTGCATGGATCATCGGCTGGGACTTGGTCCTCGAATATGCCCTAGGAGCAGCGACTGTCGCAATCGCTTGGTCCCAGTACTTGAACAAACTGATCGAAAGCTTCCTCGGAAAAGCATACGTGATCCCTTACCAGTTTTGTCACTCGCCGTTCGAGTCGATCGGCGAGGGGGCCGACAAAGTCACCGGGATCATCAACCTACCGGCCATCGTAATTCTGTTTCTACTGACGATCGTTTTGGTGCGAGGCATCAAAGAGTCGGCCTTGCTCAATGCGATTGTCGTGAGCGTCAAAGTTCTGATCGTGATCCTGTTTATCGCCTTGGGATGGCAGTTTATCCAACCCGCAAACCACACCCCCTTCATTCCCGATGCGACGGTTTACACCGATGCGGTCAAGCAAACCGAACGGAATTTCGGTGGACTCTGGGGTGTCCTCGGTGGGGCCGGCGTGGTTTTCTTTGCCTTCATCGGTTTCGATGCGGTCTCGACGGTTGCCCAAGAGACCAAAAAACCCGAACGCGATATGCCGATCGGCATCCTCGGTTCGCTCTTGATCTGCACCGTTTTGTACATCCTCTTTAGCTGGGTCCTGACGGGAATCGCCCCCTACGAAGACTTCCGAGATCCCACCAAAGGCAAAGAAGCCTCGGTGGCCTACGCGATCGAAACCTATATGCCCGGCTACGGGGCCTTGAGCAAATTCATCACCGTAGCGATCCTGTTCGGTTTCTCCTCAGTGATCCTGGTGATGCTCCTAGGACAAAGCCGCGTGTTTTATTCGATGTCCCGCGACGGACTCGTGCCCAAGATCTTCTCGGATCTGCATCCGGTCCATCAGACACCCTCGAAATCCAATTGGATCTTCTTTGTGTTTGTCGCCCTGTTTGCTGCCTTCATCCCCGACAGCGTCGTCGGGGACATGACCAGCATCGGCACCCTGTTTGCCTTCGCACTGGTTTCGATCGGTATCATCATCATGCGCAAAAGCGATCCGGACGCCCCAAGACCCTTTCGTACCCCCTTGGTTCCCCTCGTCCCGATCCTCGCCGTCGTCGTGTGCGGTGCGATGATCGCCGGCTTGGGCAAGGAAAACTGGGCCCGCTTAGGAGTATGGCTAGCCATAGGCTTGGTGATCTACTTCGCCTACGGAGTTCGACACAGCCGCGTGCAATTGAACCGCCAATAGGCCAATAAAGCGAACCATAAGGGAGCGTTGTGGAAGCAGAGCAGGCGAGAATCCAAGCGGATTTAAGGGGGATCCTCGACGGCGAGGTCTTCTGCGACTCTCTGCACTCCCAGATGTACGCCAGCGACGCGAGTCTTTACCAGATCGCACCGATGGCAGTCGTTCGCCCACGGCATGCCGACGATGTGGCCGGGTGCATCAAATACGCCGTCGAAAACGGATTGCCCGTTTTCCCTCGCGGTGGAGGTACCGGACTGGCTGGCCAATCGCTCGGTCCAGGGATCATCCTGGACTTCTCTCGCTTCATGCGCCGTATGGTCGACCTGGATACACAAAACCTCCAGGTACGTGTTCAACCAGGGATCACCCTCGGGGATCTCAATCGCCAGTTGGCACCCCATAAGCTAGTCCTGGGAATCGACCCTCCCATGAGAGCCGTCACAACCGTCGGAAGCCTGGTCGCTATCGATGCGTTAGGAAGCCACTACCCGCGCTACGGTACGGCCGGATCCCATCTGCTCGGCGCACGGGCGGTTCTGGCCGATGGCCAGCAAGTCGACCTGGCCAAAACCTCTTGGCACTACCCAAACACCGGAAGTCCAAAACTAGATCGCATTGCAACCGACCTAGGACGATACCTTACCGAAAACAAAGAGACCATTTCATCCCCACCATGGAAAGGAATTCCGCGAGGCTGCGGCTATAGGCTCGAGTCGATCCTCGAAGACGACCAAGTCGATTTGGCGCGTTTACAAGCCGGTGCCGAGGGAACATTGTCGGTCCTGACCGAGCTGACATTGAAGGTCGATCGCATCCCCAACGCACGAGCTTTGGTACTGCTGCTGTTCGAAAAAATGGAACTCGCCGCCAGCGCAGCTCTCGAGGCTCGCAAGGACGAGGTCGCAGCATGCGACCTGATGGACCGTCGTCTGATCGAAATCGCTCGCGAATTGGACTCCCGTTATGAAGCGATGTTGCCAAGAGGATGCGAAGCTCTCTTGCTCATCGAACATCAAGGAGATGATTTGACGGAGGTCAAGCAACGGCTGGTTGCCTTGGTTCAAAAAATCGTTCGCAAAGCACCTTCGACTCAGCAAACAGCAATCATCGTCGACGATGCGGAACGGGATTTCGTTTGGCGATTGAGCCGCCGGATCATCCCTCAGTTGGCCCGCCTCGGTGGCCCTCAAAAACCGATCTCGTTTGTCGACGACCTCTCGATCCAACCCGAGCGAATGCCCGATTTCCTCCACGAAATCCAGAACATTCTCAAGTCCGAGCGAGTCACGGCAACGCTTTTTGCCCACGCAGCCCAAGGCAATGTGCAACTGCGTCCGTTCCTCGACCCGAACTCCGAAGAAGACATTCAAAAGCTCCTGCGGATCGCCGATAAGGTCTTCGAAAAAGTGATTGAATTTCGAGGCGTAATCTCCGGTGAGCACGCCGTGGGCTTGAGCCGCAGCGGTTATCTACGTCAACAACTCGGCGAGCTCTATCCGATCTGCCGACAAGTCAAGACTTGGTTCGATCCCGACGGGATCCTCAATCCTGGCAAACTCATCACCGACGCTCCCCAACGGCCCATCGATAACCTTAGAACCGATCGCAAAGAACCCGATGCTGAGGAGCTTACGCAGCCAGCAAGACCGATGCTGCCTATCCTGGACTGGTCAGGCGAAAAATCGCTCGAAGCCACAAGCCGTCAATGCAACGGATGCGGACGATGTCGGACCAACGCACCCACGGAACGTATGTGCCCCTTGTTTCGGATCTCCCGGAGCGAAGAAGCCAGCCCCAGGGCCAAAGCCAACCTCATCCGTGGTCTGCTCTCAGGGGATATATCAGGCCCACAGAGCGAGAGCGACCAAATGCGTGCGATCGCCGACCTTTGCTTCCACTGCCATCAATGCCGCTTCGAATGCCCGTCACAAGTCGACATCCCACGCATGGTCGTCGAACTCAAAGCCCAGCACACAGCCACCAACGGACTTCGTATCACCGACCGACTCCTCTCGAGGATCGATCTGCTGACGAATGTCGCAAGCCGTTTCCCAAGACTTGCCAATTGGGCCATGGGAAACCGCTCGATGCGCTGGATCTTGGAAAAATCGACCGGAATTGCCATGGGCCGACGCTTACCCCAAATCGCTAAACAGTCGTTCCTCCGTTGGGCCGTCAAGCAGAAACTCAATCGAATGAGCCGATCCGGTGGCCGCAAAGTCCTCTACGTGGTCGATCAGTATGCCAATTGGCACAATCCATGGGTCGGAAAAGCACTCGTCGAGGTGATGCAGCATCAACGGGTCGAGGTCTACGTGCCCACCTGGCAGACCGTTACCTGGATGACCAAAATCTCCCTAGGAGATGTCGAACGCGTCAAACGCTTAATCGTCCCCCAACTTCGCCGACTCGCTGATGCAGTCAGGCAAGGCTATACGATCGTGGCGACCGAACCGACCGCTGCCCTCTGCTTGCAGCATGAGTATCCCAATCTCTTTCCAAGCGATGATGCAATGCTCGTGGCAAGCAACACTCAAGAGGCCGGACACTATCTCTGGGAGATGCACAACCGCAACGAACTGGAACTGGATTTCAAACCCCTGAACATATCGGTCGTCTACCACACGCCCTGCCACCTCCGAGCCTTGGACATTGAGTACAGCGGCACGAAACTGCTGGAGTTGATCCCGGGCTTGAACGTCCTGCAAGCCGACTCGGGCTGCTCAGGCATGGCCGGTGTCTATGGACTCAAACGAGAGAACTACCGAAACAGCCTTCGCGTCGGTTGGGGACTCATCAGCACCATGCAAAAGACCCCGGCACAGATCGGAAGCACCGAATGCGCTTCGTGCAAATTGCAGATGGAACAAGGTGTCGATAAACCCACGATTCCGCCGATCGCTCTTTTGGCTTACGCCTACGGTAGGCTACCGGAGGTCAAGACCTGGATTCAGGCCCGACACGATAGCTTGGTAGTCCCCTAAAGACCGACTGCAGCGTTTTCCTCGATGCCGATCCGCCCGCATCGACCGATTGCGAGTATTACGAAATCCGACCGGAAGCACGAACAATCGTTTAACCCGCAGCCAACGGCGAGGAAGTCGCTATTTTGCACTCATGTCGTGCTGATTTCATAGTCAGAATCTGGTGTTGCTTCACCCGTGATGCAGGTGAAGCAAGCGTACCCAGCCACTGCCGAGCCAACAATCCAAATCTGCTCCCCGCAACTACACCGTTCGCCATCTTTGTGCGCAGCGATCGCGTCATCCAAACGCGCAACGACATCATCTCGGCGTTCCGAGGGGTTAGCTGCCAAAAAGCGATCGACATAAGCATCTTTCGAGATCAGCGTGAATCCGGATTTTCTTTGTGTCATGGTTGAATCTCGGTTAGCGATTTGGTCACGAACGGCCCCGATGACCGAGCGGGGGGAAGTCGAGTTTCGATCAGGAATCAGCCGAATCCCCGCTTTGGTCCATCGGTTTGTTCCACTTCGTTTCGAAACCCCAGGTATGCAGACTCCCGGATGTTCGAAGTTTCTTGAGTGATGCAATGTGACTATCAGAAATGTACTTATAGTTAAGAATGACCAGCGATGGCTTTGGGGATGTTCTCGCAAATTTCGCCGAAGATAGCCAAGCCTCGATGTCTTCGTAGTCCCAAAAACACTGGTTCGATTTGCCAAAGATAAAGCCGCGAGCTTCATCGTCCAAGCAGCAAACAAGAAACTCCGCTTCAAGCGACTTTACCGTTAATTTATCCGAATACACTCCCCACTGCGACCAATAAAAAATGAAACGAGTGATGTTTTTGACACAAGAAACTTTCAAAGTCAGATCCGTTCCATCGTCATTCCAAAGAAGAATAGAGAAAGTTGCATTTTGCTTGGAAAAATGCATCAACTCCTCGACGCTACTCACTTCAACTTCCGGATCAGCATCCACTCGGTTCGCATAGCAAGCGATTCTCTCGCTCTCGGGTTTAAAGAGCGACCAGCCCGCGTTGTACAGCGACTCGAAAAGATGTGGCAATCGCTCAATACGATTGCCGTCCAACTCGATCGTCACAAAAAAGTCGCCGTACATTCTTACTTCTTTCCAGGATCAGTTGGCTCACTAGCGACGAGGAGAAGTGAATATTTTGCGAACGCGACGCCATCATTGAGAAAGTAAAGATCCGCGACCGTGAAATCGCTCACATTTCCAGCGGCCCTTGCGACAAGCGTACCGTCGGCGTACAGCATTCCGTCAACTCCGACAGAAAGTCCATTGTGATCACTAATGACTCCCATAATCTCGGCGTCAACACCTCTCAACTCCGATGCATCCGCAATAATCAGCGTCTGCTCGACGAAATTGATAGACCAAAAATCGGCGATGCCATCGACTTGTGCTAAGACAAACGCTGGGCTACTAAATCCCCAAAGTATCAATAGTATGAAAATCAAAAATCTCATTTTGTTTTCCTGTGAAAGCAGAAAGAATCCTTGGAAGTCTTGGGTTTGGGGTGGGAGCCCTTCGAATAAAATCTAGCGACTCTGACCCGTGATCTTATTCTGCGCTTGCAACGCAGAAACGTCACAAAATCCTAACCCCAAACCCAATGACACAAGTACTGTGAGAATTCTCGCTCTGGATCTCGGTAAGTTCAATACCATGTGCTGCTTTTTCGACACCAAAACCCGAAAGCACTCGTTTCTGAACGCTCCGACCGAACGAAATTACCTCAACACTCTCTTCAAGAACCACGAAATCGATCTCGTCGTCATGGAAGCGTGCGGCCCCTCAGGCTGGATCAACGATCTGGCCATCAGCCACGGCCTGAAAACTCTCGTCTGCTCCACCCACCAAGACGCTTGGAAGTGGAGTAACGTCAAACGCAAAACCGACAAAGACGATGCCCTCAAGCTCTCTCGCATGGCTGCGATGAATGAGCTCAAAGCCGTTCACATGCCCTCCGAAACGCACTCATCGAATGCCAACCCAATGAACTCTGGAAAGGGGAACTCGATCTCGAACTAACGCAGTTTGACGGAAGCCCGAGAAGCCTAAGCCGTCGCTGATCGCCCCAAAAAGAGCATAAGGACGGCCACAGCCAAAAGCGGACTCACAAACGTTGCCGGTGCCAAACTGCTACACCGAGTCGTTGTTAGCCACATAAGATGAGCGAACAACGATCGTCTCCGCATGGGCATCTGGGACACGGACCAGAAAAAATGTAGGCCCAAACAAAAAATCATCAAACAGTGGCGACCGTCACTTGCCAAACCCAGGACTTCATAGTCGACTGCGTTGACCGGGCCGCCGCCAATCAGCTTTGACTTCAGGAATGACGCGATCGGCGGCTCCGCGTCCAATGCGTTGTTCGTGTATATTCTACAGACTCACCTTTCCATCAGTAAGGGCCAAGTTGGGGATCTGCGATTTTGCGTCGAAAGGCGAGGAACGCGATGAGAAGCAGAATCGCAGCAGCAACGACGAGTATCGAAATGTCCCCAATCGAAGCTGGCGGTTCAAAGTAGAGACTAACCAATAGGATGGCGAGCGCAGCAGAGCTCCAGATTATCGTGCAAGTCCTCGTGTTTTTTGTTAGCTGTCGAGCTGCAAGAAAAAACGCAGAGATCCCAAAGCTCGCGACCAGCAAAACCGCCCCAGCGTTCACGTATTCAGCCTCACTTCCATAATCGAATCCGGTTTGTACGTATTGCCATGCCATAAGAAGCGAAAAGCCCACACACAATAAGGCTAATGGATACAGCAGAAATCGAGCTGGATTTCGCAGCGACAACTTCTTCGGTTGGTAAGCATACAGCTGTTCAATGGTAGGTGGGGCATATGGGTTCATGGCTTCTTTACCTCAGCACGAACGACCAAAATCACCCGGTTGCCGCCAAGAAATTTTGATTTCAAGAAACGCCCGATCGGCAACTCGGGTGCATTTTCTTGTTCGCACTTGTTCTTCTGCCGGATTGGATGTCTCACTCGGACAATGCTACTCGCGTTTTAAAAGATGACAGGGCCAACTTGATAACCAGAACGGCGGCTCAAGCATGCAATTCAATTCATGCAGTTGAAAAGCTTCTGAGTTGACAATCACTCTTCCATTTCGGCGAAGTAATATCCCGACATCTAAAACGTGAAAGACAAGGTCGCCAGACAAGTCCGCTAGAGCATCGAAGGCAACTCGATAAAGCACCGTTTGACTATTGTCTGGAGCATCATTGCGGCACGGGTTAAACCCAATTTCGACTAAGGCTGCAATTCCCCAATTCTCTATGCTTGCCTGCTTCTGGTATGGTTTCAGTTCCGATATCCAGGCTCTTGCAGATCCTGAACCTAGATCAAAACTACCGTCATGTTCGTTTCCGCAATAGGGCTTCTGCTTGAGCCAATCACGCAATTGTTCTTTGGTTAAATCTGATAGTTTGAGATACCATTGTCGACTCACTTGATCACTCCCGGAAAAACCTTCTTTATTGAGCCATCTGGCATGATCACCCAAATCTCTTCGAGTTTCTCACGAGTCGCGGTGTCTGGTGTGTCTCTCCTCCTTTGGATAGCATCAAGAATTTCTAGTATTTGCTGCTCAGTAAAATCGATCTGAAGATCTAGAATAATGCGATCCGCTTGCGTACCTACTTTTGAGTCAACAGTGTCGGCTATGTTCCTGGGAGGCGTAGTTGTTTTCGGAGAGTAAATGTCAAAGTACTCGTCGTTTATCTTCAAATCAGGATTGGAGTCGGGGTATTTCCCTTTGTGTTCAGGACTTACTTTTGGCTGACAATCAATTTTGTAATCGTCATCAACGATGTCACCAACCTTCTTTTCTCGGTCGGCTGCACGCTTGTCCTCTTGGTCGCCTTGTTTAGGTGTTCGGTCCGTTCCGGTGGAACCTGGCGGAAACGTCTTCTTGTCTGGCTTTGTTTCCGATCCGTCAGACTTTTCCAACATAAAGGCGACTAAGAAATCGGCATAGGCCGCTTCTATCAACGAAGGATCTTCAGCAATTTCCAGCTCTGCGTTCAGTAGCAAAGCATATGTCTCAAACGTCTGCATCTCGCCTTCGGTGGCACCAGCCGAAATCAGAAAAAACGCATACTCGTCGAACAGCGGATCAAGATCCATCGAGCTGGACGATGAGGCAACTGTCAGCACTGGTGCAGATGCGGCATAGTCCTGAGCGTGAACCCAAGTTGCGACTGCTAGTAAATGGATGCAAAAAACAATTCGTAGCAGCATACAAGGAACCTTTCAAAATGTGCGAACGCTGGCGATCACCCAGTCGCCGCCAAAAAACTATGATTCACTATCGCGGCTGACCGGCGACTTGGGTGGATCGCTTTGTTCTGTCGCGTTTCTCGGGGGCGGTGTCAGTTCAACCGCCATAGCCCAGTCTCGATTGTATCGTGGGCGCATCTCAAGTACACGTGTCGGGGCGAGATTTCGATCGCATACCATTGGACGCTCATGATTGTCGAGCATGCCGATGCGAAAAACAGTTTTTGCAAAATACACGTCATCGAGTGGATCGAGTTTCAAGTCGATCTCGAAGGGGGCAATTCCAAGTGAATCGATCCATGTCACACCAAGCAGTGTAAATAGGTTCGGGGCAGCTTCCGAAATTTCAAGGTGAATGACCCCGTCAGACCACCATCCACCAAGATTCTTTGGGCCGTATGGTATGCACCCGCAAATGTAGAATTCGAGCAGGCCGCAAATTTCTTGAAACAGCGTGCGATCTCCTTCGACGATGGCATCAGGAGTCACACGCCAAGTATGTAAGCAACGGAGTAGGCGAGTTTCGATCGGAAGACGTTCGTCACGGTCATCAGTGTCATCGTTGAAGGTCGATTTCTCCTAGTGACAGAACATATATTCTATTGAGTTTACCATAACCCAGCGAAACCAAATTTACTATAAGACGTAAGCGGAGACAAGCGGATCCCAATCCTAAAATCCTACTGAGCAAATGTTTGCTGCAGCGTTTGCCCTTGGTTAGCGGCCAGGATATATTGAATTGGTGTTTTCTAGGTTATGTAGAATTTTGCTTTTCCAGGATATATTGGGCTCGCTTGGACGCGGAATCGAAATCGCTTATCCATCGCTAAATCGCAACTAGGAGCCATGGCACCACCGGCGTGAAGCCGGGTCGTGGCCTCCCCTTGCGCGTGAATGGCTGAGGTTCATTAAGAACTACTTTGAGGGCATGCAAGCATTCGTTCGTTATGTCGTGCGCGTCGTGCTACTTCTTGAGCTTCTCGCCGATGACAAGTTCTTCGTCGGGCGATATTTCCCCCTCAAGGAGTTGGGTGTAGCGGTTGTCGGAGATCCCGATCCTGACCTTCTTGCCCCGCAGGTATTTACCGTCGTCGACCCATACGTGGCGGTAGCTCAGAGCTTTGCTGTTGTCGGCTTTCTCATCGGCAGAGACCATTTTCGGGGAGTCTGCAAATTCCTTTTGATCTTCGAAGCCATCGAGAATCTTGCGATCGTCGGGGTGGACCTTCTCCCGGTTGGGATAGAACCTCAAGGCTGGGTTGGGGATCTTGAGAATGTTTTCCTGGCGGTTGATTTGAAACGAAAGATTCGCGGTCATCCCCGGCAAGAGTTTCAAATCGACGTTGGGGGTCTCGACGATCACCGGATAAGTGATGACGTTTTGCTCTTCTTTGCTGCTCAGACGGACCTGGACAATTTTGCCCTGGTCGAACAGTTCGTCGGGATACGCATCGACAGTGAATCGGACGAGTTGTCCGGTTTCCTGAGCTTTGCGGATCCAGCCGATGTCGGCTTCGTCGACCGAGGCGTAGATGTGCATGCGTTGGTCCATC
>Ga0209229_10000388_pt1 | contig 17891 bp, 30 predicted proteins | sample SanBayMetagenome_FD_187466 | JGI IMG/M metagenome (GOLD analysis project Ga0209229, IMG submission 187466) | Freshwater and sediment microbial communities from dead zone in Sandusky Bay, Ohio, USA (SPAdes) (version 2) | ecosystem: Environmental > Aquatic > Freshwater > Lentic > Sediment... | reverse complement strand
CGATTGGCGACAACTGGTGCGCGAGCCTGTGGCGCGAGAGATTGCAAAGAGACGCACCTTGATTCCTGATGCGCCGAGCGGGTCCGGTGATTGGCCGTTTGGGTATAGCAACATTGTGTTGCACGTGGGTACGACCATCACGAATGCGGCGGCTACCAATCATGTGTTGAAGGAGGGCTTGCCATACAACGGCGTCAATGACAATCCCGGCTATGGCAATCTGACCGTGTGGTGGGATTCGGCGGTCGCCATCCCAGCCAATCAATCATTGCTGTATGTGAGTTTGTATACGCGCGAAGTGTCGGAGCTGTCTCCGCTGTACATCGACGCGCACCCTGTTGATATTGTGTTGGCGGTGTGGAATGAGGCGCGGATGTTTTGGAAGAATCCCGCCGACCCTGACCCTGCGTGGGTGGCGCAGATTCGCAGTCTGATTGGCGTGAACACACGCTTGGCTCTTCGCATAACAGAGCCGCCCACGATTAGCAAGTTTTTGGACGATGCCATCTTTGGCCCGTTCGGTTTGTCGGCTCGCGTTGACAGCGCATCTGGCGCGTTGCGATTGGTTGATACAAGGGGGCGTGGCACAAGTACGCCGAGCATCACTATCACAGCGGCGGATATGGCGAACGGCTCCGACCTTGTGTTTGACCTTGACGAAAAGACGGCAGTATCTGCTGTGCAATTGACCGCCAAAACATTCAATACCAATTACTCCGCGCAAGCTGGCGTGAACTCAAGCAAGCCTACGCCGACTGATGGCGTGGTCGTTGGTGAGGTAAAGGCGACCGCGCGTAATGCGGATATGACGGTGTTCTCTGGGCGTGAAATCAAGTACGACATTCCCGGCATGGTACATAACGCCGCTGGCTGGTTGTCGAATGAACTTGAAATGTTGCAGTCGATTGCCGTCCCGATTTATGCGCGATTCGGGCGCGGCTCACAGGCGGCTGATGTTTCAATTATTGACACGTCCAGCGCGGCGGCACTTGAAGTTGGCGACGAGTGCATCTTCTCCGCTCCGCACTATCCCAATGCGAACTATCGCATCGGGGAATCGTCGGTGGCTGGACGCATCATGCAAGTCATTCGTCGCACCGAAACGCCAGCGGGTCCAATCCTTCGACTGCTTGACGTTGGATTGAATCAGGCATCAAGTCCCGCGCCCACGCTCGTTGCCCGTAAGTCACCAACGGCGGGGACGTATGCCGCGCAGTTCCGATTGAACAATGCCGCTACGATGACGGCGGCATTCCTGTCGGTCGAGGTGCAATGGTCTACGGGTGCATCGACTCCCACGGGTGATGGCACCACGTTTAATGTGTATGGCCCTGCGGATATTCCTACGGACTATGTGACGCTTCCGACTGTGCCACAGGGTACTCGCGTGTGGGTGCGAGCGCGGTCCAAGGCGTATGAGCGCAGAGCTTCGGCGTGGACCGCGTGGACATCGGTGCTGTTGGATTCGATGACGGCGGTAACGGGACTCACCGCATCGCCCATCACGACCACATCCGTCACATTGTCGTGGACGAATACCAACGTGTCGCTTCCTGTTGGCGTGTATTTGTTCCAAGGTGCATCGGCCCCTGCCTCATGGGATGAATACAAGGTGACATCGCTCGCCGCTGGCACTACGACCATCACGATTGGTGAGCGCATTAGTTCCGGTTTGCAGTACGTTGCCGCCATTGCGTATGATGATGTCACGGGTGCTGGGCCGTTTACGACCAGAACGTTTACCGCTACTGGAAGCGGCGGCACCGCGCTTCGCCCTGCGGGATTAGCCATCGTTCCCGGTATTGACAATGCCAGTTTGTTGCAGGGCAATGTGCTGGCGTTGTATCCCGCTCTTGGCGAGAATCCAGCTATCGCAGAGTTAAATACGGTCATCGCCCGTGCGCCAGATGTGAGCGGCTCGCCCGGAACGTTTGCTGATATTGCTACGGTATCCGCTGATACGACTACCTATGTGGACTATCTGCCTCGTACTGGCACAACGTATTGGTATCGCATCCGTCATACGAGTCCCGGTAAGGCGGCTTCATCGAATACACCATCGGTGGATGGAATTGCGACAGGCGTTCAGCAGAACATCGTGCGACCCGATGCGGTGGCTCCGATTGTCACGGTTACGACGAGCGAATCTGGCACCACGGCGACCGTCACAATTGGTATCAACGACCCGCAGAATCGCTTGGTACAGGTACGATTCCGTCAGCGCACGAACAACGGCGCGTGGTCGGCGTGGACTATTGATAGCACTTCTCCATACACCTATAGCGCTACCATTCCCGCTGAAGGATTCGTCGAGATTGAGTACGAGGTCACGGGCTATGCGGCTGATGGTGTGTCGCGCATCTTGGCATCTGGCATTGAGTCATTCGACGCCGACACTATCGCCAACATCGTCTCGGCCTCTGGCACGTTCTCGCTGGCTGGCGCGTTGACGCTGGGCATTCAAGCCGACACCGATACGGCAAGTTTCAGGTATGCATATGCGACTACCGATTGGGCGTCTGATGCGGCGGCACTTGCGGCGGCGACAGGTGGTGGCTCTAATTTGGTCGATGCGCGAAATGTGACCGCAATATTGACTGGCCCATACGCCGTTGGCACTACGGTGTATCTGGCGATTGCTGGTTATACGGGCGCATCTGGCGGTGGCACCGTGTCTGGGCCGTATCGCTACTCGTTCCTGAACGGGTCGCGTGACACCATTCCCCTCATTGCACGGGCGCGGTTGTTTAGCATCAGCGCAACGCAAGCAGTCGTGCGCGTGGCGGTGGCGTCTCCGATTGCGCTGTCGCCTAACACCGCGACCATTGCGTACACGCCGACCGACTTGGGCATTACGCCAGCATCTGGGCAGACGGTCAATCCGGTGACAGGTGATGATGTCAACGAAGCGACCACGGCGAGCTACAAGGATTTCACCATCCCGCGCCCTGCGAACGGAGCCGTCCCTGCGCGTGTCACGTTCACGGTGACGGCAACAGGTCGCGTATCGGCAACGCCTTCCGCGACCATCGTGCCGCAGAATCCCATACCAGCCAGCCTCATTGTCAACTACGAGGCATCGGATACGGAGTACGTCATCACGTGGTCGGTCGGCTCTGGTGATACGGCGACTTTGAGCATTGATGGTGGGGCGTATTCGACCCCGCCAGCATCTCCGATTACCGTGGCCCGTGAGCCATACAAGACAGGCGCGGATAAGGTCTACACGTTTAAGTCGGTGGGCGCGGGTGGCGATACGCTCACCTCCAGCGTGACGGTCGCCAAGCAGTATCCGTATGTGGCGGCGGCGGCAGAGGTCAACATCACCGCCATCACGCGCAAGTCAACGACTACATTCACGACCACGTGGACGGACTCTAACTTGCCAGCGGGTGCGACCTTCACGATTTCGTGGAAGATATTTGACGTTGGCACCGGAACAGGAACCGCGAACAATGTGACCTCGCCATACGATGCCACAGGCAATACTGGCCTCACCACGGGGTCGGTGGCGCGAGTGACTATTACCGCGAAGGACAGCGGCGGCAATGTGGTCGCCTCTGATACTGACACCGTTACCTTCTAATGCGACTCCATCTTCTCTCCGTTCCACACACGCTCACCACGAAAGCATTCTCGCATTGCGCGTTCACGCAGAAGGTCTACAAGTTTGCACGGATGATGCGTCCCTATGGATACGAGGTATTGCACTATGGGGTGGAGGGGGCGGACTCTGGCGCGACAGCGGATGTGGTGCTGATGGGGCAAGACGAGCATCAGCAGTTGCTCGGGCATCCGTATCATCACGATGGCGCGGCGTTCTTTGGCAACGATGCTCAAGCGGATTCGTCGCTTTATCGGCAATGGAACTACTACGCTCGCGAGCAACTCAAGACCTACGTTGAGCCGGGAGATTGCGTCTTGCTTCCGTTCGGTCATGCTCACGCTCCCGCTGTGCGTGGGCTGAATGTCTTGACGCAGGGCGCGTGTGCGATTGAGTCAGGCATCGGCTACTACGATTGCCTCTTACCGTGGCGCGTGTACGAATCCGAAGCGGTGCGGCACGGGGTGATGGCGAAGGAGGGACGGTCGGGTGTTCACGCGACCAGCTCGCGTCTGGAGTTTGTCATCCCGAATTACTACGAGCAGAGCGATTGGCCCGAAGGCAAGGGCGGCGATGCGGTCGTGTTTCTTGGGCGGCTGACGGAAGGCAAGGGCATCCATCTCATTCTCTCTCTCGCCAAGCAACGGCCCTCTGTGCAGTTCCGCATAGCGGGGCAGGGCGACATCTCCGTATTCGGTGAGGTGCCGCCCAACGTCGAGGTGGTGGGGCCGCTCACGCATGAGCGAGCAGAGTATCTGGGCAACGCTCGCGCTATCATCGCCCCCTCGCATTACCTTGAGCCGTTCTGCGGCACGGTGGTGGAGGCCGCCCTCTGTGGCACTCCCGCGATTACGTCGAGCTTCGGGGCATTTACTGAGACGGTGGTGCAGGGCGAGACAGGGTTCCGCTGTCAGACGGAGCGTCAGTATCTCGACGCGATTGATGCGGTGTGCGGCCTGAATCGGTCAGCGATTCGCGAGCGAGCCATCGCCAAGTACACGCTCCAGCCTGTCGGCAAGTTGTACGATGAGGCGTTCGCGGTGATTGGCGAACGGTGTCAAGCGGGAGCGTTTCCGGTTGCTGGTTGGAATGCTTGACAGGTGCGTATATTTATGCAGACCCTATGGAGAGGTAGCGCGATGGAGCAAGAGCGTAGCGAGTTTATGTTGCTGGTGGCGGGGTTCGCGGGGTCGCTGATTACCGTGCTATCAAAGCCCAACAACACCTTCCGCGATTCCGCGTTGAGCATCATTGCGGGAACCTCTTGTGCGTACTTTCTCACGCCGCTGGTCTTTGCGGTGACGGGGATAGAGGCCAGCTCTAACACGCAATCCGCGATGGCGTTTTTTCTGGGGGTCTTGGGTATGCGAACGATTGAGTTCCTCGTTGGCAAGTTGTTTCCAGAGAGCAAGGGCATCTCGCTCTAATGCCAAAGGTCTCCAGCCCGAATCATTCGGCGCGGCCCAATGAGGCCAAGCCTCGCCTCATCGTGCTTCACGCAACTGGCCCCGGCTCGCTCAAGGGCATCTTGGAATGGCTCACCACGCCAGCCAGCAAGGTCAGCTATCACGGACTGATTGCCTCGGACGGGGCGTACCACAATCTGGTGTCGCCAGAGCGGAGCGCCTATCACGCTGGCGTCAGCGAGTGGAACGGATTCAAGAACGTCAACGGCATCTCGCTTGGCTTGGCCTTTGTCAATCCAAATGACGGCGTGATTCCGTTAACGCCGCAACAGATTGCCATTGCCAAAGGCGTCATCCAATACTGGCGGCAGAACTATCCCATCGAAGCGATTACGACGCACGCGGCGGTGGCCCGACCCGTCGGACGTAAGACGGACCCGAACGCGCCCAACTTTCGCTTGACTGATTACGCATGACAGACAAAGCGTTTCTTGCGCTTATGGCGGGGCTTATTGCGTGGGGGCTATACCTACTGCGCCCCCGCCCCGATAGTGCGGCAGACGAGCGTATAGCGCAATTGCAGGGGCGCGTGGTCGAGCTACAGCGTCAGTTAGATATGGCGGTTATCAAGAGCAACGACGCCGCTATCAAGGTGAACGTGGCGCGAAACGCTATCAAGACGCCCGACTTTCGCTTATCGGTAGACAGCGCGATGTATGTGGCGCTCGACAGCACGGCAACTATCAAGGAACTACGAGTCACGCTTATCAAGACCGTCGAGCAAGCGGAGCAATATCAGGTCGAGGTCTTGCGCTATCAAGAAGCGGTTGACACTATGGTGGTAGCGCATGTGCAAGAGCGACAGGCGTTTAGCGAAACGATTGATACGCTACGCGCATTGGTTCAGGCATCAGCGCCGACGCCATGTAGCTACTTGGGGCTACGGTGTCCTAATCGAAGCACCGCGTTTGTACTTGGCGTTGTGTCTGCCTTCGTCTTGACACTCGCGGTGGTATTGTAGGAGATGCCGACGATGCCTGATTGCGTGCGTGTGATTTGTCCCGACTGCGGTGGGACGTCTACCGATAGCCATTTCCCTGCGTGCGGGTGGTGCATGGACGGCGGGTTCGTGGATGTGGACCGCAACGCCGATGGGTCGGTGCCGCTACTGCACACCGATGGACGATTGGTGCATCTATACATTCCCCCTGCGTCGCCGTTCGATGCCACTCCGCCACGACCATATAGCGTGGTCGCGTAACGAACTGGCGCGTTGCCAGTTTTTTACCTCGCTTGGCTATAGCGCGGCAGATACGGCGTCGCGCCTCAACACCGAGTTTCACGATAGCAACGCGGTACGCGGCGAAGCGTCGGTCAAGATGGTACGGCAGAAGCAGGGCTGGAAGGTCGGGCCGAAAGCCAAAGCGCCGTTGCCCGACGTGCCGGGAAAGGAAACGGAACAAGAAGTTCAGCACAGCGCCACGGAGTCGGGCATCGAAGCGCGGTCGAATGGCAAGCGCATTAAGACGGTGGACGATTTGCTGAAGCATATCGGCGCCGACCTGACCAAGTTCGAGGTCGCGGAAAGTCAGGCGACCAAGTACGAAGTGGCAACCAAAGACCCAAGCACGGGCAAAGTCAGCACGACCGAACTGCACCGCGTGTTCGTCAAGCTTCGCCCAAAGGCGGGGCCAAATATCTTGGAAGCGGTTGAGGCGTTGATTGCGGGAGCGTACAGCAAACGACGTACAGTCGTGACGCGACGCGTTACGAACGCCACAAGCGACACGCTTCATGCTCTTGTGTTGGCGGACCCACACATTGGCAAGTACGCGTGGGGAAAGGAAACAGGTTGGGAGGACTACGACATCACGATTGCCACGCGCTTGATTCGTGAGTCGGTGGCAGAGTTGTTAGACACCAAGCAACCCGCTGGCAAGTTAGCGTTGTGGTGCTTGGGCGACATCTTGCATTACGACACACCGCACGGTACGACGACCAAAGGCACGCCACTCGACCGCGATGGGCGCGTCGAGAAGATGTTGGAGGAAGCCGTCGCCACGTTGTGCGATGTGATTACGGACATGAGCAAGCGTGCGTCAGTGGATGTGGTGTTGGTTCCCGGCAATCACGATGCGGTCATGACGGTGGCGTTGCGGCAAATTCTTTCCGCAGAATTCAGGGGACACGCTGGCGTAACCATAAACACAACCAATACCACCCGTAAATACGTGACGCACGGGCGGTGTTTGATTGGATTGACGCACGGCGATAAAGCGCAAAAGCATTTGGGCGAGTTGATGGCGTTAGAGGCATCAACGTATTGGGGGATTGCCGCGTTGCGGGAAGTGCATCACGGGCATCGGCACAGCGAAGCGGCGGTCACGACGGTCGGCGGCGTGACGGTACGCCAGCACCCTGCGCTCTGTCCACCCGACGGCTGGCATGCGATGGAGGGTTACGTTGGGGCGCCGAGAGCAATGGACTCATACACGTATCATGCCGACGGTTATTTGGTGGGCATGACGCGAGCGACGGTCAAACCATGAGCGAGCGTGCGGTATGCCGTGATTGGTCGCCTATCCCGTGCGCCGAGCGGAAGGCGGCACGCGAGCGCGGCGACATCAATTACGTCTGGGGATTGGGGTGGGTATGGTGGAAGTCGAAGGACGTCACGCAACGGTGGGAGCGTTGCCCGTGGTGCGACGGCTTATTGCCCACGATGGAAGGGATTGTGAAGCACGGCATTCTTTACGGGTGGCCCGACCATGACTAGACGCAAGACGAATCCGTTTACAAATCGGAAGGCGACGGTCAGCGTGCATCGCAACGGATTGAGCATTGAGATATCCGACGTCGCGGCAACCGATAGCGGGGCGGTGGCAAAGGAACTACTTGACATGGTGCGCACGTTGATTCAGGCGGGATACGAGGAGCTTATCGTTGACGCTGGCTCATTGCACGGTGGCGGCTTCGAAACGCCCGACGAAGATGACGGCGAAGATTTCGTCTTGCCCGTTGAAGCCAAGCGACGCCCAATGGGGTTCCGCGTGTAGCGTAAGTCGTTGGTAGGCAATAGCTTACACCGTACGTAGCCGCGTGTAATATTGACTGTGCAATGTCGTCAGAAGCATTGCATCGTAGGAACAAGTGATGGCCCCGCAAGTATCTCTTGGTGTTTCGGCACCCTTCTGACAGGAGAGAACGCGGGGCCGTTTCTTTTGGGGGTTGTCAACTCAACACGTGTAAAAGTTCGGGCTTATTCTCGGTTTCCCGAACGTCATGTAATCCGATACGTGACAATCAATCCTAACCGTGCTGATGTCTCTCAATCAAAACAAATCCACGCTCTGTCAGCCTACAACGTGGTCGGTCGTTTTGAGAGTGCATTAGGAGTAGGACGGTGGCATCGCATTACCGTTAGGTCACCCGTCGAGGGATTGCGTACGTGGACCCCCGTACCAACGCAGACGGCCCCAATGCGAGACTTCGGACTTAATACTTGCGTCATCTCGACTCGTACACCAACGACCGGGAATGGCCGGGGTCTGGACTTCCGACGACGAATGTTTCATGCGTATTTCCTTAACGTTTGCTGTTTGCTCATTCTGTGTGTATCGTTCCATCGCAAGTTCCCCGCGCTCCGTGTCGGGGGATACAGAAATCGCGGGACTTGCCAAGCCCGTCACTCCTGACCGAGTGGCGGGTTTGTTTTTACAAGTCTTTACAGGTCAACGGTTTACACGATACCTCGCGGAGTATTTACAAACGGCGTGGGTTTTGATATTGTGTTGCTACCCCCTCACACGGAGAGTGCCGCAATGGAGAAACTGGATTGCCCGACCTGTGGGAAGCCGATTCTGGTGAGCGTTTACTATTCGCCGCCCGAACCGTCGGTTGGTTTATCGCATGATTACGAAGTCACGATTGTCGAAGCGGAATGCGACCACGAATTCACGGACAAGCAACACGAGGAAGCGTTCGAATATCTGTGGGACCGTGAGCAAGACCGCCGCGTCGATGATTACGAAGACCCCAAGTATGCCAGAGGGTACGATGACCTATAAGCGAACCACGGATGAAGTAATGGCGATGGTGGAAGCGTTTCGCCAAGACCTTCACAACGTTCAGCGCAAATACGATGAGTTCGTAGGCGAATACGATGCTATCGGTCGCATAGACACCAAGGAAGAATGGCGAACGATGAAGGCGTATGGGATGATATGGAGCGCGTGGTGGGATTTAACTGATACGATAGCATTTCTTCGGGCGGCACAACGTCGCCTCCGTGACGGCGACGGCATCGCCGCAGACGCAGAGTAGGAGAGGCAGACAATGGGTATCATCAAGCTGGTGAACGAAGGTGACGAACACACGATGACCGTCACCGAATGCAAAACGGTCGCTGGGAACTACGGCGACCAAGTGCTGTTTAGCGATGGTGCGGACACGCTATACCTTCCCAAGCAGTCAGCCGACCGTCAATTGGAGCGACTAGGCATTGACGTTGATGCGGCAGTCGGTATGACGTTGACGTTTAGCCGTGACCCGAATCCCAAAAAGGGCGCGAAGCCGTACTGGGGCATTAGCTACGCTGGCACGGAACCCGCTCAGCCGAAGCCGACGGCTCGCGTGGAACCCGCTAAGCCAGCCGCCTCCGGTGCCGTCCAGCCGCGCCGAGATTCGATTCTGGCGAACTATCTGATGCTCTGGGATTCGGTTGCAATGCATTTGGTACAGGCGTCAAAGAAGCATGGCGATTCAGTAGGCATCTTATTGGACGCGGCGGCGATTCAGGCGGCGACTGCGACCGTTTGGATTTCGTGGAAGGACAAGGGGATTCAGCCTGATGGGTTGCCAGAATCAAAGCCGATAGAGAAGGCACCCGAGGTGAAGATGCCAGCGCCAAGCGGCAAGCGCATCGCGCCACCAAGCAATGATGCGCCACCGGATTTCAGCAAGTTCCCGCCGCCGACTGACGAAGACTCTTTGCCCTTTTGACAATGAAGCGCATTCGAGCGGACCACGAATGGTACGAGCTTCGCGGGGCGCGGGTGCGCGTCTCCCGCGAGGTTCGGGACTGCGATATGGGATTCTGCAAGAACTGGCGTGGCGCGATTCAGCCCGGCGATATGTATGCGTGGATGAGTCACGGCCTCAACGTCTGTGCGCAACACTTTAGCCCCGAGGACATCATCAATGGATGAAGTCGAGTACGAACTGCATCGCAAGCATCAAGCACGAGTCGAGCCGTCCACGATTGGCGGGTTGTTTGCCGCCGCCGTAGAGCAAGTCGAGGAATCCGACACCATCAAGAAGCAATGGTGGCGCTGGCATCGGGCGAACCCGCACGTGTACGAATTGTTTACACGCTTCACGTTTGATGTTATTCGTCGTGGGCATAAGCACTATTCCAGCAAGGCCATTTTTGAGCGCATTCGTTGGCATACGGACATCGAAACGGCGGGGGAAGAATTTAAGATGAGCAACAACTACACGCCGTACTATGCGCGATTGTTTATGAAAGACTTTCCTGACCACGCGGATTTCTTTCGCACCAAGATGTTGCGGAGCGATGACAATGACCCGATGGCTGGCGTCCCCCAACCCGCCCGACTGGGCCGGAGTGCGATATGAGGTGGAAGGCTTCAGCAGAGCCGCGAATCGGGGACGAAAAGACGACTGCGCGATTTGCGTTTTTGCCTACTCGCTTGGATGACGGATACGCCGTGTGGCTAGAGTATTATACCGTCCACTTGCGCTATGAAACGCAGGATGTCGCAACGAAAGGTGGATGGGTACGAACGACCCGCTGGTTTGATTCTCGGACAGAGCTTTTTGTCTGCCCACCTGATTTTGGAGGATACGACTAATGCGCTGGCGCTGTGAGGAGGACGAGCCCAAGACCATCGCGGACCTACAGGCCGATGAGCCGACCGTCGAGTGGCGCGATGTCTACAAGGGCAACCGCATTACGCATCGTTTCTACCCGCATCACTACGCTCGCATCCTCGTTGCCAAAGGGACGCGGCAGGGGTGGGCGCTTGACTGAACGTGCTACGTTGCTACAAGCCATTGTAATTGTTACGCGCAAAATGTGGGAAGCGGCGGCGCGAATTGAACACGACGAGGAGCGCGTCTATTGCGCGGAGCTTACATCGCTTTTGGCAGAATACAAATCCAAGTTTGGAGACGGCGCGTGAAACGGACACCACTTAAGCGCAAGTCTACGCTAAAGGCGCGGAAGCGTATTCAAGCCAAGCCGCGCACGGGCGTGGAATTCCAGCGAGTCTACGGCTCCAAGCGGCGGGTCGAGTACGTTAAGCAGTTGTCGTGCGTGGTCTGTGGCAACGGGCCGTGCGAAAATGCGCACATTAAGTCAGGCGGGATTGGACGGAAGGCCGCATACACCGACATCATCCCGCTCTGCTCGTCGTGTCACCGGACGCAACATCAGCACGGCTGGAAGGCGCTTTCTCTTGACGCGCCAACCTTGGAACATCTAGCGTACCTGACCCAATGGCGCTGGGCAACGCGGCCCGATGATTAAGCTAGATGCATTCTGCAAGGCGAAGGGTCTGCCGATTCCCGTGCCAGAGTATCGCTTTCATCCGACGCGCAAGTGGCGTATGGATTGGGCGTGGCCTGAGCATCGGGTGGCGTTAGAGATAGACGGCGGGGTCTGGGTACGCGGGGCGCACGGACGCGGCACGGGGATTGTGCGCGACCAAGAGAAGGGGCGGGAAGCGGCGGCGTTAGGCTGGCGCATTCTGCGTTGTCAACCGAAGGAGTTGTTTACCGCGTCAGTCATTGACGCACTAACCCGCGCCCTCAAGTGGCGCATTACGGAGGAAGCATGACGGACGGAACGATGACGGTCACGGAAGCGGCAAACACGTTGGGACTTTCGCGCCAACTCATCCACTCATGGTGCAAGAAAGGCAAACTGATTGCGACGCAAGGCGCTGGCAATCGTGCGGCGTGGCGTATTGATAGAGCAAGCGTCGAATCAATGCAGAATTCTGACGACCTTGCGAGAGCCCACAAGCATCGCGCCTTACTCGTCGGGCGTCCCAAGCGTCGAGCGATTCCTGCGGTTGCATAAATATGCAGGTATGCAGGGCGTAAGTCTATGTAAATCAACGACTTAACTGGGGTATTGACAAATCCTGTGGGGGTTGTAACTTCATTGTGTAGTTCAACCCCGACACAGGAGCAGACGATGACCATCACCGCCACCACCTTCCCCGCCTACGCCAACCACATCGGCTGGAGCGATGTGACCCCGTACGAAGTTGTTCGCGTGATTTCTGACAAGAGCATCGACGTACGCTTGATGAATGCGGAGCGCGACAAGAGCGTAGAGCTGATGTGGGCTGAAGGCGGATTCGCTGGACATTGCGCCAACCAGAGCGAGCAGAAGTGGACGATTACCTCGAACCCTGACGCCACGGTGACGCGCATCAGGCTTCACAAGGATGGCAACTGGTACGGCATGGGCAAGGCTCGGTTCATGCTTTCGGATTCTCCCCGCCGTTTCTACGATTTCAACTTCTAACCTTTACCGCAACGGGCCGCACGGCGCGGCCCTTACCCCGACACGGAGACTGACCATGCAGACCATCACCGAGAACACCAACGAAGTTGAGACCGTTGCCGTTGATTATCAGCCCACGAAGGGCGACCGCGTGTATCTGCGCCGTTTCAATGACAAGGAGCGTTATGGAATCGCCGCAACGATTGTCAGCGTGCGAAACTTGGCAGACGGGACGAATCGTGTATGGTTTCGATACACGGATGAACAGACGGGCGAATCGGAGAAGGATTGTTATGACATTGATTCGTACGACATGCGACGTCGTGGCGTTAAGTGGCGCCATCTGTTTCAGTTAGTTTCAGATAGCACCGAAGCCGAGCGTGCCGATTATGCGCAACGCGTTTTTGGTCGTCAGCAAAAGCGCGCAGAGTTGGCGCGTAAGAATCAAGAGGAGCGCGAGTATATGGATAAATTTCGCGCCGAAAATAAGCACCTTGTCGACCGTAAACCCGTTTGGCATCCCATTGAAGTTGTGGAGTTTGTCCCGCGTCGTTTTGAACCACAGCGCGACAGCCGTGGCATTCGTCTTGGTATGATTTATCGGGAAATTATTGTGCGTCGTGAGTCATGGCAGTTTACGGGGTATGGCAAGACGTATTGTGTGCGCAACAACATTGACAAAATCAAGTTGAGTGTTATTCGTGGTGGCGACGGCAAGTGGCGCATTAGCACTCTGCCAAGCTACGTAGATATGCGTGGCGATTTTCAGGAACACATGGTCAAGTTGATTACGTTTGCCCATGATTGGTGCGTTGAGCGCAACGCAGTCGAGCGCGTCAAGATTGACGAATTGCGTGCGTGGCGTGCGAAGAAGATGGCGGCATAATTCATACAACCCCGACACGGAGAACAGACCAATGGCATACATGAATCAAGAGCGCAAGGCGATAATCGCCGCCGCCGTCAAGCCCATCCTAAAGCAGTACGGCGTGAAGGGAACGTTTAGCGTGCGTCATCATTCGACTATCGTATTGACGCTAACGCAGGGCGATGTGGATTTCATTGCAGACTACCCCGCCAACGTGTATTCGTACGGGCAAGATTTCGCCACGGATTACAATCAGTTACGAAACCAGTATTACTTCGACGTTCGCCGCAATTGGCTGGAATTGTTTCCCGTGACGTCGGATAGCTATCAACTCCTGAACGCCGTATTGGACGCGATGCAAGCGGCGGATTGGTTTGATAAGTCCGACATCTCAACGGACTACTTTCACACCGCGTACTACATCCAAGTCCGTATTGGCAAGTGGAATAAGCCCTACGTCTACACGGGCGCGGCGGTGGGGGTGGCGGCATGACGTACAAAGGCATTGCCCGTCGCTTGCTGACGAAGCACGGGCTTCGGCTGGCGCGAGTCAAGATTGGCGCACGGGCGTTCCGCTACGAGTACGTGCTACCCGCTATCAAAGGCGGCTACGATGCGCACGACATTGCACGCGCTACGCTCTGGCACTCTGTCAATCGCGCATTGGATAGGGTGACGCCGTGACGCAATGGCACCTCATCAACAATGACGGCGACATTGTTAAGACCGTCACCGCCTCATCACGCGCCGATGCCGTCGCGTTGTTGGGGCGGGGCGGCACCGTCGTTTCGGCGTTGTCGTGGAAGCACGACGTTCATCGCTGGCGTCCCGTCAAAACGGTCGTAACAGACTTGGTGCAGACGCAGAAGAAGAAGCCGTATGAAAATTTTGTCGAAATCAAAGACGGGTATTTGCGCGTCATGGAAATCGCCAAACGTTTTGACACGCGGGAAGGCAAGGTTCGCCGCATCATTGACAAGCACGGAATTCCTTGCGAAGTTGTGCAACATAAGGGCCGCAAGATTCAGACGTATAGTCCACGAAGTGTGGAGCGTATTAAAAAGTATTTAGCGATGGAACCAGAACACATTGTGCCGCGTGCCATCGTGATGAAGCGACGCGACGCTTTTCTTGAAAGAATGCGGAAGTATTACAAGCAGGGTATTCACGGACACGCAAATCGGAGGAAGGCATGATTTACGCAGTCATCGTTGGCATCATCACGGGAGCGGCGGTCGGCGTCATCGTGGCGCGGTTCTACATCGACACCGAGACGAAGGACACCACGACGGACGCCTACGAAAGCGGCTGGGGCGACGGCTATGCGGTCGGTATTAATCAGCCCAAGCAGTCCCGTCCTCGCGCCAAGAAAATCAGCAAGGCGGTCGAGTGATTATCCGTTGCCCCGTCTGCGACGACGGACGCACGGACGCGGCGGCTATCAAGACGCACAACATCTTGTGCGCCGAGTTTGGTGAACGTTCCTACCCCGCGCCGACACATGCGTAAAGCCCTCGACATTCTTGCCACCGTCGCGTTGCTTCTTTGCACCGTGCCGTTGCTGATTGTGCTGATGATTGCGCGGGTGCCAGCCAACTATCTAAAGCGGAGGAACTTTGGCAGGGGACTTTGACATTGGGCCAGCCGACTACGAGGCCGACCGCATGAGCGAGAACGGCAAAGGCGACACGCCGCGCCCGATTGTGGTGGACAGCGAAACGTATAAAAAGAATTGGGAGCATACGTTTCCGAAACAGGAAACGCTTGGCGACCCAGACGAATGATACGCGCATCGGTGTTGATTGCGTCCCATCGGTCGCAATTCTTACAACGTGCCATTGATTCCGTCATGGCGCAGACGCTTCCGCGTCACGAATTGCAATTGCTCGTCAACTATTCGCCCGACCCTGAACTCTTTCTGACCAACTGGAACGAGTTGTGTAGCATTGCGAAGGGCGAGTTCGTCTGCATCTTGGGCGACGATGACACGTTGGAACCACGATATATAGAAAGTTGTATAAAGTGGTTAGAACTTACGCAGGGTGACATCGCGTATACGCAAGTCATGGGACGCAACGGTGACGGCAAGCCCACGGGCGTCTACGTTCCGCCATCCGTCATTACGCTTGACACGATGCGGCACGGAAATCACATCTGGTCAAGCTCAATCGTCAGGCGCGAGCTTTGGCAACGTGTGCATGGCTACGACATGAACATCCCCTACGTTCATGACTACGACTTTTGGGTGCGCTGTTTGCAAGCGGGTGCCGTTGCCAAGTACGTTCCCATTATCGGTTGGAACCATTACGCACACAACGAAGGCCGCGTGACCACGACAAGCGACCACCGCGAAGCGTGGCGCATCTTTGACGAACGCCATCCGGGATATAGACTGTGAACATTCAACGCTATCCGTTGCGCGACATCAAGCCCAACCCCAACAACCCGCGCATCATCAAGGACGACAAGTTCCAAAAGCTGGTGCAAAGCATCAAAGATTTTCCGCAAATGTTGGAGCTACGGCCCATCATCGTCAACGCCGACTTGACGGTGCTTGGCGGCAACATGCGTTTAAAGGCGTGTCAAGCGGCGGGTCTGACGGAAGTGCCTGTCGTGCGTGCCGATGCGTTGACGCCCGAACAGCAACGCGAGTTCATCATCAAAGACAACGTGGGCTTCGGCGAATGGGATTGGGACGCGCTCGGCAATGAATGGGACATGGATGAGTTGTCGCGTTGGGGCGTAGACATACCCACGTTTCCCGAAACGTCAGAGCAGAGCGCACCGCCCGAATTGGATGGCACGACGTTTCAAGTGATTGTCGTATGCAAATCAGACATTGAACAGGGCAACATTGCCTCCGAACTGGAACAACGAGGGTTTGAATGTCGGCTATTGACGTTGTAATTGAAAGCACGCCGTCGCGTTCTATTCGTGCGCGTCAAATTGAAGCGATGTTTGATGTGCCAATGCAGACGACGCAACGCTTGGAGTGGAAAGGCGACGCGCCCATCAATGAGCGTCCGTGGAACGTTGGACTTATTGTCGGCCCATCAGGGTGCGGCAAGTCTACCATTGCCAAGCATTTGTTTGGTGATGCGATGGCGCAACGTTTTACGTGGAACGGTGCCAGCGTCATTGATGATTTCCCAAGCAACGTTGGCATTGACAACATCTCCGCTATTTGTCAGGCGGTCGGATTCAATACGATTCCCGCATGGCTTCGTCCGTTCAATGTGTTGTCAAACGGCGAACAGTTTCGCGTATCGCTGGCACGCACGTTGATTGAGTCGGGCCAGTTGGCAGTCGTTGATGAATTTACGTCCGTCGTTGATAGACAAGTTGCCAAGATTGCGTCACACGCAGTACAGAAATACGTACGCAAGCAACAGACGCAATTCGTGGCGGTGTCGTGTCATTACGATATTATCGAATGGTTACAACCCGATTGGGTGCTGGAACCCGCGACAATGCAATTCCAATGGAGGGCGGTTCAACGACGACCCACTCTCAATGCAACACTCTGTCGCGTTCCGTATGCCTTCTGGCAATTATTCGCTCCCTATCACTATCTAACCAATTCGCTCAATCGCTCGGCGGCGTGCTATTGTCTCTTTGTCGAAGGCCAACCCGCCGCGTTCGGTGGTATGTTGTATCGTCCACACCCAAGGGTTGATAATATTTACGGTTTGAGTCGCCTTGTCACGTTGCCAGATTATCAAGGTCTTGGTCTTGCATTTGTTTTGACCGATGCACTTGCGGCGGCATTTAAAGCATTGAACCAACGATTTCACACGTATCCAGCGCATCCGGCATTAATACGTTCGTTTGACCGTTCGCTGAAATGGAAAATAGAAAAACGTCCGGGCGTTTGGTCAATACCAAGTCGCACGGGAAATAGAAAGCTCAATAAAGGCGCTCGTCCGTGCGCGGTCTTTGAATACGTCGGCGCACCAATGACTGACAAAACGGAAGCGCAACGTTTGCTTGCCATTCCGCGTTTGTGTCAGTAAGCTATACGTCAGCATCAAAACAGGGACGAAACAGGCCATTGGCAATGCCAAAGAAAAACCCACCAGAGCATACGCGATTCAAGAAAGGACAATCCGGTAACCCAAACGGACGCCCCAAGCTACCGGACATCCGTGAAGCGTTGGCAAAGATTCTCGCAGACGAGAAGGACGGCTATACGGCGTTAGAAGCCACGTTGATGGCGCTCCGTGCAAAGGCGGTGCGCGGTGACATCCGTGCGGCGGAGGCGTTGCTGGACCGTGCGTTTGGCAAGCCAAAGCAAGCGATTGACCATACCACGGGCGGTGATAAAATGTTGCCAAGCGCCATCACGATTGAGTTGGTGACGCACGACAACGACGAGTAGCGGTGCGCGTCAAGACCCCGCCAGCGTTTTCGTTCCTCTACGACCCGCCACTTGGTAGCACGCGCTACCGCGTGGCGTACGGCGGTCGTGGCTCTGCG
>Ga0209229_10000387_pt1 | contig 17910 bp, 37 predicted proteins | sample SanBayMetagenome_FD_187466 | JGI IMG/M metagenome (GOLD analysis project Ga0209229, IMG submission 187466) | Freshwater and sediment microbial communities from dead zone in Sandusky Bay, Ohio, USA (SPAdes) (version 2) | ecosystem: Environmental > Aquatic > Freshwater > Lentic > Sediment... | reverse complement strand
CAAAAGAAACCATACCATCTTTAATTTTAAAAACTTTTTCTTTAGCAACACAAAGTTTTGATATTTCAGATTTCATCTGTTCTGCAAGTTCCCAATCAAAATTGTTTTTAATGATATCGTAAAATTCTTCATAATCTGGCATTCCTTCATTCACATAAAATTCAATCAAATTGTTTTCAGAATTTAATTGTGATTTTATTTTATGAATCCAACAATACCAATCAGATTTCATTTTTATACGATTCTGGTTGTTATTGTAAGATAAGACAATTCCTTCTTTACCTTTCCACTTTTCAACAGCTTGCTTAAGATCAACTAAAGAATTAAAATTGTATGTTGGTGGTGTGGGTAAATGAAGAATATTGGCAATTTTTTGATAACCCTCTTCCGTTGCAACCTGCAAAGAAAATTTGTCTATAGCACCCAAAAAATAAAATATTACATCAGATGGTCGAATAACTATAACATTATTAGGGGTAATAATTTCAAATAACAAAGAAATGTGCGGATAAACCTTTAAAAATTCTACTACTTGTGGGTATCTTAATGGTAATAACTTAAAGTCTTCTGAATTAGGTTGTGTAATATAAGAAACACAACCGCGAGTTCTCATGGAAAAAATATTTTCAATAGAATCACAAATAACCAAAGAACCATCTAATTTTTCTTCAATTTTCCAATCTTTATAATTTTCTGGATTTGGATAACAGTCTGGGCTTTCTCCAAAGTTAAAAAACTTTGGCCAACCAACAGATAAAACTTCTCTATTTTCTTTATCAACTATCATTGATCGAAAATAAAGATTGTTTTTATTCCATTTAGCATCTGCTTGTGGAATAATCAAATAAGAAGGTATATTGCAAAAATTATGTTCATATACTTTAAAGCCATCTTCTTCTTTAGGAAGAACAACTTTTTTCATAAAGATTTTTTCTGGCATTTTTATTTCCATAGTTTATTTTATTCTTCCCATAAGAATACCACATTAGGATATTGTTGTAAATTTTTTTCTAAACCTTGTTTGATAACATTTTCCCAAATATTATATTTGTTAGCTAATCCTGCTCCTAATTGAGAAATATAAAAAGTTTTAAATGGCTCGTCTTTTATTAATTCTCTTAACTTTATAAGTTCATCAAAAAAAATTGAAGTGTAATCTTCTGGTTTATAAAAAGAAGTATCATGGTTATCAGGATATTTTTTAGTAATAAAACCATATGCTTGCGGGTGATCTCTTAATGCAGCAGCACCACCATACCCTTTTCGAAGAGTATTATCACCAAAAACAAAAATAGCTCTTTTACTATCATCCAAAAACTCTTCAGACATTATAAAATTTTCATATCTAGCCATGATATTATGTCCAAAAATAATCTCTTTTTTTAATAAGTTCTGTTAATATTTTTGTATCGGTCTTATCAATAAGAGCTTCAATTCTATTAACTTCAGCATAGACTTCTTCATATGGTTTTCCATAACGTTCTTCGCAAGTTTTCATGGTGCGAGTAACAACGCCATTACTATTAACAGTTTCTTCCCCAAACCAATCAGAAAAATTAGTTGTTTCTGGATATGCTGCATCTTTTTGTTTTTCCAATTCTGGACGTTCCACAGTGATATATTTGTAAGATGCTTCCAACCACTCAGCAAATTTTTTGTGGTGCTCATCAGCATCCCAATCGATCATACCTTTGCTATATTCATCTTCGTAAAAAGATTTAATGATTTCGAAATTAATCTCAACAATAATAGTACTAAGATCCCACCATTGACGAGGAATAGCTTTACGAAGTCTGGAATGGTGAGGTTTAAAAATGGTTTTAACTTTATCGTAATAAAACCTTTGCCACCCATAAGGAACAATATCCCAAATATCCCAAACACCAAATTTTTTATTTGTCCAAGAACGAATGTGGAAATTCAATTCTTGCCAAGCATTAAGTTTGGCTTCTTTGAGATAGTCTTCACTGAGCTTATGATCTCTTGCAATTATTTTTTCAATATTCATATTATTCAAAATCCTCTAATTTAAAAAATTCTCTTCTGTTTTTCATTTTTTCCACAATTTCTTGTGGAACATCATGAATATTTTTATATTCGGTTGTGAGATGTTCAATGTTGATAATATAACCATGTTGTCTTGCCAGTTCTATGTATGGTTCAGCTTCCCATTTCATGGTCATAGTGTTTGAAACAATCACAGCCTCACCAAGAAGCATTGCTCTTTCGGTTGCTTTTTGACACCAATTATGACACTCTCTTAATTTTCTAGGATTAAAAACATAATCACCATTACGATCAATCATAAGCATATCTGCTTCATAATGGTGCTTAATTCCTTTTTGATGCATCAATTCTTTGGCGCGAGTCGTTTTACCCGCACCAGAAGGACCAGTAATCAAATATAAAACCTTTTGTTTCATCTTCTGGACAATAATAGCACAACACTGCCACCTTGTCCAGAAGAACTTTGCTCGTATTTACCATCCCACCATTTATGACTAAGTTTTTCATAAGCTATAATATGTTTTGATTCTTTAATATCATCAAAACCACTTTCATAACCATTCACCACAACTTTCATTTCTTGATTTGGAATTTGCTGCAAACGGTTTATCAATTCTTTTACGGTCATGTAATATTTATTCGACTATAATCGGATAAATTTTCAACTCTAGAAGACAAGTTATATTTTTTTTCTTGTGATGGAATTGGTTTTGTTGTCATCATACCACCAATAATAACACCATAATCTTTTTCTGTATCCAAATTCCAACATTCCAATGGAGTATTCATGTGAATACAATCAGGTTGTTGAACTGTTGTATGACCAACAATTTGTTTTCCTATTTCAATATTAGATTGAAATTCTGCTCTCCAATCGTGCCACAAAACACCACCGATTGGATGACTTCCTCCACGATGATAACCAGCACCAGAAATAACCCAATTGTGGTTATATTCCAAGTTTCTAAAATTTCTCCAAACATCAGGAAGAAGCTCATTCACAAATCTATCGATTGTATATCCATAAGGAAAATGACGAATAGAAATACCACCATGCGATAAAGTAAATCCTTGTGTTTGATGTGCGATTTTAAAATGTTTAAAAAAGAAATCATCTTTTAATCCGTGATCAAAAAACGCATGACGAAATTTTTTAGCCTTTGAAGTAGTAAAACCAGAACAATAGTATTTTATAGTTCTAGAAATTGGATTTGATGAAAGGTTTTTATTTTCATAAATATAACTCAAATCATGATTTCCAATCAAAAAAACAAATTTATTTTTTTCAGGATGTTCTAAAACTAAAGATTTTAAATATTCACAAGTAGCTTCAAAACCTGCAACCTTTGGAGGATCATAAAAAGAATCAAACCAATCCCCTAAAAAAACTACTTCATCATAATTTTTTTCGTTTTCTAAAATCCATTTTACAGATTCAACTCTTTGATGTATGTCAGGTATAACAAGCGTTTTCATTTTATTCTATATGCATCAATACATGGATGTTCTCTGTGTATTTTTTTAATAGTTGCTTTATGCCAACAAAAACAAATTGGACATTTGTATGATCTTGTATTTTTTTCATAAGCTGCTTTTTTTGATTGATATCTTTTTTTTGTAGAACAAATAAAAATATCCCTTTCAGTATAAATTAATTTTTTATACTTGACTGTTCGACAGCTTTTTGATATCAAATGTTGCATTTGAATATATTTTAAGCTGGTCGGATCTAAAATGTAAGATTTTTCCTCCATCTTCTAAACAAACGGTCCAAACATCACTTTCAAAAGTTCCTGAATTTGTTGCATATATTGCATATCCGCTTCCTAAAGGTGTAACTACAGGTATTGGGTTTTTAAATTCAAGCATCAAATCATTTTACACCAAATGCTTCACAAAGCAAATCTAAAGTTGGAATATTTTTTGGATTAGAAACAGGTTGAGCGATTTCCTCATAAACCGTCGAACCGTATTCTCCATAAGGATCATCACTTGGAACAAAATCACTCATTATGGGTTTAATTTCTTGAGGTTCTGGATCTTTTCCGATTTTATCTAAAATAAGAGATAATAATTGATGATAAACAAAATCAGAATTTGCTACGGTAAGAAAATCTTGAATATCTTGTTTTTGAAATTTTCCTTTTAAAGCTTGAAAAGGATCTTGATATTGTCCAAAAACATAATGGGGTAGATATTTGTATGCTATTGTTGCAGAATCTTTGATCACATGATAAGCTGCTTTATTATTAATCGTAACACCAGTATCTGGCTTTTGACTAGCTTTTTTGGCAGCAGAATAAAGTTTGGCTTCTTTTACTGTGCTATTGTTTAAGAGTATTTCGATGAATTTCATTAGAATCTAAAATTTCTAATACCATAACCAAACTTGGTAATTTTATCTCCAATCCAAACTTGTGCTCTTAAAAGACCCACAGATTTGTATAATCTTCTTACAAAATTAATTATTTTTCCTTTAAACGATTTATTAAAGTCATCAATTTCTTTTAATTGTTTTCTAAAATCTTCATTAGATTTTTTTCTATATTCACTCGACTCTTCTTCAATTTTTGCAACTTCAACTTTAAGAAGTTCATTTTCTAAAAATACTAAATTGAATTCGACCCAATAATCATAATTTTCTTTTTCAAAATGTGAATAAACTCTGATGGTATTGGTTCCAACATCATTGATTAAAATTTCTTTGGTAGAAACTTCTTCCATATGACCCAAACGATCCATGAAATGTTTTCCCTTTTTATCTCCCTCTACCCATTTATATTCAATGTCGTGTTTATATAAACGATAAGCACCATCTTTTTTCTTTAGATAAAAATGTCCTGTAAATGTTTCACCAAGATCTTTTGTTTGATAATCTGCATTTTGCAATTCATTCAAATCAAGTTCTCCTAAACCATTAGGAAACATGCTTTTTTTCAATTTATAACTTTTAAAATAAAATGTATCGAATAATCCCATAATTAAAACTCCATTCCTAATTGACCAAAGCCGTTAAGGTGATAAGAATTATTGAAAATATCATAGTTATGATAAATGCTGCCACCGATATAATAATTTTTTGTTTTGTCTGTGCTTTCATAGATATTTTTTTTAAATTCTACTCCAAATTTGTTTTTTGCCATTTGTTGTTCTTCTTTTGTGTAATTAAATTCTCCTTTAAATTTTTTTTCATCTGCAATATTGCATGAGCATATCAAAAGACAAATTAAAATTTTAAGAATCCTCATTTAAAGACTTACTATCCAATTCGTCCCAAAGTTTAATTTTTTGTGGATTTGTTGGAGTATATCCGTCTTTATTTGCTTCATCCCTGTTTAAAGTTTTTAACCATCCCATTCTGGAACATACGGTTCCATTTTTTCCTGTTTTTTCACAAATATTAGCAGATCGTTTTTCGGCCATATCAATAATATTATCAATGATATAATCAAGCAATTTATAATCTCCACCAACTTTATGATAATAGAATCTTAGGGTTCCATATTTTTCTTTGATTTGATCTGCTACAACTTGAACACCCGAAAGATTTGAAAGATAATCAAGTTTAGCTAAAAGATCATCTAAAAGATCATACCAACCATCACCACATTCCATCCCCCAAGCCATACAAGTTTTCATTTTATCTCCACCATAATCTTGTAAAATTTTCGGATATTTTTCTACGAGTTTAAGTTCTAATTCTTTATTCATTTAATAAAATCCTTTCGCTTTTAATTTTTTTCTTTTTTGGTTTAGATTTATTTTTTTTAAATTCTTTTTCTAAAATTTCATTCATTTTTTCAAATGAAATTTTTTTGTAAACACACTTCCTTTTTTTTGGGCGAGAAAATTCTACTAAAGCATAAAACCAACAAAAGCTTAATTTAAAATAGGAGCCGCCATTAAAATAAGAATATTTTGGAAACCAAGAAAATTTTAAATATTTTACTTTGCTTGCTATATAAATTGAAGTTTTTCCTATGTGAAATATCATATTAGCTGAATGGAGTTGAGGCAGTTTCGTCATGATGATCAGTTTTAAATTTTGATTTGGTTTTCATAATAGCACGTATTTCCCCATAAGTCAATGGAAATTTTGTTGCTTCTACTGAGACTTCTAAATTATAACCACCGTCTTTTAAATACATACGTCCAAGTTCACTATTTCCAAGTGATCCATGAACATGACTGAAAAGCATCCAAGAACCTTTTCCTGCACCATTCCATGAAAGAACTGGATAGTGGCACATTACAATAGGTTGGCCGTTGATATATGCTTCCAAATAATTTGGAACAAATATCACTTCTTTGGAATAATTTCCATCAACATATAAAGTGTTGGAATCAATTTCATCAAAAGCTTGTTTGAATCCTGCATGATGATTACCAGCCATAACAAACAACCTATGAAACTTTAATTGACGCATGAGACTCATAAACTCTTTGCTACCTCCCATACCAAACATGGTATCCCCAAGAAGAAATCCAATAGTCTTATCTGTTGCTTTACTATTCCAGTTTTTTACAATAGCTTCGTCATGTTCTTGAACTGATTCAAAACCTCTGCGTTTCCAAATGGGAAGATCCCAAGATGGATTATGATGCCAATGCAAACAGCCCCAAAATAAAATCTGGTCGTTCTTTGCTTCTTGACGAATATTTCTATAAAATAGATCCCTCATCTTCAAGCTTATGAGCTTCGCAGAATTTAGTCAACGAGTCTACAACAAAATCTTCAAAAGTCATATCTAATTTATTTGCTGCAACAATAATATTGATAAGCTCTTCTTTTGAAAATTCTTCTAAATCAATATCAATTTCTTCGTGTGGTGTAAGAATCAAACCACTTTTATCTTCGTTTAATTCTATTGTAAATTTTGTATTAGGTTTAAACCCCAATTCATTCATTTCTTCATCTGTAAATTCAATGAAGAATTCTTCTTTTTTCTGTACAGTTTTAATCATATTGTAAAATATAACACTTTAATTGACAAATGCAAATAAATATTTTTGTGAGATACTATGTATTAGCTTTTTTATTATGGTATCTTTTGTTTAAATTTTGGGCATAAATTTTGCAGTAGTATTGTGTTCGTCTTGGCCCCAATCAACAAGCAAAACATCAATCTTTGCCATTATACATAGAGTACAAACTTCCACACTATCATCAATGTGAAGATCGCTATTAAGTTTCTTTAAAAATGGAACCTTGTTTGTTCCTTCTGTGCAGACAATAGACGAAATGGGTAGTTTGTGTATTTGACAAAATCTTTCAACATCTACTTTATTTTGCCAGTTTCTAAAAGTTACAATGTGGATTTCGTATCCTTCTTTATGTTTTTGTTTAACAAAATTTAGAATTCTTGGAATTGGAACCAAGCTTGTACTATACCAAGCACCGTTCTCTGTAGCAGCTAACGTGTCATCAAAATCTACAGTAATTACTTTTTTCACCATTAATAAGAATCGTAATCTTTATCTTTTTTAAACTTAAACCACGCATAAACAAGTATGCTACACATAACCAAGCCGACACAATAATTTAAAAACCACCAAAGACCAAAAGCGGTCAAAAACATATAAATCATTCCTGAGATATATCCAACGATAGACATTAAAATTAACATCAGAGAAACATCTTCTGATGATTTATTTTTATAAATTTTAACAATTTGTGGAATATAACAAAGCATAAAAGACAGCATCATTAATATCCCAAAAAGTTCGGTGATGTAATAACTCATATTTTTTAAGTCTAGCAGATGTTTAAATAATGACAAGAAAAAAGTGGAGGATACCAGAGTCGAACTGGTGACACCTGAATGCAAATCAGGAGTTATACCACTTAACTAATCCCCCAAATGGTACACAGTGAGGGATTCGAACCCCCGACCAATACGGTGTAAACGTACCGCTCTACCACTGAGCTAACTGTGCAGAAAAATGCTGGATGCGGGAATTGAACCCGCGCTCGTCCCTCATCTAGGGCGCACAGTTTATAAAACTGTCGGTGCTTCCAGTTACACTAATCCAGCTAAAATTTTAAAGAACTAAAATGGGTAAGATAGGATTCGAACCTATTCAGCCGATAGGCAAAAGATTTACAGTCTTTCGTAACTCTCCAACTTTACCGCTTACCCAAGAAAGCTGGCTCGCATAGACTCGAACTATGAATAAGAGATCCAAATTCTCTGGTGTTACCATTACACTACGAGCCATAAATTTACTTCAATTAAAAAGCAAATTTGATACCAGTGCGAGCAAGTACAGCACCACCATCATTAAGATTTGTAGCATTGTACAGCCAACGTGCATCACCGAAAATAGCAATGTTATCAGTAAAGCGATATTCAATACCGCCACCAACCGTACCTGCTAGATTTGCATCGCCGCTGGATCCATAGATTGCACCAAGGCCAGCAATGGCATAAGGTGCGAGGTTCCAAGAACAAATTGGATAGCGCAAAAAAAGATTACCGAATGTTCCCCATTCAGTATTATCTTCTCTGGCAACCAAACTTTGCTCAACTCCAAGACCAACATATTTGAGGAAGAAGTAGTTGATTCCTACTCCACCACCCCAAGATGCTTGACCTTGTTTGTAGAAGCCGCCTGTGCCGAATAAATCGACTTGCAACTCATTGCTGCGGAAGCGGCAATCAGAAGCAACGACTTCTTTATTTGATTTAAAGTCAGAACCAGCCATGACAGTAGATGTCAAAGCGAAAAGTCCGACTACCATTAGTTTAATGTATGTTTTAACCATAGACTATAATTATGGCAGGTTTTCAAAAATATACAAGTAAAATTATCTTTTTTTTCTGCTTTTAATCCAAGCAGTTTTATATTTCATTGCCCAATCAATTAGGGCTTTTGCGAAACCAATATCATATCCAGATTTTTCACTTTCGTACCACTTATGCTTCATGATTTCTTCTCTCATGGCAAGATGCTCCTTATACAAGGATGTCTCGGATACGTTCACTATATACATATTTATCTTTTTAAATATGTGTTCTATCTCCTGAAAAAATAATATTTTCGTATTTAATTCCGTTCTCGTTACCCCTAAAGATTCCATCTTTTAGAATCTTTTTCATTTGATCAAAGCTAGAAAACTCAATAGTAGTTTCGTAAAAATTATTCATTTTAAAAATTCCCAAGTTTTCCAACACATCACATTTGTTGATGATAACTTTAGTTACTCCTGAAAGATTAATTGATTTTATCAACAATCCAAAATTGAGCCAATTTACAATACGTTTTCTTCCTGTGGTTGAACCGTATTCTTCTCCAAGCTCAATTAGTTTGCTCAATTGAACATCGTTCCAAAGTCTTTCTGGAAACAAAGGATCAACTCCACTTTTGGTATCATAAATTTTGGTTACACCAATAATTTCACGAATCTTTTTTGGAGAAAATCCAAGCGAACAAGCATTATGGGGAAATGTTTCACTGCTTGTCACGAAAGGATAATTTCCATAATTGATATCCAACCAAATACTTTGAGCACCTTCACAAAGAATTTTACCTTCTAATTTTCCATCCCAAAGATAATCTTTTAATGGATTGAAATTGACTGTCCATGCACGAATACCAACACGATTTGCTTTGTCTGCATAACAAGGAGCAATGCCTTGACCAGTTGTTCCAAGTTTTGGTTTTAAATGTTCTAGATCATATTTGATATGATCCTCTGTAATAATATGAGTATTAGGATGAACTTTTACCAAAGAAGTATCAAACCCATTTTCTTTGAGATATTCAATTTCTCCCAAAAATTTTTCAACATTTAAAACACAGTTGGGACCGATTACAGATTTCTTTCCATGAAATACTCCAGAAGGAATTAAGTGAGTTTTGTACTTTTTATCATTTAGATAAACTGTGTGACCAGCATTTGGTCCACCATTCCATCGACAGACCATATCATAGTCTTTCGCCATTGCACTTGAAATTTTACCCTTGCCTTCATCACCCCAAGCAAGACCGACAATAACATCAACGTGTTTAATCATTGAATTTTTTTAAATCCTCCTGTGGAACAAAAAAAGCAGGTTGACCTCCATTAGGATTTTTAACGTATTTTTTTTCTAATGCATCACTACCTTTCATATAACCTTTTACGGTATAATCTGGCATATTACCTGTAATTAAAACAAAATTTTGTTTAAGTTTTGGTTTATCTTTTAATCTAATAATTAAACAACCATGATCAATATTAGTGTATCTAACTTGCCAATTTGTACCTACGTCTGGCGCATCAAAAGTGTTAACAGCACCCACCCACTCTTCTCCTATAAATTTTGCAAAAGCCAATTCCGCTCCCGCCGCTTCTATATCATTAGACCACCAATTTCCTCCTATTGGTGGACCATGATGCCCTAAATCCTTTAATTCTTTATATACATTCGTTAATCTTCTTTTAACCCCCATTATTGCTGCTTGTTCAGCTTCATCTTTTGTTAATCTTACTTTCATATGGTTTATTCTTTTATTATGAAATCGTTTGGAACCCAAAGAATTTGTGGAAGGTTATCATCATAGTAAGCGATACAAGTATAGTTTTCACATGTATCCAATATTGAATTAATTTCAAATTTACTCTGATCAGGAAAAACACAGTATTTTTTCATATGATTAGTTTATCATTATTTGGCTTTTTGTCCAATCAAAAATAAGTATTGAGATGAAGTTTAATGCTTTGGTCGAAAATCTTTTAAACCCAAATTCTTATATCATTATTAGTGGTATTCATGGTGATGAACCAGCAGGAAATTTGGCAGCAAAATATTTTAAAAATTTACCAAACGTAAAGGTTTATTCTAATTTAAACAAAACCAAAAAAAGAAGAATTGGTAAAAAAGATCCTAATAGACATTTTGATACTAAAGATGCAGGAGATTTACAAGATAAACTTCTTTTTCAAATCGAAAAAAGAAATCCAACTTTAGTTATATCTTTACATGAAGACGATGAAACAGATGGTGTTTATGCTTATTGTTCTCCAGAAATTCATGATAAAGTAAAAACAGCACTTTCCAAAAGCTTGATTCCTTTGGCAGATTCTGCTCATGGTGACATGGCAGATAAAGGTGTAATTTCTGATGGAAACCAACCATACAAAGGAACACTGGAAAGAGCACTACGCAGAAGAAATATTTCTTATTGCACTATTGAAACGCCATGCTCTGATGAATATATTGAAAAACGTGTTAAAAGTTTAATCAATATTGTTAGTGAATTGATTAATAGACAATAAGATATTTGTTTGCTTTTTCTGAATCTCCCATAGATTTTGCACTATAGCATCCAGAAGTTAAAAGCAAAACTGAACAACCGATTAAAAGTAAGATAGTTTTCATATTAATATTTACAAAACTGATGCGGTAGGACTCGAACCTACAACAGCCTGGTTAACAGCCAAGTGCTCTACCATTGAGCTACGCATCATTTAAAATTTTCGGCTGCTTCCTTGGCCGTCTTTTCCCTTTCAGGATCGGGCGAAAGTAGGCTAACGCGAGCCGTTCGCGGGTCGGCGGTGACCATCCCCACTTTTACGGTGACTATCCGCTTCTCTCATCAGTTGGATCTGACTATTGGGCAGTTACTCCCAATCGGATTTTTATTTTAAAATTGTTTGTAAAAGAACTAATATATCTTATCAAGAAATTATATCTAGTCAATGTTTAAATTTCTTGAAAAGTGAGGGGTGTGTTAAGCCACCCCTCAATTATTTTTTTTCCGTACTATCTTAACATAGCACCGACATCACATCCTTTCGGATGAGCTTGTAGTATAAACGGAGATATATCCGCTAGGAACTACGAAGATTTTTTCCAATCTGGAGAAGGAGGATTGCAAAGACCATGAACCCAATTATTTTTAACTACAGCAGCATTTCGTGATGCTCTTTCATATGCTTGTTGTTCTATGTCTCTTTTAGCTTTTAAGTCGTTTTCAAGTTTAGCAATACCATCATTCCATTCTTTAAGTTTTCTTTCATTTTCTAAATGACTAGAAGTAGTAGTTAAACCATTATCAAACTGTTTATCCCAATCTGCCATACAACCACCTTCTGGTTCTTCTTCTGGAAGATCATAACCATCTTCAACAAAGTCCAACTTACCATCAAACACAAAACCACATGCTTGTAGGTAACGCTCAAAGTTGTACAGCATTTGAGTGAGGCTTATTTCTGCTGGCATTTCGAAGGTAACCTCAAGAGGAGAGAACTCTTCTAAATCAGTTTCGTTATACGTATATTTGAATTGGTGTTTAGCGTTCATAATTGTTTAGCTTTATCTTTATAAATTTCACTATATTCCATTCTTACGGAAATGTCAACTCCTTTTCCGAAATGATCAGCTTCGTAACCATACTGAAGATATGCTTGTATTTCATCATCAACAACTTTTGAAGCATATCCCATTTCTAAAATATTTTCTTTAAACTTGTCGTAATATTTTTTCGGTAATCCTTTGGTCAAAGCATCCATTTGTTTCTTGTAGTCTTTATTAGTGTAATAAAGACCGTGACAAACTTCGTGTTTAAAGGTATCACAATTTGTGCTACCGCAACCAATCACATAACCATTAGAAGATGTTAGATATATTTTTTGTTTAATATCACACATGATTCTATCATAAGGAGTTTCAAATTTATTCAATTTGTTATAACATTCGTTTATTACTTTTAATGGAATATTAAATCCAGACCAATCATTCCCATAGCTAAAACCTCTTCCGTATCTTTCATGATACCATTTCATATAATCCCAAATGGAAAATTCTTTTCCACGAAATTTTGGACTTGGGGATTCATAATATTCTTGTGCTCTGCAAAAAAGCATGGCACGATCATACTTTTCCTTTACAAGAACAGCATAAATGTCTGGCTTAACTTCCTTGATTTGATATTTCATTATTTTATGATATACATCATGCAATCAATTCCAGATTTAGTTTTAACTTTAATTCTATTGTAACTCTCGCCTTCCCAATTGTCAATTGAGCTTATTATTTCATCTGGAACATCAATAACACAACCTTTTATCGATTTATTTTTTGATGGAATTGCTATTTTATATGATTCTTTTTCTATTATAATATTTTTGATTTTATATCCTTCAACAACTTCTGATTTTTTTTCAATTTTAAATTCCATGTTAAACTCTTTTAATTGTATGTTTTTATCTGAAAGAGTTCCATAAGAAAAAATTTTCATACATCTTTTAATTTTTCAGAATATTTTCTTTGTCTTTCTTCAACAGCCGCATCAGATTTAGGAGTGTCGAGAAGCTTCCAAAACCTACTATTGATCATTCTCTGTTGTTCTCTTTCGGATGGTTCTCCGTTTCCACAACGATGCATATAGCTCCACATGTCTGCATTGTGAACAAGTTCTTGGATTCCTAAATCATCACAACACATGACGCACATATTGATCTTATGTAAGAATTTCTCATACATTTTGACTTTCTCTTTTAAAGTTGGAGTTTTTTGTTTGGGTTTATTCATTGTAATACTTTTTTGTATAATTTTTCTTTTATTTCTTTTTCATTCTCTCGAAGATCAAGCTTTACATCAGGAGGAAGACCCTTTACAAACATATGAATTCTACTTTCAATGTATTCAAATAGCAGATCTAGTTGTTCTTTATTCATTTTTTTTATTAGGTTGTGGCCAAAATAAAGCAAAGAATGCAGCAACCACCCACCAAGCACTCCATCCTTGACAAACAATTAAGTAGATTGTTCCTCCTACTACAAAGATGTTCCAAATTAGACAAGTAATGTAGGCCATATTATTTTGGTTCGTAATAAATATGATCTTTATTTTTTGAAATAGTATAACCAAGTGATCTTAGTTTATCTTCAAAGGTTGCTTTATCTTTTTTACTTCCAGAAAACCAACACCAAATATTTTTCTCAAACCAACTAATACGTTTTTTATTTCCTTGGTAATGCTTAATTGTAGTTGGGGTATAAAAAAGTGCATCTCTACAAGAATAAAATAATCCTTTTAACTCTAGACAAAATCCTTTAAATCTTTTCCAAGGAGTAGATGTTTGGGAAATTTTTGCATAGATATCAAACCCGTAAGGGTTCCATTCTGTTTGATATGTTTTAAAATCAAAGGGATTGTATTTTGACAAGTATTCAAAATGTAACAAAAAATTCTTCCATAAATTTTTGAAACGATCTCTCAATCTCCATTTGTAATCGGCACGATATTCACAAATTCTTGAAACTCTGGCATAAGAAGGATTAACCATTATGTCCATTCTTCTTTCATCAACATGCGTAGCTTCTTGGCATTTGTTTGTGCCACATTCTTCTTCCAAGACTTTTAGATATTCTTTGATGTTAGGGTTCATTTTTTTCTTCCTTTGGTGTAAAAATTGGTTCTAAACTTTTAATAAGTTCGTTCAGTTCAGTAATTGTTAGTTTACTGATTTCTTCCATGATTTGTTGAAGTTTTTCACTCATAAGGAATCCATTCTATTTTAGGATTGCTCTTGTCAATATAATCATCAAGAAATTTTTGCGCTTTTATTTTAGAAGAAAAAGATATAGTGGGCGAATAAGCACCACCAAAATCATTCCAGAACCAAAGAAATTTATATTGAGGATAGTATTTGGATTCTTTTTTATAATGATAAGCTTTAATTCTGTATTTCATTTTTCGTCCTTTACCCACAAAATTTTACTATCAACAATTTTTTGATAGTATCCTTTTTTAGCCATATCTCTAACAAGATCAGCTTTTAAACTTTCTTTAAAAATCAATGTCCCAAAAACTACACAAGAAATTGAAAATATTAAAAAAACTATTACCAATAGAATTTTTTCTATATTCATATTTGGTATTTTATACTATAGAAAAAATCTGTCAAGTGTTTTGGGATATCAATGTGGTCGGGATGACAGGATTTGAACCTGCAACCCTCTGCTCCCAAAGCAGATGCTCTACCAAGTTGAGCCACATCCCGATATACTAACTTTATCTTAAATTAACCAAAAAGCAAGAAAATTATGCTTTTGATTGCTGCCATGCGGATGTGAGAGTATCGGAAAGTTTTTTGCCTTCCGGTGTTTTTCTGCTGACATATGCACCCGATTTGCTTGGGTCTGATTTTGATGGCATTGTCCAACCATTACCAGCCCAATAATATGAGGTTCCTTGATAATCTAATTTTTCCCCCACTTCTGGTCTATCGGCTGTTTTTGTTGGTGTTGTTTCGTCAACTGGGGTTTCATCCATTTGAAGTTCTGGTAATTGAGCAACAAGCATATTTTGTAACTTGTTTTTCATTTGTTTTCCAAATTGTTCAGGTGTAATATCTTCAGGATTCAATTCTAACTTGTTTAAATCGTTGATAATTTCATTGGCGATTTTCATGATACTTCCTGTATGGGAATCCATGATTGAATTGATTTTGGCCGTTTTTCCAGCACCAGCAGCAGATTTTTGCATACGTTCCCCTGCTTGTTGAAGAGCTTCACCAGCTTCTGGACTGAATTTACCAGCTACTTTTCCAAGACCTTTTGCTGCTACAGAACCAATTCTTTTCATTGGTGCTAAACCCTTTACTGCTCCAGAAAATTTGGCTTTTGCAGTATCAAAAAGTCCTTCTTCTAAAGTTTCTCTCTGATAAACCCTAGAATAGGCTTCGTTAATACTGATATCGTCTTTTCTCATATTAATATATTTACTGTATTAACGCACAAATATACTTTCCAGATTTTATAAGTTTATAATCTTTATATGTTTCTTTGAATTTTCTTTCTGTAATTTCATTCACAGGTTCAGTACAAACTTTCTTAATACCATAAGATTTAACTAATTCTTTTTCAAAACCATATACCAAATCTACCAAACCCAATCCTTTCATTCTTTGACCTTGATCATCAAAACCAACACCAATATGATTTAAAAAAAGAGTTTTGTTTTTTGGGTCATAATCTCTTTCAATTTTACCCATTCTTTTTCCTTCTTTATTTAAAATCTCAAATTGATTATATGGGTCATCTTTTATTTTTTTTAATTTCCATTGTTTTTTAGAAATTAAAAACTCGTTTAAAAGTTTATAATAAACATTTAAATCAAAATTTAAAGATTCAAAATAAAGCTGAAAATTCATTTCTTTTTTTCCATTTTAGCTAAATTTGTATAATATTTTGGATTTTCAATCAAATGATCTTTAGCTATTGTTCCTGCTGTTTTCTTTTTTATTTTTTTAGAAACTTTAGCCTTTTTGACATGCTCTTGTTCAACACCTTGTCCCATTTTAAATTCTTTTTTTAATTTTTTTAATGGTGTATCTTTTTCTTTTGCGATTTGTTTTAAGGTTTTTCCCTTTGCCAAACCACCCAATACTTGTTCTATTAAAATTTTTAAATTCATATTATTTTACAAATACTTTACAATTTGGATTCTCTGATAAAAACTTTATGGCTTCTTCATAAATTTCAAAATCTATCGTTGATCCATCTTCAAAAACAGCTTGAAACTTTGGAGGATTTATTTTTAAATTATCCAAAGTATCTTTAATTGCTGCATTTATGAATGCATCTGAAGTTTTGTCTTCAAAAGAATTTCCACTTTCAAACATATATTATACTTATCTAAAAACGGAGTCAACGAGGCTCGAACTCGCAACCCCCGCCGTGACAGGGCGGTGCTCTGACCAATTGAGCTATGACTCCAAAATGGCGGGTAGAGTAGGATTCGAACCCACGGTGAGGTTTCCCCCACTTCCGATTTCAAGTCGGACGCCTTAGACCAACTCAGCCATCTACCCTAAATTTTCATCCTTTATATGATTTCTGGCAGCATCAACATAACCTTCATCGATAAGATATTTTCTTAAATCTTGAAAATCTTTTCCAGAAAGAGATCCTTTAAATTCCATTTCCAAATCAAATCCATCATTATTTTTAGGCAAAATATTTAATTTATAATGGCGATTTTTAAATTTGATTTGAATGGCATATTTTTTCATATCAATATATTATCATATTTTCTCCCAAAGTCCATTAGCCAAATATTTAACTTCAGAAATGTATTCATAATTTTTTGGAGGTTTTGTTGCCCATTCTTTTGGACCTAAAATACACAAAATAAAAATATCTTTTTCTGTGTCTTTAGCTATCCAATAAGTACTATCTGGTACAGGAGTAAAACTATATTCTGCTTGATAAATCATTTGAGTTACTTCTAAACGTTCTTTGATTTGTTGTGCTTGTTTATTAATAACTTCCGCGATTTGTTTTAGGTTTTCAAATTCTTGTTGTGCTTGTTTGACTGCAAGATTGTAATGTTGATCTTTTTTACTTTTGACTTCGACCAAAGAAAAATTTTGTGATCCCCTATCTAATGCATAAGGAACACTTGCTTTTTTAAAGGGATCGTATTGTGTTATTTCCATAAAAACGGTGCGAGTAGGATTCGAACCCACGGAAGCGATTAAACTTCGAGAGTTTAGTAAACTCCTGCTTTAGACCACTCAGCCATCGCACCTATAAAATTTTGGTATTTGACGGGTTTTGTCCTAGGTTTTGTCCCATCTCTCAACGAAGCGTCCGCACTACGCAGACCATCAACGTCATAGCTTGTGTCGGTTCTAATGCATAGGATCATAGCTTATCGCAGCTTGGCTCCCCTAGCTCAGATATTACCCCCGACTCACCAACAAGCGAACGATAATATCCTGATTTGGTTATGACTGCCACCAAATCGTATTACTAATTTAACAAAGAACTTTAAGTCTGTCAAACAAAACTTATGTTTGAATATTTAGATTGATAGTAGAGTCTTTTCAAGTTATAAGATGCCACTGGATTTAACTCCGCAAGTTTATGATATTCAAATTTTACATTTTCATATAACTCTTCCATTT
>Ga0209229_10000385_pt1 | contig 17923 bp, 7 predicted proteins | sample SanBayMetagenome_FD_187466 | JGI IMG/M metagenome (GOLD analysis project Ga0209229, IMG submission 187466) | Freshwater and sediment microbial communities from dead zone in Sandusky Bay, Ohio, USA (SPAdes) (version 2) | ecosystem: Environmental > Aquatic > Freshwater > Lentic > Sediment | place... | reverse complement strand
GCGAAACTCAAGGGGCCGGTCGATCCGGCGGTGCCGCCGTTCGTGGGGCTCGCCGCGAAGACGAAGCACGTGCCATGGTCCGACTCCGGCAAGCCGGGATTCCTCGGCCCGGCCTACTCGGCGTTCGCGCCGGAGGGGCCCGACCTCGAGAACATGACGCTCAAGGGCATTTCGCTCGAGAGGCTCGGCGACCGGAGGAAGCTCCTGGCGAGCATCGACCGTCTCCGCCGCGACGCCGACTCCAGCGGCGTCATCGACGGCATGGACTCGTTCGGCCAGCGGGCGTTCGACGTTCTCACCGGCAGCCGCCTGCTCGATGCGCTCGACCTCACCAAGGAGGACCCGCGGATCCGTGAAGCCTATGGCGACGGAAAGCCTTACAAGTTCCAGTACGATGGCGCCCCGACCTGCAACGAGCACCTGCTGATCGCGAGGAGGCTCGTGGAGGCGGGCGTGCGGGTCGTGAGCCTCAGCTACGGACGCTGGGACAGCCACGGCGACAACTTCTCGCTCGTCCGCGACCACGGCGGCAAACTCGACCAGTGCCTTTCGTCGCTGCTTGACGATCTCGAGGCACGGGGCATGCTCGACGACGTCGCGGTCGTGGTGTGGGGCGAGTTCGGCCGGACCCCCAAGATCAATCCAAACGCCGGGCGGGACCACTGGCCGCAGGTGAGCGCCGCCGTGCTGGCGGGGGGTGGCCTGCGGACCGGGCAGGTGATCGGTGCGACCAACCGCCTCGGCGAGCACGCCACCGACCGGCCGGTCCACATGCAGGAGATCACGGCCACGCTCTACCACGCGCTCGGCATCCGCACGTCGGACACGACGTTCGTCGACACGACGGGCAGGCCGCAGTACCTCGTCGAGCGGAATCCGATCGCGGAACTGGTCTGAAGCGGGATCGATTTCAACCGGGACTATTTCGCCGCCGGCTCGATGGTGTGCGTCGCGGCGGCCGTCGCGAGGTTCCAGATACGCAGCCTTCCATCCTGGCCGCCGGCCGCGACGAACGGCCCCGCCACGGCGAGCGACTGCACGAAGTCGCCCGGGTTCGGGTACTCCCGCACGACTGCGGCCGTGGCCGCGTTCACGAGCCGGATGGCGGGCACGCCCGAGGCGGCGAGGGCCTCCTCGAGTGCGTCGACGAACCGGATCGCGGAAACCTCCTTCGTGCCGACGGCGATCGACCGCTGCTGCTCGCCGGTGACGAAGTCCCAGATCTTGACCGCACCATCGGCGCCGGCCGACGCGAGCCGACGGCCGTTCGCCTGCCACGCGACGCCGAGCACGTGTCCGGTGTGCCCCTCGAACGACTTCACGCTTCCGCCGTCGGCGACCGCATGCACCTTGAGAAAGCGGTCCGCGGCGCCCGAGGCGAGCAGGTCGCCCCGCCTCGAGAACTGCAGATCCATGACGGTGTCTGAGTGGGGCGAGGGCAGGCTCCTCGCGAGACTGCCGTCGGCGACCTTCCAGAGCTTGATCTCGCCGCTGCGGCTGGTCCGACCCCCGCCGGAGGCGAGCCACTGCCCGTCGGGCGAGAAGGCGAGGGCGGTGACGACGTCGACCGGCGGCCCGGAGGGATCGTCGTCGTCCGCCGGCGGCGTCCGCTCGCCGCCGATCGTCCGCTCGAGCGACCACGAATCGGATGCTTCCCACACGGCCGCGGACGACGGACCGCCGGCCACGGCGATGCGACCGTCGGACGTGAAGCCGATCGACGCGGTCTGATCGGCGGCCATCGCAGGCCGGACCGCATCGGCCGACCACCGCGGCTGGCCGTCGCCGCCGCCGAGGACCGCGAGCCTCCCGGCCAGATCGATACAGCCGAGCCAGGCCCCATCCCGCGAGAAAGCCACCGCCCCGAACGGTCGGGCCGATGCCGCATGGTCGCCGGCGAGCTTCGCGCGGAACTGTTCCGCATCGACGGCCCCCTTCTCGGCCGCCGCGAGGGCGGCTTTGTTGACCGGAAGGTCCGCGGCGGCCCGCTTGGTCTGCTCGGCCGCGAACTCGACCAGCCGCTTCGCGCTCGTCGTGGCGGTCTCGGCCTGTTTGCGGGCCTCCTCGGCGGCGTCGCGGGCCGTGCCGGCCTCGGCGACCTTTTTCTCCGCATCTGCGGCCCGTGCCTTGGCCGGGGCGACCTGCGCATCGGCGGCCGCGGCCGCGTTCTCGGCATCGACTTTTGCGGCGGCCGATGCTGCTGACGCCGCCTCGAGCTTCTGGATCGCCTCCGCCGCGGGCTGGGGAGCGGCCTTCGCGGCCGCCACGCCCGCGGTGGCCGCATCGGCTGTGGCCACGGCGGCCGCCTTCACCTTCGCGGCGGCCTCCTGGACGGTCGTCGCCGCCTGCGCGTCGGCGGCCGCGCGGGTCGACGTCTCGTCGGCCGCGGCCTTTGCCGCGGTCGAAGCCGTCGCGGCGGCCGTCTTCTCTGCGAGCGTCTTCTCCGCCGCGGCCACCTGCTCCGCGGCCTTCTTCGACTCGTCGGCCGCCGTCTGGCCGGCCTTCTCGGTGGCGGACACCTCCGCCTTGGCGAAGTCCACGTCCTGCTTCCGCACCGCGGTGGCGATCTCCGCCGCCCGCAGCGAATCGGCGAGCCGATGATCCCCCTTGGTCTCCGCGACGGCCGCGCCGCTCGACAGATCCCACAGCTTCACGCCGGGGATCGTCCCCACGGTCGCCAGCCGCGATCCGTCGGGCCTGACGGCCATGGCGACGATCCCGCCGCCGTGCACGAACTGACGGACCGCGCCGCCGCTGTCGACGTTCCAAAGCCGCGCGATGCCGTCGCCACCGGCCGTCAGCAGATGGCCCGACATGGTCGGCACGTCGCAGAGCACCGTCGTCGGCTGCGGGATGCCGGCCAGCTCCTTGAGCGGCTTCACGTCGACGGCCGCGGCCCCTTCGGCGGGCGGGGCCGGAAGCGGCAGCGGCCAGATCCGCAGGACACCGTCGGCTTCGGACACCGCGAGCCGTGTGCCGCCGTCGAGCGGGAGCATGGCGCGGATGCCCGCCGGTCTCACGAGCCGTCCGATGCCGACGCCATCCGCGGCCCGGGTCGAGACGATCGTGCCGTCACGGGCCACCGAGTGGATCGTCGCGGTATCGGCTGAAAAGGCCAGCCCCGCGACCGGCGCGGCATGCGCCGCGATCGTGCGCACGATCTTTCCGGTCGTCGCCTCGCAGAGGTGCACCCGCCCGTCGGTCATGCCGACCGCGAAGGCGGCACCATTCGGTGCGACCGCCATCGACGTCGCGGCCGCGGAGTCGGGAGTCTCCGCCGAACGAGCGGCCGCCCGACGCCGCCAGAGCTTGATCGTGCGAAACGACCCGGTCGCCAGCCGCTCCCCGTCGGGCGCGAACGCCATCGCCGAGACGGCGTCGAGGTGCGCCCGGTCGGCCGCCGTTCCACCGGCCGCGCTGGCCGGATCGACGAGGGACGCGAGGCGAAGGCCGGACATCGAGTCGAAGAGCTCCACGAAGCTCGCCCGGGCCGCGGCCGTCTTCCTCCCGTCGTCTGTCATCGCCACTGCGACCACGCCGCCAAAGCCGCGCGGCAGCGGCTTCCACGCCACCGGAACCCGCACCGTCGCCGGACCCGCGGCGGCTCCCTCCGCAATCCATCGCTCGAGAAGGCCGAGCTGCTCCGGGGAGAGCGGCTTTGCGCCGACCTTGTTGTCGGCGGGCGGCATGAAGTCCTCCTGCCGGTGGGCCGCCCGAAGGAAGAGCAGGCTTTCGGCCGGCTTCCCGGCGACCACGGCGGCGCCCGAGTCGCCTCCGGCGAGGATCGCCTTGACGCCGTCGAGCATGAGCCCCCCCTCGCGGACCTTGGCGTTGTGGCACGCCGTGCAGTTCGCCGCGAAGAAGGGGAGGATCTCCTGCTCGAATCGGACCGGCTCGGTGCGGGAGGGCGCCGCGACGGGAAGCCCCTCGGCGGCGACCGCGAGCGGCCCGGTCGCCAGGACGATGGCGACGGTGGCGGCGAGGCGTCCGATGGTCATGGTCATGGCCGTACTCATGGCTTGGGTGCCTCCGCAGGCGGATCCTTGACGACGAGGACGATCCGCGGAACGGCGAGCGGCACGTCGATGTCCTTCGGCGCGCTCGCGGCCTCCGCGGCTTTCGCCGCCGCGTCCCGCTTCGCGTGCTCCGCTTCGGCGGCCTTGAACGCTGCCTCCGCGGCCCGCTGCGATTCCGCCGCCTTGGCGGCCGCCTGTTCGAGTTCGGCGATGTTGGGCGGTGCCGGAGCCGCCTGGGGGGACGGTTGCACCGCGGCCTTCGCGTCGGCCACCGCCTTCTGTGCGGCCGCGACCGCCTGCTTCGCCGCCTCGACCTTCGCGGCACGATCCTTGACGAGTGCGGCGATCCGTTCGGCGTCGGCCCGGGCCGCCTTCGCGGCCTCCGGGTTCCTGGCGTAGGCCATCTTCGAGACGCCCTCGAGCACGAGCGGGTAGGTGCCCGCCGGCAGCTTGGCATCGACGTTGACGGCGGCCGTGACGGCGGTCGCCTTCTCGTCGATCTTCACCTCGCCGAGCTTGAGTTCGGCCGGCAGCCCCGGTGAGGTGAGCGAGGCGGTTCCCTTCGCGCCGGCCCGCCGGGCGACCGCGAGCGGCACCTGGACCGAGCCTCCACGGACGACCTCCCAGACCTTCGTCTCCGTCGGTTGGATCGCGAGCGGGGCGGTGTCGGCCGTGACGGCGATCGGAATCTCCCGGGACTCACGGAAGATCATCGGGGTGTTCTGGTTGTCGACGTTCCAGCGGAGCGAGGCGACCGACGCGACCTCGCTCATGTCGTCCCCCTCGAGCGTGCCGCGGCCCACCACCCGGAACGAGCCGGCACACGGCTTCGTCCCCTCGGCGGCGGTGAGCACGATCGAGCCACGGTTGGTGCCGGACCGGATCACGCTCGCATGGGCCGTGACGCCGGGCGGGAGGTCTTCCGCCTCGATCTCGATCTCTCCGGTGAAACCGTCGCGGCGCATCGCGAGCACGTCGAGGGCGAGGCTTCCGCCGGCGGCGAGCGACGGAATCGTGCCGACGAACTTGTTCTGATCGGCACGGTCCCGTTCGGCGAGCATCGCCACGAGGTGGAAACCCGGTTCGGGCCGGCGGAGGTCGAGCACCCACGCCTTGTCGACACCCGCCCTCGAGTCGGCGGCCAGTTCGCGGACGAGCACCCGGTATGTCCCGTCCGCCGGAGCCTTGAAGGAGACCGAGGGATCGAGCGGAGGCTGGTTCGCGAGCGGATCGGCGAACTCCGCCGGGCCGTCATCGGCGAAGACGACATCCTCGGCGGACGCCGCGCCGTCGGCGCCGGTGACCAACCGCTGCACGAGCAGCGACGCGTCGGTGGGGAGTCCGAGACGCTTCGAATAGAGCTCCAGCACGAACGCGTCGCCGGCTTTCGCGTCGAAGGCGAACCAGTCGCGATCCCCCTCGGGGTGGAATCGGCCGGCCACCGCCGAGGGAACATCGATCCGCTGGGGCTTCGAGGCGTCGTCGTTCGGTTCCTGCTCGACCGTCACGGGCCGCTTCGAGGCGAGAACCGCCGGAGGGATCGGCATCGTGTCGAGCACGCCGCCGATCGCGTCGACGAGCGGCGCGTCGGTGTCGCGGGGCGAGAGCATCCGCCAGGCGACGCGACCGGACGCGCCGGCCTCGACGCTGCCGAGCTGGGCGTCGACCGACACCTGGCCCAGGCCCTCCGCATTCCCTTCGATCGTCGCGGGGGACGCGTTGGGCAGGCCGCGGCCGATGGCGGTCAGCTTCACCGTGCCGCCGAGTTGGGCTGCGGGAGGGAAGACGGCCTCGACCACGGGACCCGTCGAGATCGAGAGGCGGTAGGGCATCTCGTCGCCCCCGCCCATGAAGGTGTCGTGGACGCGGACCACGTGCCTGCCCGGTTTCGCGGCGACGAACTCAAGCCACGGATCCTCGCCGTGCAGGCGGTTCGCCTTCGCGACGACGCGGCCTTCGGGATCGAGCACGGCAACGGAGGAAGTGAGCCGTGACTCGATCCGGCGTGCCCACACTTCGAGGTGGATTCGCTGACCGGCGGCGAGCGGGATCGCGAAGTGGTCTGCGACGTTCGCCTCCGCGGCGCCGCAGACCGTCGCGTCGGTCGGCACGTCGAGCGCCGTCTCGGGCGTGCCGACCGATCGGGGCTTCACGATCTCGCGCGCCGCGCCCACCATGAAGATCCGGGGGTTGCTCACACCGTAGCGACCGACGGCCACTGCGTCGTAGGCACCGGGTGGCACGGTCTCCGCGATCTGGACGCGCATGCGTCCCGCGACCGCCTTCGGCTCGGGGTCGAATTCGCTCGTCTCCGCCATGACCGGGACGGCGACGATGCCCGGATGGAAGAACTCGATCCGCTCGAGCTCGTCGAGATCGGATCCGACGAGCCGCACCTCGACCGTCGTGCCGCGCTGGCCACCCGGCGGATGGATCGCGGCGAGCCTCGGCTGCGGGAACTCCGCGAGGGCGGGCGGCGCGACCGCGATGAGGAGCGACGCGAAGAGGAGACGCCGAAGGGGATCCAGGGGGCACGGCCCCCCGAAAAAAGAACGCTTCATGGGCGGCTTCCTCCTCGCACCGGCCGCGGACGGTCGCCCGCAGGTCAGTGCGTGAAAAGGAACTCCTTGGTGTTCAAGAGCGACCAGACGACGTCCTCCCACGTGGCGACCGGGTCGGCGGTGTGGGAGGCGAGGTAGGCCTTCACCTCGTTCGCCTCGGCGGCCGTCGGAGGCCGGGAGAGCGCGATGAGGTAGAGCTCCTCGATCCGCGCCGCCTCGTCCCGCGACGTGTCGGCGGCGAGCTTCGCCGCCCGCCCGCCACCGAGCTTGCCGAGAATCTCGGTGGAGTTGATGAGGTGCAGGCTCTGCGCGAGGGTGGCCTCGGTGCCGCGTTCGCATTCGCATGCGCTGTCGCCGTTGGGACGGCCGAAGACGGTGAGGAAGTAGTTGTTGAAGTTGGGGTCGGGCAACTGCACCGCGCGGGTGCCCGGAAGGACACCGGCGAAGGAGGTCGGCTTCTGGGTGAGCGCATCGATCGCGTCGAGCGCCACCTCGGCCGGCAGCCTGCGCGGCGAGAACCTCGAGAAGCTCTGACGGTCCTCGGCGTTCCAGCTGTTCGGGTCGGATGTGAGCTGGTAGGCGTTCGAGCGGCAGATGGTGCGGACGAGGTCCTTGAGGTCGTGGCCGTGCTCGACGAAGTGCTTCGCGAGCGCGTCGAGCAGCGCCGGATTCGTCGGGGGATTGGTCAAGCGCATGTCGTCCTCCGGCTCGACGAGGCCGCGGCCGAAGAAATGCTTCCAGTAGCGGTTCACGAGCGACCGGGCGAAGAAGGGGTTGTCCGGCGCGGTCATCCAGTCGGCGAGCGACCGCCGCGGGTCGACGTCCGGAGGCAGGTCGCCGGGCGGGCCGCCGAGCACGGCGGGCTTGTGCTGCCCCTTGGGGCCGGCGGCCGAGGCGACCCCGCGATTGTGAAAAATCCGCTCCTCGCCCGGCTGCAACCCATTCTTGCGGCCCACCCGCGAGAAGAAGGCGGCGAATTGGAAGTAGTCCTCGGTGCCCCATTTCTCGAACGGGTGGTGGTGGCACCGCGCGCACTGCAGCCGCAACCCGAGGAAGAGCTGCGACGCGTCCTCGACCTGCTGGTTCGCGTCGGGCACCTGGCGGAACCAGATCACGGCGGGGTTCTCGCCGACCTCGCCCGAGGCGGTCAGCAGCCGCTGCACGAACGCCGTGTAGGGCAAGTTCTCCGCGAGGCTCGCGCGGATCCACTCGTGGAACGCATAGCTGCCGTGGCGGTGCAGCGCGTCGTCGGTCCGCTTGTTCCGCAGGATCGCCGCCCACTTGCCGGCGAAGTAGTCGGCGTAGTCGGGGCTGTCGAGCAGCCGGTCGACGAGCTTGTCGCGCTTCGCGGCGTCCGCGTCGGCGAGAAAAGCCCTCGTCTCCTCGATCGTCGGGAGCCGGCCCGCGATGTCGATCGTCGCGCGACGGACGAAGGTCGCGTCGTCGCAGATGCCGGAGGGGGGCAGGCCCAGGGAGGCCAGCCGGTCGAGCACGTGCCCGTCGATGAACGTGCGGACGAACGATTCACGCGGGGGCATCTCGGCGGCGGCCGCCCCGACGGGGAGCGTGCCGCGGAACACCGCGACCTGGCTCTGGTAGCGGACCATCACGGCGGCGGTCCCGCTCCGCGGAGGTCCGTCGCAGCCGGGCCGCGCCACGACCACGCCGCCGGCATCGACCTCGGCGAGATCGGTCGCGTTGGACTCGAACTGCGCGAGCCCCGTCACGTCCTCGCTCGATCCGTCGGTCAGCCGGGCCGTGACCTTCAGCGGCTGGCGATCCCCGGGCTTCATGACCCGCTCGGCAGGCTCCAGATCGATCGACGCGACCCGCGGGGCCTTCGGGTCGCCGGGCTGGGCCCCCTCGGCGATCCACCGTACGACCCGCTCGTACGAAGGCGACCCGGGCTCGATGAGCTTGCCGCCCCCGTGTGGCACGGCCGCCGTCGCCTTCAGGAGCAGCAGACTCGTCTCGGGCGCCGCGACCGAGATCCGCCTGCCGCGGGACTCCTTCACGAGGTGCTCGTGGTCCTCGCCAGGCTCGAAGCCGAGCAACGAGAGCCGGAACCCGTTCTGTCCGCCGCTCTTGCCGTGGCAGCCGCCGGCATTGCAGCCGTGCTTGGTGAAGATCGGCACGACCTGGGTGTCGAAGTCGACCGGTGACGCCGCGTGGGCGACGGGGAACGGTCGGGGCACGGCCGCCGCGATCGCGACGACGAGCAGCGTGCCTGTCAGGCGAGGCTTCGATCGCATGATCCAGTCTCCCGCTGGGCCGGCCCAATATACCCTCGGAGCCGCCGAATGCAACCACACCGCTCCGGCGGGGCCGCTCACTTCCCGGGGAGCGGCACCTGGGCCGGATGCCGCAGGTACGCCACGAGATCGCGGAACTCGGCCTCGGTCAGCCGCTCGACGAGCTGTGAACGCCGGTTGAAAAGTGCAGCGCGGGGCGGTCGAAAAGTACAGCGCTGGGGATGGGTTGAATCTACTCCGGGGTAGCCGGTTGCTCCAAGGATGGCGGGTTCAGGACGGGCAGGTCAGGAGACGGTTGCGGAAGCGCGATTGATCGGGCTATGCTTCATCCTTGACCGCAGATTGTATCCAAGATACATTCCTAGACGTGTGCAATGGTGTGGCCATTATTCAAGGGACCGGCGCATGGCGACTACTGGTCTTGCTGCCCGAACGATCTCCGATCAGATCGCCGAACAGGTGCGTCGGTCCGTGCTGGCTGGGGAGTTCGAGGCGGGCAGCCCGCTGCGTGAAGACGAACTGGCCCAACGATACGGCGTCAGTCGGCATCCGATCCGCAAAGTGCTGCAGCAACTGACACTGGAAGGGTTGCTGGTTGCCAAGCCAAACTGCGGCGTGACGGTCGCCGCAGAGTCCCACGAGCACGTACCGACGCTGCTCACACCGATGCGGTGTCAGCTGGAGATCTACGCCTTGCGGCAGGCGGGATCGCAGCGTTTGCAGTCTGCACGCGCTGAGTGGGAGCGGGTCATTCGCCAGATGGCGCGGGCCGCCGCCGACCAGGATCAGCAGGCTGTTCTGAGCCTGGACGCGGAGTTTCACAAGCTGTTGCTCCGGGCTGCAGGGCTGCAGGATTTTGTGCTGCTGTGGCAGGCCATTTACGGGCGGATGCGGGGGCATCATCGACTGAACAATCGTACGTTGGACGATCTGGGTGTGGTAGCATTCGTGCACGAGCGGCTGCTGGAGAGCCTGCTTTCCGACGATCTGGAGCAGGCTGTCCGAGATCTGCAGTCGCATTTGGAGAACGGAGAGTTCAACCGGACTGCCGACGCGGCCTGGAAGCGGCGTCAGCGGCAGGGGAGCAAGCGATGACTCGATTCATGTCGATCGCGCTCTTGCTCCTGGGGTGCGTTGCCTTACGGGCAGATGAACAGCAGTTCGAATCCGAAGTGCGTCCGTTATTCATCGATCACTGCCTGAGGTGTCATGGACCGGAAAAGCAGGAGGGCGGGCTGCGACTCGATTCGCGAGCGGGGTTGCGAACGGGTGGGGACTCGGGAACGGTGGTCGTGGAGAATCGGCCCGACGAGAGCCTGCTCTGGCAACGCGTTGAGGCGGGGGAAATGCCCCCGGCCACCGAGCCGCGTCTGAGTGCTTTGGAGAAGGACCACATTCGTCGCTGGATCTCCGCAGGGGCCGCCATGCCCGAGCGGGCGATTGATCCGGCCGAGGCCCGTGACTGGCGCAGGTTGTGGTCGTTTCGGCCTGTGAACCGGCAGGTTTCGAATCAGGTCCACCAGAAGTCGATTCCCGTTCTCCGCCCCGATCACGAGTCGTTGAAATCGGATCTTCAGGCCTGGTATCGGGCGGATGATCTCCGGCTGAGAGAGTGGGATGAGGTCACGCACTGGCCGGACAGAACGGTCCACCAGCGTGATCTGGCGGCCACGCGTGGTGCTCATGCAACCGGGCTGGGAGGGCCGGCGTTCTGGATTCCCCAGAGTGCGATCGGTGGCAAACCGGCCGTGCGGTTTGTCGAGTCAACAGGACTCGGCTCGCCCGGAGAAAAGCCGCTCCCACTGCGCGGCGACGCGGGCCTGACCTTGTCGATCGTCTGTCGTCTGCAACCTCGAACAGGTGGATATCCCCACGATCTCATCTGCAGCGTGGGGGAGTTCGCTGCTCCCGGCGATCCCGGGCGTCCGTTGGCGGCCGCTCTGGGAATTCAGCGCCCCGCTGGTGCGGATCACCGTTTGTCGTTCGTGGGAGGTTTTGGGCACGATGGGCTTCTGGCTCCTGGTTCGTTCGCGCCGCTGTACTTTCAGACCTGCCTGGTGACGGTCATCAAGAGTCCCGGCCCGGTCTCGCAAACGACGCGTGTGTTCATCAACGGTGTACCGTCTGATCAGGTAACGCAGTTCGGTCCCGTCATCGGCAGTTCTGCGAACCCCGACTATCAGGAGAGACAATCGCGGGACTTCAGCCTGATGCTGGGCAACTCGGTCAACGGTGCAGGAGGCATCCTGGGGGACATCGCAGAAGTGATTGTCTATTCCCGACCGCTGTCCGATACCGAACGGCAAGGCCTCGAGGCGGGGCTGCTGCAGGAGTATGGCATCCATGCCGGCCCGACGGTGCATCCGATCGATGCATTCATCAACAAGCGACTGGAGCAAGAGCAGCTGCCCGCAGCTGGCCAGGCGTCGCGGCAAACGCTCATCCGCCGGGCCTCCTTCGATCTGCTGGGGCTCCCGCCTTCACCCGAACAGGTCGAGAAGTTCGTTCACGATCGTTCGCCGAACGCGTGGGAATCGTTGATCGTCGAACTGCTGGCCTCGCCCCACTACGGCGAGCGTTACGCCCGACATTGGCTCGACGTGGCGCGTTATGCGGACTCGGGAGGGTATGAGACGGACATTCTCTATCGACAAGCCTGGCGCTACCGGGATTACGTCGTGAAATCGCTCAATGACGACAAGCCGTGGGATCGTTTCGTGCAGGAGCAGATCGCGGGAGATGAACTCTGGCCGGATAATCTCGACACGTTTGGCCCCGGCCCGTTGTCGAATACCAAGGAGCGAGCGCTGGAAGCCCATCTCGGGACGGGCTTCTTCGCGCTGGGGCCTCAAATTCATGAGTCGAATGCCGATGCACCGCTTCGAGAATACGAGCGACTGACCGACCAGGTCGACGCCTTGGGGTCGGCGTTTCTGGGACTGACCCTGGGCTGTGCCCGTTGTCACGATCACAAATTCGACCCGCTGACTCAGCAGGACTACTACGCCTTACAGGCCGTGTTTTCGCATAGCTGTGATGGTGAACGGGCGATTGGCTCGGCGATGGATCTGGCGGATCTGCGGCAGCACTACCCGCGAGTCCAGGCCGTCGTGCAGGCGCGGCGGGCTTACCGGATGTTTGAACAGTCACTCGCCGGGCGAACACCGACTGCAGACGAGGAGCAACAGCGCCAGCGGTTGCTGTCCGCGATCGGGCAGCGCGTCCTGGAGATTCCGGAGAACTCCGCCCAGGGCCGCCCGTTCGATGGACTCCTGGAGATGCCGACCGCGCTGGTGCTGGAACACCAGCGTCCGGAGCTGGTCAAGCCGGTGCGATTGCTGGCTCGCGGCGAACTGAGTTTGGCGAAGGAACCAGTTGACGCCGGGTTGCCCGCCGCGCTCGCTGAAGCGACGGGCGTGAAACCCGACGTGCCCGATGGCCTGACCAGCCGCAAGGAACTGGCACTCTGGCTGACCCGTCCAGAGCACCCGCTGACTGCACGCGTGATTGTGAACCGAGTCTGGCAGTGGCACTTTGGAGTCGGGCTCGTTTCGACTCCGAACGATTTCGGTCGAATGGGACAGCCGCCCAGCCATCCCGAACTGCTCGACTGGTTGACGACAGACTTCATCGAGCACGGCTGGAGCCTGAAGCGACTGCATCGGCTCATCATGACATCGCAGGTGTATCAACGATCCAGTGACTTCGCGACGGAGAAGCACCTCGCTGTTGACCCCGATAACAAGCTGCTCTGGCGTGCCCCTCGCCGACGATTGGAAGGGGAGGCGATCTGGGATGCGATTCATGCGGCTGCCGGAACGCTGACCTTGGACCTCGGGGGGCCACCGGTCATGCCGCCGCTCACAGACGAAGAACGGTCCGCGATGCGGGAGCCTTTTCGCTGGCAGGAGTCTTCCGATCCTCGCCAACACTCGCGGCGTGGCCTGTATGTGATCACGTATCGCAACTCCCGATTTCCGCTCTTTGATGTCTTTGATGCCCCGAACAACGCCGTCAGCGTCGGCAGCCGTGACAGCTCGACTGTCGCACCGCAGACACTGTGGCTACTCAATCATCCGATTGTTTGGAATCAAGCTCAGAAGCTCGCAGATCGCGTTCTCCGCGAATCAGCCGCCGAGGAATCTGCTCAAGTCGATCGCCTCTGGCGCCTCGCCCTGGGGCGTCCTCCAACCGAGTCGGAACGGCGAGCGGCGATCACGCAGCTGCAATCGTCCGAGCCCACTGCTCGCGCGACAACTCTCTCGCAGCTCAGCCTAGCCCTCTTCAATCACAACGAATTCGTGTTCATCGATTGATGAACGCTGCTTCCGGGAGCAAGCCAAGATGATCTCGATTCGAAACGAGCAAGCGATGCCACCGCTCTCGCGCCGGGAACTGCTCGCTCAGTCGTTGCCCGGTTTTGGTGCGCTCGCTGCGGCGAGCCTGCTGTTTCCCGGCGAGGCCAAGGCGCAGGCCACCTCGCCGAGCGTTCGCACCAATCCCCTCGCTGCCAAGTCCCCGCATTTTCCAGCGAAGGCCAAGTCGGTCATCTTTCTCTATATGACCGGTGGGCCAAGCCAAGTCGACACCTTCGATCCGAAACCGGATTTGCAGCGTCTGGATGGACAGCCGCTTCCTGCGAGCCTTCAGGCGGACAATCTCAAGCTGCAGTTCATGAAGGCCACGGACGGCAAGTTAATGGGCTCGCCGTTCGCGTTCGCCAAGCATGGGGAGTCGGGGCTGGAGATTTCGAGCCTGTTTCCGAAGCTTGCCCAGCACGCGGACGAATTGGCCGTCGTGCGTTCGGTCTATCACGATTCGTTCATTCATGGTCCGGCGATCAATGCGCTGTGTACGGGATCGTCGCAGGTCGGCCATCCCAGTGTCGGCTCGTGGGTGACGTATGGACTGGGCTGCGAAACTGAAAACCTGCCAGCCTTCATGGTCATGACCGATGGAATCTTTCGCGGTGGGAGCGGGATGTATCAATCAGGCTACCTCCCGGCTCTGTACCAGGGTACGGTTTTGCGCACCGAGGGATCACCCCTGCAAAACCTCAAGCCGGCCGCGGAAATGTCGTTGGCACAGCAGCGGCAGTTTCTCGATCAGGTGCAGGTGTGGAACGCCGAGCATGCCGCCGCGCGGCCAGGAGACAGTCGGCTGGACGCCCGCATCGCCAACTGCGAACTGGCGTTTCGCATGCAGACAGCCGCTCCCGAACTCATTGATATCAGCAGCGAGACGGCGGCGACACAGGAACAGTATGGCCTGAGTGGCGGCCCGACGGCCAGATTTGGCCGGATGTGCCTGCTGGCTCGGCGGATGGTCGAACGCGGCGTGCGCTTCGTCACACTTGTCAACAACGACTGGGACGGGCATGGCGAGTGTGCTCAGAATCATCAGAAGAACGCCCACGCGATCGACCAGCCGATGTCCGCTCTGATCGCCGACCTCAAACAGCGGTCGCTGCTTGAAAATACCCTGCTGGTCTGGTGCGGCGAGTTCGGTCGCACGCCCGTGATGCAGGGAAACAAAGGCCGCGACCACAGCCCCTATGGCTTCAGCGTCTGGATGGCGGGAGGGGGTATCCGTGGTGGCCAGGTGATTGGTGCGACCGATGAGCTCGGCTTCCGGGCGGTCCAGCAGCCGATCCACGTTCACGATCTGCACGCGACGATACTGGGGCTGCTGGGACTCGATCACGAACGACTGACCTACCTCTTCGAAGGCCGCGTCCGCCGTCTGACCGACATCGGTGGACAGAATTATTTCACCCGTCAATTGCTCGGGGCATGAAGTGGACGCAGAGGAGGGTGGTGCCCCCCTCCCAGTTTTCGTAGCAGCTCCAAGAAGTCACGGTTTGGCAATGAGCCAGCTCCCAGCGTGGCCTCGTTGAAGGGGGGCAGGTCAAACCAGACTCAAGTCCAGTCCAGTGCCACGCGGCTCGTCATGGTTCCAGGTCAAGGGCGGGCAGTTTCCACTTTGACCAGAGGAGCGAGCACTTCTCCCCCTTCGCCGCCTTCTGGTAGCAGACGGTCAGGAGGCTGCCGTCGGCGAGCTCGACGGTCGAGGGATAGCCGAGATCACCGTCGGGGCCGTCGCCGCGCAGCACCCAATCGGCTTGCCAGGATTTCCCGTCGTCGCAGCTGATCGCGACCCGCTGGCCGAACGGCTTGTTGCGGTAGCCATAGGTCATGACGATCACGCCCGAGGAATGCCGCAGAAGGTGCGGTGGCGATCCCTTGAAGCCGAGCCAGCGGGGCACCGACCAGGTCGCGCCGCCGTCGTCCGATTCGCTCTGCATGATCGAGAACGACCAGATCTCGGCGGCGGCAAGGCTCTTGTCTCCGTGGTCCTCCACGCGGATCGCGGCCACGAGCCGGCCCGACGGCAGTTCGACAAGGTGCGGCTCGTGGTAGTTGGCCGCGTCGGTCTGCGGAGCCACGGGCAGGCGGCCGACGACCTTCCACGTCGTGCCGCCGTCGTTCGAACGGGCGGCGGCGATCGTGCCGCCCTGCATGTCGTCCCAGGTGCCGAACGGCTTGCCAAGATAGAGGAGATCGCCGTCGGCGAGCCTGATCGGGCCATGGGGTGTGGAGACGGGCGCGCGGGCCGGCTCGCTCCAGGTCGTTCCGCCGTCGTCTGACCGCATCACCCACGAGCCGACGAGGGGCTCGACCATCGCGTCGGTCCAGTCGGCAAACACTTCGTTCCACGTCGCCCGCTCGGCAGCCGGGATCCATCCTTCTTTTGCATACTTCCGGGTGTCGCTGCGGAACCACGAGACGAGCAGCGAATTCCCGCCGAGGTTGACCACGCCGGCATCGCGGTCGTCGATCGGCGAATCCTGGATCACGCGAGACTCCGACCACGTGCGGCCGTCGTCCTTGCTCTCATGGAGGACGGTCTTGCCGTACGGGCAGACGTGCTCGCTCCGCAGGCCGGAACTCGCGACAAACAGCCGACCGTCATCCATCCGGGCCACGGTGGGCCAGCCGAAGTAGCTCAACCGCTCGCCGGGCAATCGGCACACGACGCCGTGCTCCGCCTCGAGCAGACGGGGCCCGGGCTCCGCTGCAGCGGCGACGAAGCCCTCGAGAGCGACCACGGCGGAGACGAGGCTGACGGTCCACAAATGGCGTCGCACGGGTGCGTGACATGACATGATCGGATTTCTCGTTGAAGGGAAGCAGGTCATCTTCCGATCGCGCCAAGCTCCACGAGACGGAGCCCGCGCTTGGAAGCATTGTTGCCAAAGTCGAAGCGCACGTGGGTGGCCTCCACGGGGGCGAAGCGGACGCGGCTGCGCGAGGTCACGCCTGTGCCATCGAGGACGGCGACCTGCTCGAAGGTTTTCCCATCCGTGGAGACAGAGATCGTCGTTTGCTCCGGCACCCTCGAGGGCGGCACCTGCTGCCCGTCGCCCTCGAAGTAATCCACAAACGCGCCGCTCACGCTGCGTCGAGTCTTGAGCGCGATGACGACCACCTCATCCTGCTCCTTGTCGGCGAAGGTGACGCCATCGGAAATGGAGCCATCGATCAGGTTGGTGAGCTTGTTCGGACGGTCGGGCAGAACATCATTCACAGCCGCCAACTCCGTGTGGGTGCTGGCCGTGGCTCCCTCCCAGGAATACGAGAGGTTGTCGGCCTTTTCCTCCACCCGCCGAAACACATCGAGCAGCGTGGCCGCCTCCGGATAGGACTGCAGTTCCGCGAAGAAATCAGGATTGGAGAGCTTCCGGGGATGCCTGGCTCCATTCTCGTCCACAAAGAACGAATGGGGACACACGACCCGGTCACCCAGTTTCGCCAGGCGGGTGATCGCCTCGCGCGGGAGCGTGCGTTCGAGGACGTAGAGGCGGGCGTTGGCGGGCACTTTCTCGATCTCATCGGTGAGGACCAGTTCCAGGTCCTCGGGCATCATGAAGTCGCAGATGTGATTGAAGGCATCGACGTGGTTCAGGTCGGAGATCGAGTAGTTCAGCGTTTCCTCGGGAAAATAGACATGCACGGTGCCGGGTTTGTAGGCGGCATAGCGCTCCCTGTCTCCGGTGTAGGCCGTCAAGAGTTCGCTCCATGCCTTGCCATTTTCCAACCGCCGGGTGCCATCGCCCTTGATCAGGCCCCAGAGATCCTCCTTGCCCACCCAGGCCATGGCGCCGGCCGAGGGGCCTCCCACATCGGCGACCAGTTTGAACGAGCGGGGCTTCACGCCCGGCACCTCGGCGATGAACAGTTTCTTCCCCTCCACGGCCGCGAACTTCGAGAGCGTCCGATAGTGGGAATAATATTCCAGCGAGTCGCTGTAGAGATCCGCGGAGATGAAATCACCGGTCATGGCCGCCGTGCGCATGCTGTGCATGCAGCTTGGGACCGTCGCCGAGCGGATGTCGGCGAGTGCTCCCACGGAGTTGAGCAGGCAGCCGCCGATCCATTTCACTCCCGGGGCCTTCCGTTTGATGGAGGCATGAAGGCCGGTGAGCACATCGCGCTGGAGCAGATCCATGGCGTGGCGGAGGTCGAAGGTTCGCCGGCTGTGGATGGCCGCCGGGTCAACCGCACCATCCTTCATGAGACGCGGCACGTCGACCTCGTCGAAGGAGCCGTAGGTGGCGCCCCAATCGCGGTTGAGCGATTCGAGGCTGTCGCCCTTCATGGCGGAGAGCTTGGCCCGGAAGGCCGCCGGAAACCTCACGCTGTTGTCGTGCTTGGAGGAATTCCACCACCAGCTCTCATACCAGCCGTAGACAATTTGGTCGCCATACTTCTCCGTCAGGTGATCCACCACGAGCTTGGTGAACCAGACAGTGCGCTCCGCGTTCTCGGGAACGTGGAGCGACATCCACGCCTTGGTGGTCCAGTCGCCCCGCACTTCCGGGGATGGGCATACGTTCGGCGTGAACTGGTGCCGGACCATCCAGTCCATGAGCGCATCCAGGCTCCGCCAGTCCGGGGCACCCAGCGCCGCCGGATCAAAGCTTCCGTCGGCAGGCACGGTCAAAAACCGCTTCTCATCGATCCCGACGTCGCTGGGATAAAGCGGGAAGCGGATCGAGTTGCAGCCAAGTGATTTGAGATACGCGACGTCGTCG
>Ga0209229_10000384_pt1 | contig 17935 bp, 13 predicted proteins | sample SanBayMetagenome_FD_187466 | JGI IMG/M metagenome (GOLD analysis project Ga0209229, IMG submission 187466) | Freshwater and sediment microbial communities from dead zone in Sandusky Bay, Ohio, USA (SPAdes) (version 2) | ecosystem: Environmental > Aquatic > Freshwater > Lentic > Sediment... | reverse complement strand
TTAATGCCTCTAACCTTTACTTGATTCTCAAGCATTACCTTGTCAAGATAACCCTCACTTAAAAGTTTCTTGAACTCGCTTTCAGAGTAGATTCTATCATCTCCTGCTATCTGATATTCACAATCCGCCATATTATTTCGCTAATTCTTGGTCAATTAAAATAGGTTCGCTAGTTCTACTTAGTCTAGCAATTAAATCTCCATACTCACCAACACTCTCCGTCTGTAACTCAATGAAATGATGAAACAACGCTTTTGACTTAGGAGATGATTTCTCCCATGCTTCTTCATATTCTCCTAGTAAATCTACTTCAGCTTCTAAGGCAGCTTGAAAAGCACTCATTAAGTCAGTTATAGGCGTTTTAACAGCAGATATAGCTCTTACCTCTAATTGCTCCCCTAAGTTGTTCATGAAGCCCTCTAACTTAGCGTAATGCTCTCTTTCTGTATTTGACTCATTAGTGAAGAATGATGCAGCACCAAAAAAGTTTATAGTCTTCATAGAGTTAGCTAAATGCAAATAAAGTTGGCTTGCTTCCAACTCCATCTGTCCTAACTCATTAATCATCTCTATTTCTTTAGGGCTTAATAAATTTTCCATATTAACAATTCTTTTTAGTAATTAATTTTTGACTTTCTAACTTACTCACGATGGATGTAAAGTTACTATCTATTTTTATAATTTTATCTGCTTTGTCACCATATTTTTCACTAAAAGCATTTTTAGCTTTAGTTCTCTTAGCTAAAGGTAACTTATTTATATCAGCTAATTCATCAAATTCATTGGCAACAGCAGTCTCAGTTTTAACCTCCGTTTCTTTTGTCGTAGCCTTAACTTTATTATTTAAAGTAATAGCACCTGTATTTTTATTTCTATTCAATACAGTACCATCCTCTAATATTAATCTCTCAATATTTTTATTCTTAGGATCGGCTTCAACATTTACTACTGTACCTTTAGTAGGGTTCTTATCTTCTCTAAATTCAGAAGTCATTTCACCAGTCTGAATGTCAGCAGTTTTAAGTTGTTTACCTGTACTAACTTGTTGGCCTATTAAATCAGACTCTAATTGAGTCTCACCTGTAGTCATTACTGATGTAATCTTCTGTGGCTCTGTAGGTGTTGTTTCAGTTTCTGTTACTACTTCTTCAGTAGGCGTTACTTGAGTTTCAGTTGTAATCTCTTCAGTAGGTGTTACTTCTTGTGTTTCTTGAACCACTCCACTTGTAGGAGTCGCTTGATCGCTTGCCCCTTCGACAGGCTGGGTTGTGATAGGTTCTTGCCCTTCTCTGATTTCACCTGGTATCCCTGTTTCGTTTTCTTGATCATATTGTTGTTGTTCTTTTACTTTCGTTTCAGTTCTAGTTACAATTTCACCTATCTGCTTATCTATAATTTCTAAAGCAGGATTAGGTATAGCTTTCTGAGATTCATCAAGCTCACTCATTCTTTGTTGAATCTTTTGCTTTTGAAGCATTAAGTTAACCATCTTAACTCTATCTTCATCCGTAATCTCATCACTAATCTTTCTATCTAATGCAGCTAAGTTTTCAAAGTTAAGCATTGTCTGTTCTGCTTGAGCTTTATCTATTTTCCCTGCGATAAAATCATTAGCTACCTTTTCAGAAAAAAGTGTTTTTAATTTATCATCAGATGAAACAGCTTTAAAGAACGCATAGTCTTGTGGATTAAGAGTATCTATTTTACCAGTTTTGACAAGCTCAACAGTTCTTAATGTTCCCCCCATCATACCACCACCTAAATAACCCATAGCACCATTAGTAACTATAGTCTTCATGTAGTCTTCCATTGTTTTGCCAGTATTGAAAGCATCAAATCCAAGCAATAAATTAGCTGTTTCTTTTAATCCTAATTCATATCCAGCTTGAATCATTTCCTCTTCAGCTCCTACAACACCAGCAGTATGAATAGCTCTTAACAGTTTAGGTAAACTTCCTTTAATGTCTCCTTTAATAGCAGCTTCTATAGCTTCTAAACTAGCGTTTTTAGGTAATGTTTTTAAAGCTTGATTGATAATACCAGTCATTACTTTTTGAGTAATAGCAGATTTTTCACCACCTAAAAGCTTTCCATAAAATAATTTTTCCACAGCACCCATTCCTATAGCATAAGGAATAGTCATTATTTTTTTCTGATATTCTGGTAAATCTTTTAATTTAGGATCATTTAATATCTCTTGCTCCATGTTGTTATATGCCATAGAGGCAAACCCCATAAAAGATGTTACTTTTTCTAATGGAGTACCTTTAAATCCTCTAACTAAAGTACCAAACTGAGTTCCTACTGATTCACCTACACTAGATAAAGCTTGCATTAAAGAACCTTCTTCTTTTAAATAAGCCTCAGTTTTATAGCCCCCCATTGAATTTAACAAATTCTTACTTAACTCCCCATACAAGAAATTAGTTTTCCATTCATTATTCATTTTAAGAGCCTCCTCTTTTGTCATTCCTTCTGGATATACGCCAGCTTGAATTAAAAGATCTGATGCAACAGATATAGAAGTTAGATGCTGACTTAAAAACCCTTTCCATGCACTAGCTAAAAAAGAACCAGCAACAGTATTAGGTCCTTCGTAATCAGAAGCGACAACAGCAGCTTGAACACCAGCCAATTCATCTATATCTTGCGCTACACTACCTAAAGTAGCATTTCTTTCACTTACTTCTGTATAAGCTTCATTAACTTGATTTAATAATTCTTTATTGCCACCTACAGCTTTTTGTAATTGATTATAGCTATTGGATAAATTATTTTGAAGAGCAATTATTTTATCGTTTATTGTTTTAGAGCTAGAAGAAAATTCTTCATCACTAATATTATTATTCTTACGCTTATAATCTAACTCATCTAATTGTTTTCCTAATAAAGCTACTTGTTTGTTAGACTCATCCTGAACCTTCTGGAATTGTTCAATATAAGGTTGTACTTGAGCATTGTATTGACCTATCTTTTGCTCTACTTGACCTTTAGTCTTAGCTAAATCTTCTTGTTCTAGCTTAACAGCATTGATATAACCATCCAATTTAGCTCTACCATCATTACTTGATATATTTATAATTGTACCTTGATTATCTTTTCCAGAATAATTAAAATCATTTTTTAATGCAGTATCTCTTAATATCTGAGAAGAAAGAAAGTTATTCTGGTCAAAGTTAGCTGTCCAGTCTCTTATGAAAGCAGCTTGAGGATCTTGCTGAGCATACTTCATCCAATTAGATAAAGTTTCTAAAGTATTCTTTTTTAATTCAGGACTCCAGCTTTCTCCTAAGTCAATCTCTAATGGTGTAGCTTTAACTCCAGCAGGCGGATATAAAGTAACAGAATCCATATTAAATAATCCTCCTCCTTCTTCAACCGTAACACCAGTGCCTAATCCTTCTATATAAGATTTAAAATCTTCTTCGCTTTTCTGAAATATATTAGCGTCATTAAAAGTTAATTGCTTAGCTGTAGGCAAGTGACCCTTAGCCCATGTAATAGCTTCTTCTGTAGTTGTTATCTTATTTAAAGGAATCTTAGATACATCAATACTACCATAACGACCACTAGCTTTACCTGTTGTTTTCCATTTATATATAGGTGTTTCTTCAATGCTCCATTCCTCTCCTATATCAGCTCCTTTAGCAGCAAAACCTCCCTCTAATTGAGATATAGCACCCTTCCTTTTAGATGTCTTAGCTCTTCTTCCTTTTAAATCATCCTCATATCTTTTTTGAGCATCTTTAGTAGCATTATCCATAACACCAGTAATACCTACACCAAAGACACCAGCATTAGATTGTAAGTAAGGCTTACCATCTTTATCTTTCTTTCTAGCTAAATTTTGTTGTTGCTGAAGAGTTTTTGAATTAAATCCTGTTACGGTTTTTTTCCATTGATTTATAAGAGAATCTGGAACATAATATTCTTGAAGACCAGATTTAGTTTCACTAGCCTTATATTGAAGAGAAGCCTTATTCCAAGGCATACCAAACAAATTTCTTACTTCTGATATGTTCTTGTCTGTATCGTATATATCTTTAAATAAAGTTACTGTTTTTTCTCTTCCTAAATTATCATTTACTGTAACAGTTACTGGAACAAGAACTGATCCTTCTGGAAAAAGAACAGACTTTAACTTTCCGTCCTTTTGTTTACCACCATTTTCCTTAGCCCAATTAGCTATATTTCTGAAATATTTATCTAATGCTATTACATCTTCGTATTTAAGAGAATCTCTTTTTTGAACCCAATATCCATCAGATCCTTCTTGCATCCCATAAATTATTTTTTTAATTTTATCTTCAGCATAGTTTCTATTTGTATATCCTTCAGCATTTCCAAATTGACTATCTAGTTTAGAGGCATCTACATTTACAAACATTTGTTTGATTAAATCATCTGGATCATCAACTCCTTGAATAGCCGCATCTACTCCAGCTTTAGCTATTTGTTTAGCAAATATTTTTGAGCCAATACCTTCAAAAGGTTTTATAATCATATAGTTACTAGGATGATAAGTCAAATCAGTAACTACTTTAATAGGGTCTTTCTTAACGTAATAATCAGCAGGTAAAGCTCCTGCTTTTAATGTATTTTGAGTATATTCCTTTTTCTGTTCTTTAAAATCATCAGACTTCTGTAAGTCATTTAAAGTTCCTTTTATAGTGCTTAAATTCTTTCTTAAAGATTTCAACTCTTCTCCTTGAGCTGTTTTAATCTGTTCTCTAACTTTCTCTCTTTCTAAAACAAGTTTATTAAACTCAGATATTACAGTTCCCTCATCAACCACTTTAGATAAATCTTCTGTAGTAATTGTTTCTTCAAAAGTCAACGGTTTATTAACTACTCCACTTTCTTCTGGATTCTTTGTAGGGTCTGAAATAGGAATATTCATAGCCATAGGATCTCCTCCAGCAGCAACAAAATCTTCTTTGCTTATCTCATCTCCTTTTGTTAATCCTAATTGAATACCTCCAATATTTACTGTCTCTTGTTTAGGTTCTTCTTCTTTTCTTTTAAAGAAACCTTTTATCTTTCCAAAGATACCATCACCTCTTTCCTTATTCTCGTTGTACATATCTACAACAGGACCTAAGTCACTTTTAGTCAAGTCTTGATTTATTTGACTCTCTGTGTCTTTAAATTGCTTAATACTATCATCTATTGAAGACCTGCTATTAGCAGATGTATCAACAAATGGTAATACCTCACTTTCTTCTGGCTTTGCAGATGTATCAACAAATGGTAAGAAATCTGGGTCTTCATCTACTATCTGAGCTGGATCAACAACAGGCAGTTCAACAGGTGGTTGACTAAATGATTCTTGTGCTTCATAAAACTCTGACGGAACAGCTCCTTGCACCTCTGCCATCCCCTCTCTTTGAACAGGTGGTTCTACTGGTGGTTCTGTAGGAATAACTTGTTGTTCACTATCAATAGGTGTTTCTTGCGTTTTAATATTAACATCAAATTGTTCAGGTGTTATTTGTTCTTGAGTTTGTATCTGTACAGTCTCTCCTTCTCCTCCTGTCTGAGTATTCATTAAATCGCTATTTAGTGCCATAAGTCTATTATCTATTTATAACAAAGATAAATATTATTATCTATTTTATGGATTTACTGATTCTCTATTATATTGAGAGCTTGAACTTCTTACTTTTTCCGTACCCCCTCCGCTATATATTTTACCAGCTATTCTTTCATACTTAGAGCCAATAACGGCATCAGCAGAACCAATAACCCCATCGTTAAATTTACCATTTTGAAAAGCAGTTTGATAAGGAGTTCTAACTTTTACGTTTATCGGAGCTGCGGCTTCGCTAGATCCATCTTCTAATTTTCTCATGCTTTTATAAGCATTGCCATAAGTAGATAAATTGTAATTACTACCTTCTTTCTTCATGTGATTTTCAGTAGGAACAACATAAACAGTTGACTCTGGAATAAATGATTTTCCAAACGGAATTATAGCATCTGCTTGACTTTCATAATATCTATCTTCTGAATTCATTATATCAGATCCTTTAACGTATTTATATCTATTTTCTTTTGCATCCCATACTTCCCATTCCATTTTTAAACCATCTTTATCAGTAGGCTCACCTCCAGTTATTGCAAAAGATTCGCTATCGTGACCTAATCTTTTCATTCCTTCATATAAACCTCTTGTTAAGCTTGAGTGTCTATTGTAGTCAGCATAGAACATTTCTTTATCTGCTTGTATCCTAGCCATTGCAGCTTGATAATCTAATTGAGCGTTTTGTCTTTCAGCTAAATCATTAGTTTGTTTAGTAATAGTACTGATAAATGCTTCTTTAGGCATTTGAGACTCTATATAATTAGACATGTTTTTTATGACCTCATCTTTTACGCTTTGAGGCTGATCTTGATAATGCATGTTAACCCAGTCTTTAGCTATTTGATCGTATTTAAAATCAAAGAATTTTCTCCTCAATTCAGCAAACATCTCATAATCAGGACTAGGGCTATTTATATTTTTAACTAAACTATTTAGTTCGGCTATATCTTCCTTAGTAAAGTCTTTTCCTGTTTTTAAGTTTACAGCCGTTTCAACGCCTCCTTTCTCTATTAATACCTTAACTATATCATCTGCTTGATTTAAAGCATCTGGTAAAGCTCTAACAGTATTAAGTACGTTTGCTATATTCTTTTGACCAGAGAAATAATCTTCAACTTTACCTGGTAACATACCATTCTTAACTCCATTAATGATTTTGAGCATACCTGGAGTAACCCATGCAGCTGGCTCTCCAGTTTTAAGATCTACTAATTTATTTTCTAAATCACTTAAATAAGAAGATACTTTTGAAAAGTTCTCTCCTACAGCTTTCTTATTAGCCATGTATTTTAAAAAACCAGCATCTGATGCTAATGCATCTGGATTATCTTTATAAGCATCAAGATATGGTTGAAGTCCTTGGTAAAAGTCTTGAGCAAAAGCAGGCTTATATTGTTTAGCAATATCTGGCATCTCTTTAAGTTGATCCATCAATGCTTCTTTTCTTTTTGCCTCAGCAGCTATAGCTCTTTTTCTAGCATCATATAAACCTAAAGGTAATACTCCTCCAGCACCAGAGTAAATAGTCTGAGAACCAATTCTACTACCAGTGAATGTTCCTACGGCAATATCTCTACCTATCTCTGGATAATAATCTTGAACACCTAATTTCTCAACAACTAATTGAGGAGCTTTTTTCCTAGCGGCATTAGCAGCTCTAGCATATATATCTTCTGCTGATTCTGGAGTAAATCCCTCTGTAACAACAGTATTAACCCAATTCTCAGCAGTTCCTGGTTCAACCTTAGTTACTTCACCTATATTAGATAAAGCGTTTTTAGCCTCTAATTCTTCTTTTGTTAAATCTTGATTTGTTTTACTAACTTGATTACCAGCTTCTATACCAGTTTTATTTAATGCATCGACTTGATTAGAAGTTAAGTTAGGATCATTAGTGGCCTTATTTTGAATTACTTCTGTAGTAGTAGATGCTGTATTAGGCTGCGTTAATGTTTTAACTAAGGCTTGACCAGCTTCACCTCCTTCGCTTATAGCTTCATATTGTTCTTTAGTAATATCTACAGGTCCAAACTCTTCTCTTTGACCTAGTTTATTAGCTAGTCCACTTCTTTGATATGAATATGTAGTTTCAACAGGTTTATTAGGATCGTTATAAGTAGTGCCATCTTTTGTTCCAGTCATAAATTCTGAAGGCTGAGACTTAAAAGGCTTGCCTACTTCTCTTATTTCTTCTTTAGAATATAAGGGTGGGTTTTTTACTTTTTCACCTTCAGGAGTATATGTGAATTTAGGCCTATCAGCATTCATAGCCCTCATCTGTCTCCTTTCCCTACGTACATCCTTCTTATTTCTAGGAGTGCCTTCTTCTGGATTTTCTGTATCGTTTATAGCCATGTTATTATCCTTTATTGAGGTTTTCCTGCTGCTTCAGCTGCTTTTTTCTGTTGCTCTTCTAACTCTTTCATCTTCTTTTTAATAGCATCAAGCTCAGAGCTACCTGTTTCATCTGTTGCTTTTTGGTTTTCATTACCAGGCATCATAGCAGCAGCAAAATTTTGGAATCCAGACTTTGTTAAGTCAGCCGCTTTAGCATTTTTATCAGCTCTCTGAAGTAATGTTAAGTCTGCTTTTCTATTAGCCATTTGAGTAGCTAACTGACCTTGCTGACCTAATGTATCAGCAATATCTTTAGAAGTTTGTTGAGCTATGTTACCCATAGTCTGACTCATAAGATTACTATAAGTACCCATGTTAACAGGTCCTCCAGCAGCAAAAGCATTTCTTTGCATAGACTTAGCCATCTGTTGACCAGCTACAGCTTGAGGATTATAAGCAGTACCAGTAGATAAAGCTTGTTGTCTCCTACGTAACGTATTTAATAAAGCTCTTTCTCCTACATCTTCTGGAGAAGGCAACATAGATTTAGCTTTCTTCTTTTGGATAGCTCCTAAAGCCATCTGACCTGCTCCAACAGCAAGACCTAAAGGATTAGCCCCAATCGTAGCTGAAGCACCAGTTAGTATTGTATCAAGTAATCCCATGATATATTTTTTTCAAATTTAACAATTATTTCAATCTCTTGTATTGCACTCCTGTAGAAGCTACTAAAAATTCTTCATCAGCACTACTTACAATCTTAAATAACATCACCCTACCTTGTTGTCTATAGTAAGGAGCTACAACATTTCTAGGTATATAACACTCATATCCAAAGTAATCCTTCATAGATAACGGAACAGCCACAGTATCAACAAAGTTAGTGTAATTGTCGTTAATATAATCTTGATAAGAACCGTAGAAATAAACTCTCTCTGGCTTGCTATTTGAACTTACTCGTATTCTAATAAACTCTTTATCGTAATGTAAATCAGCATTAGATAGTCCTGTTACATAACATTCCATATCTTCTCCATCAATCTGATTACCTACACCTAGCTCGAATGTCTTAACATCCTTCATGCCATACAACAAGTTATTATTGTACAAATACTTGTCGTAGTTATAAGTACTTTGACATTGTAATGCTTGTTGTTCAACGCCATAGATTAATGTAGAAAAATCTTCAGCATCTTTCACGTTCATGATATACTCACCATTCAATACGTTATATCCACCTACCAAGTCAGACTGATATACAGGCCCTAACTTAGCCAAAAACTCTCTTCTAAACAATTCATGGAATCCAGTTCTTGATATGTCAGTTAACTGATTGTCAGTGAACATGTAAGCAGACTTATTATTAATGAAGAATAGTGCATTAGAGTATTCAGCCCAGCTTCTCCATGTCTGATCACTCATTCCTATTCTCTTATCAATCCATAGTTGATTTAATATACCTCCTATGCTTGAACCTGCTGTAGCTAACTCATTAGCGTTAATCTCATAGATAACTCTCTTATCTACCATCAATAAACATACTCCGCTATCTGTAAAAGCATAAAGGTTATTACCCTTATCACCAGATAATGCACTCCAAGCAAACTTAATCTCTCCTGTATCATCAGATAAATCAAAGTAGTTTGATGAAGGAAATGTTCTAACAGATGGTGTATTCTGAGCGTTGATAGGTCTTTTTAATGACCATATAACTCTTGTACAGAAATCTGTCTGTTCAGTAAATCCTACAGTAGGTACAGATGTATATGTAGTAGTTGTCTGACTCTTTGAATAATCCTTATTTGTTTGAGGTAAGAATCTAAATCCTCCCCATCCCCACCAGTTCCATTCATAACCGTAGTCATCATAGTATTCTGGTAATAAGTTGTTAGCAGCTTCCCATGCAGCTCTATCTGTAGGGTCAGCACTATTATCCCATTTATAAGGTCTTGGAATATAGTTGATTAAAGGAAACGCTTGTTCGCTAACGGCTTTATCTGGTGATTCTAAGTTAAAGAAGAATGATAAGTTACATCGTGTCTCAGCAGTCCACATAGTAACTAATTGTCTTATCCTACTTTTTCTAGCTTCTATTATTAAATCACTATTGCAGAATTGATGTTCATCATATCCGTATTCGTTTGGTCCTTGAGTATTCTCCCACCATCTATATCCTTGATAAGGTAAGGTAGGAAAATTATTATTGTATTTATATTGTTTAAATGGAAAAGGATTGCTCCAAATAAATTCATTTTCATCTCCTATAGGATCAGCATTACTATTATACTCATTGTCTAGTACCGCCCATATAGATTCATTAATAAATGTATCTCCACCAAACACTCTAACAGGGATTCTATTATCATACTTAATGTACACCTTAGTTCCAGAAACAGGAACAGTAAATGCTGTATATAATGGATTTTCAATAAAGTTCAATGTAAACTGAGGACATAAATCAACAGATGTTTCTGTACTTCTATATATACCAAAAATATCAAATCCACCAGTTAATATAGGATCATTATAAGGCCCTGGAGCAGCAGCAGCTAAACCAGCAAGTATAGTAGCAACATCTGGTATTGTTTCAAATGTAACATTCATCCATCGTTTCTCTACACCATTTGTATCTACCACATAAACAAATCTTTTTAATCCAGAGTAGTTATTATATACTTCTCCACTTAAAGAAGGAATACAATCTTCCCATCTCTCAGATACTAATGTAGCAGATTGATTTGATGTACCATTAGATTCTAATACTAATGACTTAAATTTAACGTAATGACCTGTGTATTTATATTGAGTTGTGATACCAGAGTTTATATCTCTATTCTTATATAGATTTATAACATACATTGGTTCTCTCCATTCCTCTTGACCAGGACTATTAGAATCTGTACCAAAACCAGGATCAAAAGTATTATATATATCCCCAGTAGAAGTAGTGTCAATACCTATTTCAAAATATGTCTGACGACCTCCTCCTGCTGTAGTAATCTCAGTTGTAGAAACATCTAAAGGAAATATTGTGTTTCCTTGAGTATTACCTGGAAAAGCAGGAGAATCTCCAGATACACTATTCATAAACCTTCCATACGCCACATAACTAAATCCATCAGCATCTGGAATGCCAGATTTACCTGTCTGAGCATAATAATTATTTATATCAGCAGCAGCTCCATCTCTTAATACTCTAGCATAAGTTATCATATCAACACCTTGACGAGTTGTTACTAATGAATCTCTTTTACTAGCATATACTTCAGTAAAGTATCCCATTGGAGAAACTAATTGAACTGAATATGAAGTAGGATTGTTTAGTAAGTCTTCAGCTATATCTGGAAATCTATGCTCTAAATCTGGAAAATAAGCCCAAAACTTATCTACATCTTTAGTGTTGTTCACTGACCTATCTGTAGCATCAGCAATAGGGACTCTATTAACTTTGTAGAACCCTAATCCTTGAGCAACTACTTGATAAGCAGGATCAGTCTGTACAACAGAAAAACCATCAGCCCAATCGGGATATGTATCTAATCCTTTAACAGCTAATCCTTGAGAATAATAGTCTAATCCAAATCCATGAGGTCTATAAGGATCTTCAGGAGCTGAGCTATCTAAAGATACAGCCTCATTAGGTGAAGTATCTAAAGTGCTTTGAGTACTAGATTGACTTGTAGGTGTTAACGTCTTATATGGAGCATTATGAAATTCTATCTCAACATTAACTGGATCATAAAATGGTCCTGTCTTTTTCTGAGAAGCATCATAATGATCAAATACCTCATGCGTTAATTCTACGTCTCCACCTGTTGTAGCAGCCTTAACTAATCCTTTATATGATGTTCCTTGAGTATCAGAACTTACCTCATCTCTTCTGTTAGGAAATTGATAGTTAGTAAATGGAGCAGGTAATTCAGTAGCATAAGTAGGATTATTGAAACTATCGAATAATACAACGCCAAATCCTGTTTTATCACCCCTCATATTGCTCTTATACATAGCAGCAGTATAAGGGTGTTTATGACCAGCTTTACCTAGTTTCTCTATTGTTGGAAAAGCAGGTGTACCAGCCTCATCAACAAATGTAACCTCTCCGTTAATGTCTCTTGAGTTATACCCAATATTCATTAGATACAATCTCTCATTGAAATATCTTACAGACTTAGCTCTTCTTATAGAAGCAAAAGTATCCGTCTGCTCTGCTAAGTCAAGTATCTCAAGACCAGTAAAATTAGCTTCAGCCTTGTCAAATATATTTATTACATTCAATCCATTGTTAATAGGAAGACTACCTATAATAGCAGATACAGGTGGAACACCATAAGCACTATCTGATTGCCAAGCATCTCTTCTTACCTCTAAAAATGTAAACGCATCAGCATTCTCACACTTAATCCTAATATGATTACCATAATCAGTAGATGATGCTATATTAGCAAAATCTCCATGAGTATGAGAATAAGGATACTGTGGAGAGAATTGGCTAGTCTTTCTTCTTACTACAGGAATCAATTCCGTAATAGGTGAAAAAGGAGTTCTCTCTCCTTCTGCTGTAACTAATCTATATGAATACGAATAGCTTCCTATAACGAGTCCAGATGTACCAAACGTAGCATCATACCCACTAGCAGTAGAAACGCTCTCTTGCTTGATAAAAGCAGGCTTATACAGCTCTGAGGATACAGGTACTGAATAGTTAGCAGGATCAAAATCTCCAAAGTACTTTTGAGTACATTCTCCTGTTTCTGTCATCGCAGAATTATCCATCATATCTAAAACAGATAGTACCATAGGTGATACGTTGTTATCTGTGATATATATCTCTCCTCCTACACAACTTTCGTTCTTATCATATTGTACAGGATAATTTAGATTAAATGGTAAATACTCACTCATCAATACTATCTGACCGTCAATACGGATAAAAGGAGGGTATCTACCTGGCTCAGTAGAAGCCCATAACTCTATGATATGACCATTAACCTCTTGAGTCATCATACATTCGTATGTCTCAGCTCCTGGCAATGGACCTACTTCTACAAAACATCTATTATCTAAAGCATCATATAAAAGCTCCTCGCCTTTAATCTTCTTCTTAGCAAGGTTATCACCATCCATAGACATACTACGCATGTTAAGCGCATCAACATGTTGACCGTCTTCTAGTCTACCTAATATTTCTTTATTAGTATCAGATTGAATACCTTTCTGATATGTCTTTATATCATGTGGGTGATGTTGCTGTTTCATCGTCTTCTTCTTTTAAAGGGAACGAATTCATTGAGTTTATCTGCTTTAGCATTGCATCCACAATCATTATATCCCATCTTCTTAGCTACAAAGGTAGCAACTTTATCCATTCGTGTAGCTTCAGCAACCCTTTTAACTACATCGCCTAATCCTTTATACTCTCTCATATTACCATTTTACTTTATCGGCCCAATAAGCCGCACTTAATTTACCTTTAGCAATATTCTTAGCATGACGAGCTTTAAATCTTTTTCTTCTATTAGCATAAGCCTCAGACTCTCCAGCTTTCTTAGGAGATCCTTTTACTCCTTGTTGTCCAAATCTAATGATCTTTTCAGTACCACCAGAACATGCCTTAACAACATGTGATTTCTTTGGATGACTAGAAGTGCTTCTAGGAGAATTACACTTCATAGAAGCTTTGTTTAATTTCTCTGCCATTATTCTTTATTTTTAAATTCTGTCATGTAAAGATAATCAGTTTCGTAATTACTTTTATTTTCGACAGAGTAAATATTCATATCAATCTTATAACCAGGGTTTTTCTCTATTCTCTCAAATGTCCAAGCATTATCAATCCATATAATTCTATTATTAGGATAGATGAAATAATTACCATTATCCATCTTAAATACATGACCACATTTATGCTCTGGAGTTTCTGAGAAATTAGTGTCTAACATATTCCTATTCTCGTGACTCCAATCTAAAGTAAATAGATAAGAACCTCTTCTTTTAACTCCGCTTATAGATATTAAATCAGCACTCAATCCAGATAGTCTTTCTCTTATATGAACATCAATATAAGATGAAAAACAATCCCAATAAATATGCTCTGATAAAGGTAATTTCTCTGCATCCTTCTTCCATACAAAAGCATGAATAGGTCTTCGTGTCCAATTGACACCATTCTCTAAAAAAGCCTCAAATAAAGGAACTCTCTTCTGTATAGATGCTACAGCATGTACATCAGCTAATGTATATTCATCATGACCTTTCTCATGGTTGAACATAAACTCATTCCTTATGTAACAAGTTATAGTAGGTATGTTAGCGTTTAAATAAGACATTATTTTCTAAACCTCGCAGTTTTTTCTTTTATCTTTTTAGGTTGTGGAACAAATTGTTCACCCATGGCCTTACCAATTCTCTTAGCTTTTGTAGTAGCAGCATATTCTGATGAGCTTAATGATTTAATAGCTTTCTCTGGTAAGTATCTTTCTCCTGTCTCTCCACTTGGCTTACCACTCTTTGTCCTCCATTTTTGTTTAGTCCACTTAGATAATTTGTTAGCACTTGACTTAGCACCACTATATCCACCTCCAGCATCTTTATATCTCTTCGTAGCTATCTGAGCTTTTCTAGCTGACCATTGCCCAGGATTACCACCCTTGCTACCAGACTTAACCTCTGATACAATACGCTTCCATAAACCAGGATTCTTCTTCTTAGCTACTTCACTCATAATCAATTACTTATGATACATTGACGAGATATATTCTTCCATCGAGTTCTTAGCAGAAGTATCCATAGCCTTGATTCTCTTCTTAGCTTTATTCCAAGAACCATTCGTTAAGTCCTCTAAATCTCCTTTAGCATCTACCCATAAAGGTCTATACATCCTAGGGTCTCTTGACTTCATTGCATCATAGAACTTAGTCTTTACGTAATCAACAACAGCACGTTCAAAAAATCTTGGAACAACAGGTTTATCTCCGATAGAATTACCCATCATATTAAACTTCAATCTAACATACGGAAACGCTTGACAATCTTTACTAAGCATCAACAATCCATCTTCGATGTTGTAATAGTACTTAGGACCATAATATCCTTGTAGGTTTCGTGTATAAGTTCTTTGATTAGGCTGGAATATGTCAGCTCCATTACTACCATCATCTTTTACTCTTGCCGTATATCCTTGACCATCATATCTATTGTCAAATAATCTCTTCCAATAAACTACTTGAGTCTTAACTGGATTACATAAGCTGCCTTGATAAGCGTATATCTCTCTTAGGTTGAATGTGTTAGGAGGGATAGGTATTTGAAAGTTAGTAGGAATCTCGTAATCAAAGATAGCAGTCAACCAAAATGTATCAATAGATAGCTCCTGTAAAGCATCTTGAATCCTTGAGATATACCATCCTTTAGGGAATCCTTTCTTATAGTCAGTATCGTTTACAGTAGCTGTAATCTCAGCTAATAAATGGTTTACATCAACAAAATCGTTAGCATTCATATCTTATCTTTTATTCTGATTGTTGTTGTACTTGTGTTGGTTGTGGAAGATTAACGGCTCTATTAGCATACATCTGAGTATTTAATTCTGCCTCATCTTCTCCCTCGTTAGTTACCTCTTTAGGCATCAACATAATGAATCTACCTAATTGAAGGACTTGCATAACCAAATCTTGAATCATCTCATCTGGTAATGGAATCTCCTCGTCTATATCACAAAGTTTCTTAGGGTCAAGACTACACTTAACAGCTATCTCTACAGTTTTTACTGGAGCGCACTCAATGCCTAATAAATATAATCTGTTAACCCCAGATCCATCAACCTTATGTCCTACTCTGTAATAGTAAGGATTAGTGGAACTAGGTTTAGTATAATCATCTAAATATAAATGTTGTACATTTCCTACTGATGTTCCTTGAAACCATACTTGAGCGAATATAGGCCCAGAACAGTTGCAAGTTTCTTCGTTATAGGTAATATATATTATACCTGCATTGTTTGGTAAATCCATTACCTGCTCTGGTAAATCAATGTATTTTCTTCCTTTAGCATCCGTAAGAACAGGAACGTCATCAAAGGTAGATGTAAACAAATCTGAGTTAGTAGCAAGTGTTTGCTGTACCCTCAACTTATTAGCCACAACCATTACCCAGTAAAGAATCTGATTGAACGTAAAGTCAGCATCATCAAATGTTGCATTGAAGTTCTTCTGTAAATCGTAAACTACATATCTATACGTCATCTTACAATACTGTTAATAGTTGATTAATATCTTGTGCTGTAACACCAAATAGATTTGTTTGATCTCCTTGTTTGTAAGCAATATAGTTTAATGCTTTATCAAATAACAATTGGAATACACTATGAGGGAAATTAATCTCATCATTTAATGTTACAATTTGAGCTGGTTTCTTAGCCCAGAATATAGTTACTTCTTGATTCTTAACTGAAGGTCTTATCTCTAACTCTTGAGTTCTGAATGAAGATGTTGTTTGCTGATAATTAATAGGAGTCAAATAAGCGTATAACTTTAGCTCATCACATAACTGATCTCCTTGGTATCCTGCTTCAAATGGATTACCATAGTTGGTTGCCCACTCTTCTAAGTTTAATCGTTTACAAGAAATCTCAGCAGTTATATGAAGCTTATCAGTTAAGAAATAGCTTCGTGTAATATCTGGAGTAGCAGGAGCAGGAACACCTGTTATCTTTCTTGTTACTGGTTTTGGATATACAGCCAATATTGACCATACCTCCGATGGAAATATATCTAGAGAAACCCTTGAGGTGTCACTTGTTAGAAACACCCCAGAGGTTGATAATTCTCTAAAAAATTCCTCGCCTATTTTGTCTTGACCATACGCAGAATTAACTACCGATGTTAACCACTTTACAGAAGCATTGATAGCAGGAATAATATCCATGTCATCTCTATAATGATCTGAGTTCTCAGCATCTAATGCAAATCTTAACTGGTTTCTTAATTCTAACGCTGTAAACATTTTAAGCTATAGTTTTTTCAATTATACTTCTTCCTGTACCTTTATCTACAATAGACTTCTGGATACTTCCGTACAACATTCTTTCGTGTTGTTCAATAGAACGCTTAGCCATCTTCTCAACAAGTTGTCTTCTCATATCTTCAGGACTCTGAGATACAGCGATTCCTTCTTGCTGCGCTCTTGATATAACTTGTATATCAGATAAACGAGAAATAGAAGTTTGTGCTTCTACCATCTTCTGCGCCCATGTAGCATCAACATTCATTGCAGATTCAACATTTTCAAAGAAAAGTATTCCATACTGAGTGTGACTACGTAAATAATCTACTACCTCCTTAGAATGAACTACTACAGAAGATACAGATATTACTTGAGTCTCTTTTCCTCTCTTTCTCTTTGTTCTAATCACAGGCTTGAATCTAATAGCACCTTGTGGTGGAATAGTCTCAATACCTCTTCTCATGTCTCCATGAATAGAAAACTGATAAGAGAAAGCGAAGAATACTACAGGATTCTCTAACCAATCATCTTGTAATGACTGTACGTAATCCAAATCAGCATCTAACTCTTCTTTATCCTTATTCAGTTTTAACTTAGAGATCTGTGAGTTGAACATACTCATCATACGTTCCTCAGCATCCTTCATCATTTTCTGAACAGCAGATAAAGAGAACTTAGGTTCTTCTTTTACTTCTTCTTTTACTTCGTTGTCATCTTCAAACAACTCTACTTCAAATTCTACTGGAGCATCGTTTTGCTCCTCTTTGGATGTTGCCTCGAATGTTGATTCTTCAAATTTAGGCGACACCTCTTCTTTCTTTTTAATTGGCATACTAATAATTTTTAATTAAGAAAAAAAAGGGGGAGACTAACTCCCCCTAATTATATATTAAAGTGTTACATCAAGGTAAGCACATGCAAGAGGGTTGTTAAATTTAACACCCATGTTACAATCTACCCACACATCTCCGTAACGCTTAGGAACTCCATCCTCTAACTTCAATGTATCTCCAG